>ENA-OPCV01002266-OPCV01002266.1-human-gut-metagenome-genome-assembly--contig:-NODE-2266-length-12426-cov-2.405141_pt1 | contig 12426 bp, 7 predicted proteins | sample MGYA00241257_ERZ501494 | MGnify/ENA primary metagenome ERZ501494 (study PRJEB25962, sample SAMEA2042618) | human gut metagenome | biome: human gut; feature: human-associated habitat; material: faeces...
CAGGCGGCAGCGTCACGCCGGTGGACGGAATAAACTTGGTCACGCCGCCAATCGTCAGGAACACCTGCACCACATACTCAATTCCCAGACCAAACGCGATCAGCTTGTAAAATAATGCCTGCATCCGGGTCGCAATCAGCATGAACTGCATGAAGCAGCCCAGACAGATCAGGAGAATACAGATCGCATAGATGCCGCCCAGCTCCTCCGAGATCGCCGCGAAAATGAAGTCCTTCTCGACAACCGGGATCTTCTTCGGCATCCCCTGGTAAAGTCCCATGCCAAACCAGCCGCCTGTGCCGATCGCAAAGAGCGCCTGCGTAACCTGATATCCTTTTCCTGCGATGTCACTCCACGGATCCTGCCATGCTTCCACGCGGACACGCACATGCGAAAACAGCTTATACGCCAGCATCGCAGCCGCACAGCCGCTTCCAAGACCGCCTGCCAGATACAGCCAGTTGGAGGTTGCAATAAACAGCATCAGGACATAGGCGAGGAAAAAAATCAGTGCACTTCCCAGATCCTTGGATAACACCAGAATCAACACGTGCGCCGCCGCCACGCCGGTCGTGATCGCCACATTTTTAAACTCCGTTGAGCGGTAAAACATCGTCGCCACGAAGAATACAAAGCTGATCTTAACAAACTCGGACGGCTGGAACGAAAATCCGCCGATACTGATCGAAAGCTGTGCGCCGAAGCTGGTATTGCCGATCACACAGACAACCAGCAGCAGCGCCAGACCTATCAGGCCGTACACCCACGGTATCTTAGCGAGCTGCCAGGTTCTATCTATCACATATGGTATAATCATTGTGATAACCGCCGCAACTGCCATGATGATAAACTGGCGGACCGCCTTGTCCATCGAGATGCGCGTCAGCATGATAAAACTGGTGCACAGAAGCATACACGTGTTGTTCAGCAACAGTCTCGACGCATTCCGGTAAAACAGCCGGTATAAGAGCTGGTACAGGACAAAAAAGACAAGCTGCGCGCCGAAAAACAGCACAACTGCCTCATCCTCGGTTTGTAGATAAATGATCGTACCCGACAGAAGAAATATCAAAAACAGCGGTACATTCTGCAGACGGCAGAGCCGGAGTTTCGACTCGTCATCCGGCAGTGAAAAAAAGCGGAAATTATAATATGTATAAATCAGTATCAGCAATATCATCAGATACCTGGACATCGTTGTCACAAGATTTATCATGGTGATCCTCCTTTTCATGTGTACCCGGAAGATTCCCGGTACACACGCTACTCTACGCCCCTCTTAAAATGACCTCTTGTAAATTCGCCCTCCAGCTCCACCGGTTCCTGATGGAGGAAGGTCTTCACGTAGGCATCCAGCACTTCCCCGGTCTGTGCCGCACTTTCCGACGTAAATGCCAGACGCAGCACCTCCGGTTGCAGGCGGTCTATCTGCTTTTTATCCTTCAAAAGCGACAGGGGGCTGGAATTGTAGATCGTATTGCAGCAGAAACGGCACTGGTTTCTTACCGGAAATACCTTCTTTTTGCGATCCCGCAGATACAGATATTCCGGACATTTACTGCATCCTTCCACTGTTTTCCGGATGCACTGGGCGGTTACCATGACCGGGATCGAACCATATACGAGAAGTTCCCGTTCCCGGCTGTCGCGCGCCTCCAACTCCCGGCTGTTGAGCTCGACCGGAAGGGTAAAACGCATCGAAAGCTCCGGCGCCATCTCCCGCACAAAATCCTCCGCCCGATGATTCATCGTATAAATACCATAATCCATCACAAGCGGGATGGAAATCTTCCACTCGCGCACCAGTTCCAGCTCTTCCCATGCCCGGATGACAAGACCGTCAAATCCCGCCGATTCCAGCCTGGAACGATGTGTTTCAAAATATTCCTTTGCCCGATCGCGGAAAATATGCGGCATTACCAAAAGACACTGCTTGTCTGCCTCATGGCAGCGCGATACCCATTCGTTCCACTGTTCGGCGCCAAATTCAGCGCTATCCAGATAGATGGCGCCGACTTCCGGTACGGATAACGCCACTTTTAACTGTGCCGGGTGTTCGACCGAAACGTGGATGTGGTACAGAGCTGTTTTATTCCCTTTTTTATTCTCAAACAGCGTTTTCTGGCTCTGTACAGGTAAATCTGCTGTGAGTTCAACGTCCTGAGTCGGGCTGGTTTTTTCTGATTCCGAACCTGTCTGGTTATTTTCTTCCAGATTCTTTTCTTCCGGATTTTGCCATCCTTGTCCTGTCCCGCACGCCCTATTTTCCGGTATCTCCCGGCGGTACGGACGCAGTATCTCCTCGGTCAGCTGCTCAAACGCAGAGCGGCGGAGTTCATTTAACTCCTGCACCGGCACAAAGGGGCTGCCGCCTGTCTCCACTTCCAGATTTTCAAAATAATACGGCGTATTTCCCGTTTTTCCGAGCTGTTTCTCAATCCGTTCCTTGCTCATCGGCTGTTTCACTGCCGTCTGGACAACTGCTCCGATTCCGCCTGCCATCCGGCTTTCTCCCGTCAGCGGATCTTCGTATTGAAGCGTCAGCTGCAGCGGTTCGCCTTCACAGACACGCGCAAACCCCTGAACCGGTTCTTTTACCTCTGCTTCCACATACGTTTTGTCCAGATACTGGTAAAGTTCCCGGTTTTCCTGGCGGAATGCCGGTTTCTCATGGCAGACCACCATATCACGTCCATTGTGCTCGGTATAATAGCCTAACGTCTGACCGCCGCGGTCAAACAGATCCAGCAGCTCCTTCCGGTCTTTCGGGTCAACCCGGTAACCTTTTCTGCCATTCTTTAAATATAAATCTACGTATTTCCGGTACAGGCGCACCACGCCTGCCGTATAGCGCGGACTCTTCATGCGCCCCTCGATTTTCAAGGAATAAACGCCTGCTTCCAGAATATCCGGCAAAATATCCAGCGTACAAAGATCCTTGAGACTGAGCACATACTTGGAATCGCCCGGATTTAACACGCCATTTTCTTTCTTTTGTTTTTTGTTTTCATTCGGGTTGTTCTCATCCAGCCGCCGAAGGACATCAAACGGAAGCCGGCAGGTCTGAGCGCATCGTCCCCGGTTGCCGCTTCTGCCGCCGATCAGGCTGCTGAACAGGCATTGTCCCGAATAACAGTAACATAATGCTCCATGCACAAAGCTTTCTATCTCCACATCTAATCTCTCATGAAGCTGCTTTATTTCCTGCAGATTCATCTCTCTTGAAGTGACTATTCTTGTTGCACCAAGTTCCTTTAAAAGCCTGCTGCCATACACTCCGGTCTGTGTCATCTGTGTGCTTGCATGTATATCCATATCAGGAAAATGTTTTCTTATAAGGTTAAACACACCCATATCCTGTACAATCACTGCATCAAGACCTGCCTCATAGAATGGTATAAGATATTCTATAAGACTGTTCTCTATCTCTCTTGACTTAAGAAGAGTATTAACTGTCAGATAAACCTTTCTACCGAATAAATGTGCATATTCAATAGCACAGATAAGCTCTTCATCATTAAAATTATTGGCAAATGCCCTTGCTCCAAACATATTGCCTCCCAGGTATATGGCATCTGCCCCTGCCGCCACAACAGCTTTCATAATATCAAGTGAACCTGCTGGTGCTAAAACCTCCACCTGTGTTTTTCTCTTATCAACATTCATAGTTGTAACCGCCTTTAAATTAAATGGCTGCTGCAAATGCATTTGCAACAGCCGTTATTATTAATACCAGATAATCTTATGTAAATCACTTCTTAGAGTCATTCAGTTCTGTCTCTAACTTGACAATATTCTTCTGATACTTGTTAATCTCACTCTTTAATTCCTTAATCTCTTTTGCTGAACTTTCTGCCTTAATCTGTGCTGCAATAAGCTCATGCTTAAGGTCGTATATTTCCTTATCCTTGTTCTCAATATCTAACGAAATACTGTCTGCCATCTTCTTAGCCTTGAAGTAATCATCTGCAATATTAAGATACATCATATCAGTTCTGAGCTCTGCTGACATTCGTCTGTAACTCTCTTCTTTATTAAATTCAGTTATCTTGTTATTAATGTATGATGCAACTCTCTGAAGATACTCCTCGCTTTCATATCCACCAAGCTTGATTACCTTACCTCCAAGAATTACTTCTGCTGTATTCTTTGATGACATAAGTCCCCTCCATATATGTAGAAATAAACATATTAAGTATATAATAAATACACTTACTATTCAACTCATAAAACACATTCTTTAGAATATTTTATGTTATTTTTGTTTGAATGGCCTGCCAAGATTATCATAAGCTGCTTTAGTTGCAACTCTTCCTCTTGGAGTTCTGTTAATATACCCGTTCTGTATAAGATATGGCTCATAAACATCTTCAAGCGTTCCTGAATCCTCGCCTATTGAAGCTGCCAGTGTCTCAATACCAACAGGTCCGCCATCAAACTTATCAACTATTGTAGTAAGTATAACACGATCGTTACGGTCCAATCCATCTCTGTCAACATCTAACAGATTAAGTGCATAATCAGCAACATCCTTATTGATATGTCCGTTATATTTAACCTGTGCAAAATCTCGCACTCTCTTTAAAAGTCTGTTGGCAAGTCTCGGTGTTCCTCTGGATCTTCTTGCAAGCTCATGTGCTCCGTCTGAGTCAATATCAACATTAAGCACATTGGCTGAACGGATAATGATTTTCTCAAGCTCCGGAACTGTATAGAATTCCATATGGCTTACAACACCGAATCTGTCTCTTAAAGGTGCTGATAAAAGTCCCGCTCTTGTTGTTGCACCTATCAGAGTGAACTGTGGCAGATCAAGTCTTATAGACCTTGCTGTTGCACCCTTTCCAATCATAATATCAATCTTATAATCCTCCATTGCCGGATACAGCACTTCTTCAACCTGTCTGTTAAGTCTGTGAATCTCATCAACAAAGAGAATATCACCCTCACTCAAGTTGTTAAGTATAGCTGCCATATCTCCCGGCTTCTCGATTGCAGGACCGGATGTAACCTTGATATTAACCCCCATTTCATTAGCAATAATTCCTGCCAGAGTTGTCTTTCCAAGTCCCGGAGGTCCATAGAAAAGCACATGGTCAAGTGCCTCTCCTCTTTCCTTTGCTGCCTCAATATATACTTTAAGATTACTCTTAACCTTATTCTGTCCAACATAGTCATCGAGAGATAATGGTCTTAAGGAATTCTCAATACCATAATCTTCTTCAGTTATCTGTGTTGATATAATCCTCTTTTCCATATAGCCCCTCATTTCTCAAATACTATTCTGCTCTAGAATTTAGCCAGCTTCTTTAACGCTTCCTTAAGAACCGTCTCAGAATCCTTATTCTCTATATCTTCCACTTCCTTGACAGCAACAAGTGCATCTTTGCTTGAATATCCAAGTGATACAAGTGCCTCAACAGCGTCATTTCTTATCATCATAACATTACTTACATTACTGTTATTGTCTGCCTTTTTATTCTTAGAAAGTGCTGATTCAAATACTTCATCAAGCTTTAACTTATCCTTAAGCTCAATTATAATCTTCTGTGCTGTCTTAGGTCCGATACCAGGAAGTGCCTTGATTGCTGCCACATCATCAGCAAGAACTGCAAATCTTAAATCATCTGCTGTGATATTAGATAATGCACCAAGCGCTGCCTTAGGGCCAATACCATTGACACATATAAGCATTTTAAACATGCTTAAATCATCTCTTGTAAGGAATCCGAACAGACTGCATTCATCTTCCTTGACATTCATATATGTATATATCTTAACCTCACTGCCAACTGATGGAAGCTCACCAGGAACTGAACCCGGAACATATATATTATATCCGATTCCATTGGCTTCCACAACGATTACATCTGGCAGGATTTCGGCAAGCTCACCTTTAATGTATGAAATCATTCTCTACCCCCAAGACAGTAATTGATAAACTGCTGTGCTGTTCTTCCTGATATTCCACCATGTGAAAGTTCCCACTTGTTAGCCTCTGCCATAAGCTCTTCATCTGTCATCTTAACATTATTCTTCCTTGCAAGGCCAATAACAATATCAAAGAATTCTTTCTGTGATGGCTTAGAGTAGCTTATCTGGCATCCAAATCTGTTCACTAATGAAAGCTTCTCCTCAATAGTATCAGATCTGTGAAGGCCGTTATTGCTCTCTAAATCATTTCTGTCATTCCATGTTTCCTTGATAAGATGTCTTCTGTTAGATGTTGCATAGATAAGAATATTATCAGGCTTAGTCTCAACACCGCCTTCAATTACAGCCTTTAAGAACTTGTATTCAATCTCGAATTCCTCGAAAGATAAATCATCCATATATATTATGAACTTGTAATTTCTGTTCTTAATGCTTGCTATAACATTAGATAAATCCTTGAACTGATGTTTGTATATCTCTATCATTCTAAGACCCTGGTCATAATATTCATTGACAATAGCCTTGATAGAAGTTGACTTACCTGTTCCACTGTCACCAAAAAGAAGCGCATTATTAGCTTTTCTTCCCTGAACAAAGGCCTCTGTATTCTCCACAAGCTTCTTCTTCTGGATTTCATAACCTATAAGGTCATCTAACATAACCTTATCCATATTGTTAATTGGTGTAAATGTAACGCCATTATCACCGCCTATTACTCTGAATGCTTTATTAAGTCCGAACATTCCTACACCATATGCTTTATAGAAATCAGTAACATAATTAAAGAACTCATTCTCGTCCTTTGCTGTCTCAAGCTTAAGGCTTAAAGCCTGTACCTTCTCACTTACATTCTTATTGTACATAAGCTCTTTCTTAACAATTGCCTTGTAATCAGATATAAGTGAAAAACAGTTGATTCCAAGTGCAGCCTCAATAGGTCTGAAATCATAATTAAACAGATTCATAAACACCTTGAAGTCGTTCTTAGCAAATTCATTAACGCTTCCATCATTAGCACCTACCTTTTCACATGTAAGGCTGAATGGATTCTCATTAGTTATAAGATAGAATGTAAGGTAATTATGCCATAAATTCTTATCAAAGCCATAATCTGTGGCAACCTCCAATATTCTCTTAATCTGCTCATATATATCACTTATAAGCTTGTCAGGAGTCTCCTCATCCCTGTCAAATTTTTTGAAAATATCGGACATTTTCATAAGAATAGTGTCCTCATGATTACCATATATAATAAGTTTCGCAACTTCTCTGTACATTATTATTCCCTCTTCTTTCTCTTATTAATTACAAACTGCATGGCAAAGATGGCCACACCTGCAAGTGACACCAACGCTCCCTCTTTAAGAAGCGGCGTAGAATACTTAAGTGTTACATTATGCGTTCCACTCGTAAGATATACAGCCATATACTGACCATTAGCATTATATAGCTTTTGTCTTTCCCCGTCTACATATACCTTCCAGCCCTTTGAATAAGGGATTGTAAGACACAGATATTTATTACGGTCAAGTGTTATCTGTCCTGTAACCTTATTATTTCCAAGCTCTACATCTGTTAATACATTTTCTTTAAGTGTATTAATCTCGTCAGTGTAACTGTCCATTGGCTGGCATACAATCTGTATATCATCATAAGAATACACACCAATCTTCTGGAAAGTCACTGTAACTGATGTCACATTTTCTTCCGAATAGCCCATATTCACACTAAAATCATGCTGGTTACTGTAATAGCTGTAATCAGATGTGAAGTAATTCATTGACTTGGTTACTCCTGTATCAGTCGTAATTCCAAGCTTAACACTGCTTGTAGACTGTGTCCAATATATGAAATTCTTAAATATCTTCTTCTTTTCATTATGTGAAAGCTCTTTCCAGTCTGCCTTAGAGTATAAGTCTAATGGGTCGAACTTCCTCTTTCCAAAATACAACTGGAACTGTGCTGCACCTTCATAATCAAGACCATTAATATTAAAGTAAGTCTCGCCTGCGCCACTGCCTGTAAAGTTAAATGTTACTCTGGCACCTGCCTTAGTTACTGCAAATGTATTATCCGTACACTGTACTTCTTTGGCATCATAATCCATTGTATAATCTTTAATCTGGCTGTCATAACTTAAATCTTTAACAGATACCCTGTCAGGAAGCACCTCCCTCGTATATTTCCCACTTCTGTCAATAACAACAGCCTGAAGCATAGCCTTCTGCTTATCTACTGCACTTAAGCCTTCCCATTCCCTCTTATTAACAGCTTTGTCATAGGTAAAGCCTAATGGAAGTTCATTGTCGTTATTATACATTACATAATCATCATTTTCTGATTCATAAGTAAATCCATATGGAACAAGTCCGCCGGTCTTACTTACCAGATACTTTGAGGCAGATGACAATGTTATAAGAGATGACCTGTCATCATAGCCTGTGTATTTGTGCGGAAGCAGCGTATCAAGCCTGATTGCACAATCATATCTGAACTTCGATACATACGGATTAGTAAGTGTCCAGTACAGATTAGAGGACGATATTCCAGTAATGCAATTCATATTGTATGAAAGTCCCGAGCCTGAATATCTGATAAAATCTGTATCTTCAGCATCTTTACTTATAAGCTCCTTCTCGCTTCCAAACACATCTTCCTGTGCCATTTTAACGCTTATGCACTGTGCCGCATAATTTTCCCCAAATGAAGCATTTTTCCATATACCATTAGCTAATGCCGCCAGCATAACCGCTACTGTCACCATCATGCATCTGTTATATTCATTAACATTCTTTATGCTAAGTCCAATTAGCAATATTACTCCAATTGCAACTGCACTTATAAGCTTGCCGTTTCTTGAATACTTTACACACATACATACCACAAAATATATTGTAAGTGCAATTCCAATAAAGCGGATTTCTTTTCTTTCCAGTGTTATAAGACGCGGCATCATGCACACAAGTATATATGCACATAATAATGCAAATGAATATATCCACCTGTTACACATATATGAAAATCCGTTCATTGCCTGTCCGAAAAACGGTATACATATCATCACCGCACTTATAATAAAATAAGTCTTAAGCATTGTGTACTTACGTCTGCTCTTAAACATTAAAAGCACTGCAAGCAACACAGGTACTGCAAATCCCATGCATGTCCAGAAATTATCACCCTCAACGATAAAAAGTCCCGGAAGCTTTGCATAGTATGAAAAAGGATATACCAGTCCCATTTTGTTAGGTGTATTAAATCTGCTGTCACTTAAGAAAACGTGAAGCACAGGCAGAAACACTATCGCCGCCATACACAGTCCTGTAACCGATGAAACTGCAAGTCTTAATATTCCTTTGCCCCACATTTTTACATTCTTTCCATAACAGAATATAAATCTTACAATAACATATATAATTGTTGTGAACACAAGCATGTAGAAGAAATAAAAATTACTCATTGCAGCAACAGCTACTGTTATTGTAAAGAGCCACATTTTCTTCTCTCTGATTATCTTCTCAACACCCAATATAAGCAGCGGATAATACAGAAGCGGGTTAAGAAAGAACGGATGTCTTACCGCATTGTATATTGCCCAGTAGCAGAATGCATAAGCTACTGCTCCTGGAAGGACATATCTTTTCTTATGTCCTGTATAAAAACACAGCATTGAAAATGCTATACCTGACAGATATATTCTTAAAAGAATCATTGCTTCATAGAATATATACATGTATTTTGCCGGAAAGAGAAAGCAGAAAAATGTAAATGGGTCGCCTATCACATAATAGTGAAATGTTCCTATAACATCACTCCCCTCACCTATTGCAAAATCCCACTGTGGTATTACAAACTGATGATTGATAAATATATTTTTAAAGAAATCCCTTAAATACTGTGAATAATATATGAGTGACTTATAATGCTGTTCCCAGCCATCAACCTCCCATATGAATGTCTTTCTAGTGAAAAAATAAAAAGAAAACACACCTATGGCAAGGATTGCAAAAATAACTGAATAAGCCAGAAAATATGTTGATTTTCTGGAATCAAGTCTTTTATAAAAATCTTGTAACTTCGATTTCATCTCTGCCATAGGTGTATCTTCTCTTTTCTTAAACTAGGAAACTGCCATAAGCATAAGCCTACGGCAGTTTCTTATTATAACTTATTGTGATTAAATTATCAATGAAGATGTATTATCTTCTTAGGGCACTTCTCAGCACACTTTCCACAACCTGTACACTTTGAATAATCAATATGTGCAATATTGTTTTCTACTGTAATAGCACCGAACTCACACTGCTTTGTACATAACATACATCCAATACATCCAACAGAGCATGCTGACATAACATCTTTACCCTTATCGTTAGATGAACAGTTAACTGTATAGTTACTCTTGTATGGTATGATTTCAATAAGGTGTCTTGGACATACAGCAACACATTTACCACATGCTTTACATTTGCCCTTATCTACTACAGCAATACCATTAACAATATGAATTGCATCAAAAGGACATGCCTTAACACATGAACCATATCCCATACATCCGTATGTACATGCCTTAGAACCGCCGTTAGGAACGACGTTCATTGCTGTACAATCCATTGCACCTGAGTACACATAATTTTCTTTTGCTTTGTCGCAGTCACCAGCACATTTAACAAATGCTGTCATTCTTACTGATTCTCCAACTTCCTCACCCATGATTGCACCAATCTTTGATGCAACCGGTGCGCCACCAACTGGACATGCGTTAGCTGGAGCTTCTCCTGCGGCAATTGCCTTAGCAAGTGCATCACATCCTGCATATCCACAACCACCACAGTTGTTTCCAGGAAGCTCTGCTCTTACATCTATCTCTTTCTGATCTACTTCAACATAGAACTTCTTACCCATTACTCCGAGGAAAAGTCCGAGAAGAAGACCAGTGCAGCTTACAACAACTGCAGCAATAATTATACCTGACATCTTGTCGTCCTCCTCTTAAATAATACCTGAAAATCCAAAGAATGCGATAGCCATAAGTCCTGCAGTAAGTAATACAATAGGCATTCCCTTAAAGCTTTCCGGAACATCATTGAATTCGTTTCTTTCACGTATACCAGCCATGATTATGATTGCTATTGTAAAACCAACAGCTGTTCCTAATCCACTGACTACAGAATCTAAAAGCTTCTGACCAATATTAAGTCCTGCTGCTGTGTTATAGTTCTGTACGTTAGTAAGTGCAATACCAAGTACTGCACAGTTAGTTGTAATAAGTGGAAGGTATACACCAAGTGCTTCATAAAGAGATGGTGATGTCTTCTTTAAAAACATTTCAACAAACTGAACAAGTGCCGCAATTACAAGGATGAATACAATTGTATTCAGATATGTAAGCTTAAGCGGTGTAAGTATACAGTCATATATAAGACTGCAGACAGCTGATGAAATAGTGATAACGCCGATAACAGCGCCACCCATTCCTGCTGCTGTGTTTATCTTCTTAGAAACTCCAAGGAAAGGACACAAACCGAGGAACTGGCTTAAAACTACATTATTGACAATTGCTGTACTTACAGCTATCAATAATAACTGTGAAAAATATCCCATATTTACCTCCCTTAGTTATTCTTAGCCTCAGCCTTAGCTTCTTCTATCTCTTCTGTGTAGTCAGGAACTTCTGCAGGCTTCATGCCTTTCTTTCTCTTAATTCTGTTCATAATAGCAATCATGAATGCAAGAACAAAGAACGCTCCTGGTGCAAGGATAAAGATACTTGCTGGTGTGTAACCGATTGTTGAGAGATCAAATAATGCGTTAGTACCATCTGAGAAAATTGTACCGCCACCGATAAGCTCTCTTATTGCTCCAAGGATTGTGATAGCAATTGTGAATCCAAGTCCCATACCTATTCCATCAAAGAATGAAGGAATTGGAGGATTCTTAGAAGCATAGGCTTCCGCACGTCCAAGGATAATACAGTTAACAACTATAAGAGGAATATATATTCCAAGTGAGTCGTACAGACTTGGCAGGAAGCCCTGCATAAGGAACTGTACCACTGTAACGAATGAAGCAACAATAACAATAAACGTAAAATCGCTTACAGGTGGTTACGAGGTACCAGATAAAGAAAACACAAACACAACAAATACAACAGGTTCATCAAGTTCGACAACAGTAAAGGAAAAGAAACTTACAGTAAAAGTTGGAGAAGACAAAGTATATGACAAGAAAGTAGACTTAAATTCAACAAATATTCAAACAAAAATAAGTGGAAAAGGCACAGTAACAGTAAAAGTATATGTAGATGACATATTAAAATCACAAAAAGACATAAACCTAAACACAACAAGTTCATATACATTTGAATAAAGTACAAATTGGGGACGGAGCAAAAAATGCACGTCTCCAATTTGCAAAATACAGGAGTAGTCATATAAACTTGACATAATTATAAGAAAAAGCTATAATATATATAGTAAAAACGTTAAATAC
>ENA-OPCV01002268-OPCV01002268.1-human-gut-metagenome-genome-assembly--contig:-NODE-2268-length-12404-cov-2.403433_pt1 | contig 12404 bp, 9 predicted proteins | sample MGYA00241257_ERZ501494 | MGnify/ENA primary metagenome ERZ501494 (study PRJEB25962, sample SAMEA2042618) | human gut metagenome | biome: human gut; feature: human-associated habitat; material: faeces...
GCGTATCCGCCAAATAAAATTTCAAAAACAGTCTTAAAAATGCAAGCATTTTACAACTGTATTTTAAAATTTTGCTTGGCTCTGAACAGTTACAAAATGCGGAGAATAGGAGATTATTTATGGGAAAGCAGATCAATGAACGCGAGGTTGTTCTTGAGATTTTGATGGAAATAACAGAGAATGGAGCATATAGTCATAAGATTCTTGGCGATGTTCTGTCAAAATATCAATATCTTGAGAAACGTGAGCGTGCATTTATCACCAGAGTTGTGGAAGGTACTCTGGAACATATGATAGAAATTGATTATATTTTGAATCAGATTTCTAAGACAAAGGTTAAGAAGATGAAACCGGTCATCCGTAATCTTCTTCGTAGCAGTGTCTATCAGCTGAAATATATGGATAGCGTACCGGATCATGCGGTGTGCAGTGAGGCAGTAAAGCTTGCGGTTCGAAAAGGATTTTCAGGTCTGCGGGGATATGTGAATGGAGTTCTGAGAAATGTTGTCCGCAAGATGGACGAGATCGAGTATCCAAAAGAAGATGTACAAAGATTGTCTGTGAAATATTCTGTCCCGGAATGGATTCTTTCTTTATGGAAGAAAGAATATGGGGAAGAGATCACAGAGAAGATGGCAGCAGATTTTCAGAAAGAGAAGCCGATTACGATCCGATGTTGTATGAACCGGGTTACACCGGAAGTATTGAAAGAAAAACTGGAAGCAGAAGGAGCGAAAGTAGAAGCACATCCGTATCTTCCTTATGCGTTTTATCTTTCAGAGTATGATTATCTGGAAGGTCTGGAAAGTTTTCAGGAAGGACTCTTTGCAGTACAGGATATCAGTTCTATGTTTGTCGGAGAACTGGCAGATCCAAAAGCCGGCGATCATGTGATTGATGTCTGTGCAGCACCGGGAGGAAAATCACTTCATGTGGCAGAGAAGCTTCAGCTGGCAGATGAAGTGGCGGCGAGAGAGAACAGAACAGAAGAAAAGATAGGACGGGTTGAAGCGAGAGATCTGACCGAATATAAGACAGATCTGATCTGGCAGAATATTGACCGTTCCGGACTTGGAAATATTTGTGCTGTATGCAAGGACGCCTCTGTATTTGATGAGTATGATAAGAAAACAGCGGATCTTGTGATCGCAGACCTTCCATGTTCAGGTCTTGGCGTTCTTGGCAAAAAACCAGATCTGAAATATCGCGTACAACCGGAAGATCTTGAAGAACTTGCAGATTTGCAGAGAAAGATTCTGACTTGCGCACAGGCAATCGTCAAGGATGGCGGCACATTGATGTACAGCACATGTACCGTAAATCCGGGAGAAAACATGGACAATGTACACTGGTTCTTGAAAGAATACCCACAATTTGAACTGGATGATATTACAGAAAATCTTTGCAAGGAGTTACGAAGTGATGTGATCGAGAAGGGATGTATCCAATTCTTCCCGGGAGTTCACGATTGTGACGGATTCTTTATTGCAAGATTAAAGAAAAAAGCATGATTTTCAGGAAATGTGAAAAAATAGAAAAATCAGACAAATAATGTGAATAACTCACAGAAAAAATGAAATACAGGAGGAAAACTTTAAGATGAAGAAGGATATCCGTGCTTATGGATATGAAGAATTACAGAAAGAGATGGCGACGATCGGAGAAAAAGCATTTCGTGCAAAACAGATTTATGAATGGCTGCATGTGAAGCTGGTAGATCATTTTGATGAGATGACGAATCTTTCAAAGGCTTTGAGGGAAAAACTGGAAGAGAATTATGAGATTCTCCCGGTTGTTATGCTGGAGAGACAGATTTCCCAGATTGACGGTACGAACAAGTTCCTGTTCCGTCTTTATGATGGGAATGTAGTCGAAAGTGTTCTTATGAAATATAAGCATGGAAATTCTGTCTGTATTTCCTCCCAGGTCGGTTGCAGGATGGGATGTGCATTCTGTGCATCAACGATCGGAGGTCTGGTGAGAAATCTTTCTCCGTCTGAGATGCTTGGACAGATCTATCAGATTCAGAAGATAAGTGGTGAGAGGGTTTCGAATGTGGTGATCATGGGAACCGGAGAACCGATGGATAATTACGATAATTTCCTGAAGTTTATTCATTTACTTACAGATGAGCATGGATTGAATATCAGTCAGAGAAATGTCACCGTATCAACCTGTGGAATAGTTCCAAGGATGAAAGAACTGGCGAAAGAGCATTTACAGATCACACTTGCACTTTCACTTCACGGTTCCAATCAGGAAAAACGAAGAAAATTGATGCCGGTTGCAAATAAATATGATATCAAAGAAGTACTCGCAGCCTGTGACGAATATTTCAAAGAAACCGGCCGGAGAGTGAGCTTTGAGTACAGTCTTGTACATGGTGTGAATGATACGGATGAAGATGCACAGGAACTGATTCATTTATTAAAGCATAAGAACTGTCATATCAATCTGATACCGGTCAACCCGGTAAAAGAGCGTGATTTTGTTCGTCCAAGCCGGAAAAGTGCTTTGAATTTCAAAAATAAACTTGAAAAAAGCGGAATAAATGTTACTATAAGAAGGGAAATGGGCTCTGATATTGACGGAGCCTGCGGTCAGCTCAGGCGCCGCTACGTAGAAACTGAAGGAGAATAGAAGGTATGAAGACATTTTCAATTACAGATGTTGGAATGGTGCGACAGGTAAATCAGGACTACGTCTTTACGACGGGAAAACCACTGGGTATTCTCCAGAACCTGTTCGTGGTAGCGGATGGTATGGGTGGCCATCAGGCAGGAGATTATGCTTCCAAGTGTACTGTGGAAGTGATGATCAAAGAGATTGCGAAGAGCGAGGGAGAGGATATCGAACGTGTTCTTGTGAAAGCAATCAAGTCTGCCAATCGTGAGATTATCAAAGAAGCATCCGGTGACGAACATCTGAAGGGGATGGGAACAACGGTTGTTGCCGCTACTGTGAAAGAACAGATGCTGTATTTTGCCAATGTGGGAGACAGCCGTCTGTATCTGATCAATCAGGGAATCCAACAGCTAAGTAAGGATCATTCTCTTGTAGAAGAGATGGTACGTCTCGGTGGAATTAAGCCAGAAGAAGCGAAGCATCATCCGGATAAGAATATTATCACAAGAGCGATCGGTGCAAAAGCTGATGTGGATGTGGACTTTTATGAACACCGTCTGAAACGGGGAGACATCATTCTGATGTGTACAGACGGATTAAGTAATATGGTGGAAGATGAAGAACTTTTCCATATTGTGCAGGGAAGCCGGGATATCGTCGAGGCAGGTGAGATGCTGGTGGAAGCAGCAAAAGAGAATGGAGGAACAGATAACATCGGAGTGGTATTGTTTGAGCCATTTGCAGATGAGGTGAGTGTATGATTAAAGAAGGAGTATTTTTAGGGAAACGATACGAGATACTTGGTCGTATCGGTTCTGGCGGAATGGCAGATGTCTATAAAGGCAAGGACCATAAGCTGAATCGTTTTGTTGCAATCAAGGTATTGAAGAGCACATATCGTTCGGATGAGACGTTTATTAAGAAGTTTTTAAGCGAAGCTCAGGCAGCAGCAGGATTGATGCATCCAAACGTAGTCAATGTCTATGATGTAGGACAGGATCGTGGTCTTTATTATATGGTCATGGAGCTTGTAGAAGGAATTACGCTGAAGGATTACATCGAGAAGAAAGGAAAGCTTTCAGCAAAAGAGACGATCAGTATTTCTATTCAGATGGTGACAGGCATTCAGGCAGCGCATAACTGCCATATCATTCACCGGGATATTAAGCCGCAGAATATTATTATTTCCAAAGATGGAAAGGTTAAGGTTACTGATTTCGGAATCGCGCGGGCTACGACATCAACGGCAACGCAGGCAGTAACAACAACGGTGATGGGATCTGTACATTACACATCTCCGGAACAGGCCAGAGGCGGTATTGTAGATGAGAAGAGTGATATCTATTCAGCAGGTATCACGATGTATGAGATGATCACCGGGCATGTTCCGTTTGACGGAGATTCGACAGTGACGGTTGCTTTGAAACATTTGAATGAAGCGATCAAGTCTCCTGCAGAAGAAGTACCGGATATTCCGTACAGTCTGGAGTGCATTATTATGAAATGTACACAGAAACTGCCGAATAAACGATATATGAGCTGTGAGGAACTGCTTCAGGATCTGAAGCACTCACTGGTAGATCCGGATGGAGATTTTGTAGTTCTTGATGGTGTGACAAAACGTATGCCGGCAGCATCCCAGGATACAGGACGGACTACGGTTGTTATGTCACAGGATGAACTGAATCGTCTGAAGAAACGTCAGAATTATAATGATGATTATGACGACGATTACGAGGATGACTATGACGATGATTATGATGATCGTCGCAGAAGCCGCTATGATGATGATTATGATGATGATTACGACGACCGCCGCAAAGACCGTTATGATGATCGCCGTAAGAAGAATGAAGTGAATAAAGACACGAAGAAGATCATGAAGATTCTTATGGTTGTTGCTGGTGTTGTAATCGCACTTTTGATCATGTTCCTTGTAGGAAATGCAGTGGGCGTATTTAAAGGTGGAAAAGGAACGACTACACAGCAAACAGATTCAGAGATGGTAAAAGTACCGGATGTGACAGGCAAGACATATGAGGAAGCCCAGAAAGAACTGAACAAATATGATCTTGGAATCCATAAGTCAACTGCGCCTTCCGATACTGTTGAAAAAGGAAAGATCATCAGCCAGGATCCTGCTGATGGAAAGAAAGTAAAGAAGCATACAACAGTCAATGTTGTGATTAGTTCCGGTGAGGAAGCAAAGACAACAACCATTCCAAATGTTGTTGGAATGTCGGAAGCTGATGCGGAAAAAGCACTTCAGGATAAGAATCTTGTTGTGAAGAAAGGTGATCCGGTCTACAGTGATAATGTGGAACAGGGAGAAGTTGTTTCAGTCAGTCCAAGTGAAGGGGCAGAAGTAAAAGAAGGAACAACGGTTACTCTTGTAATAAGCAAGGGAAATCAGCCGGCAACAGTTCCGAAACTTACTGGAAAGTCCAAGTCGGATGCTGAAGCAGCACTTTCACAGGCAGGCTTGTCCGGAAATGCAACGGAAGATTACAGTGATACTGTAGAAGAAGGAGTTATTATTTCACAGGATACAGATGCCGGAAAAGAAGTATCCAAGGGTACAACGATTGGATATGTGGTGAGCAAAGGACCAAAGATGACGGTGGTTACTGTACCAAGCATATTATCCTTTGATAAGAATGCAGCAGAGAAAAAGCTGAAAGAAGCTGGTTTAGTACCAGAATATCTAGGTGAAGATGATAGTGTTAATGAATATGGCCAAGGACAAGTGAGTTACCAATCAATTAGCGCTGGTACGCAGGTGGAAAAAGGAACAACTGTCCAGTATAAGGTCAGCAAAGGATCTCAACCATCAGCCCCGGATAGTGGAAATTCCGGAAATGATTCCGGAACAGAAGAGAACACGAATCAATGATAACAGAGAGCAAGTATATGCAGGGAAAGATAATAAAAGGGATTGCCGGATTCTACTACGTGAATGTAGTAGAATCCGGAATTTTTGAATGTAAAGCAAAGGGTGCTTTTCGAAAAGACGGGATCAAGCCGTTAGTCGGTGATGATGCTGTGATCGAGGTACTTGATGAAAAAGAAATGACAGGAAATATAACAGAGATCCTGCCGCGAAAGAATGAGTTGATTCGTCCGGCAGTAGCCAATATTGATCAGGCACTGGTTGTGTTTGCGGTGACAAAACCGAAACCACATTATAATCTGTTGGATCGTTTTCTTGTCATGATGGAACGAAAAGAGATACCTGTCGTATTATGTTTTAATAAGACAGATATTGCAAGCCATCCTGAAATTGCAGAATTGAAAGAAGTTTATACCGGATGCGGATATCCGGTAATCTTCACAAGTGCGAAGGAAGAAGAAAATATCAGTGAGTTAAAATCACTTTTAAAAGGAAAGACAACTTCGATTGCAGGTCCTTCCGGTGTTGGAAAATCATCCCTGATCAATCTTCTGCAGTCTGAAGTGAAGATGGAGACAGGAAGTATCAGTAAGAAGATTGACCGAGGGAAACATACAACAAGACATTCCGAACTGATCGTGATTGGAGAAGATTCTTATATTATGGATACTCCGGGATTCAGTTCTCTTTACGTTAATGATTTCGAAAAAGAAGATTTAAAATATTATTTTCCGGAATTCACACCATTTGAAGGACAGTGCAAGTTCAATGGCTGTGACCATATACATGAACCCGGATGCGCTGTAAAAGAGGCAGTTGAAGAAGGGAAGATCCATAAGATCAGATATGAAGATTATACGGAGATGTACCGTGAACTAAAGGAAAGAAAGAGGTATTAAGTTTATGAAAAATATTTTGGCACCATCTATTCTCTCAGCAGATTTCAAAATTTTAGGAGAACAGTTGAAATTAACAGAAGAAGCAGGCGCAGAGTATATTCATTTTGATGTGATGGACGGAATGTTCGTTCCAAGCATTTCCTTTGGAATGCCTGTTCTCGCATCAATCAAGGGAGCAACAACACAGACACTGGATGTTCATCTCATGGTGACAGAACCGATCCGTTATGTGGAAGAATTCGTGAAAGCAGGAGCAGATATCGTTACAGTTCATTATGAAGCATGTGAAGATCTGCAGGCAACAATTGATAAAATCCATGCAGCAGGAGCGAAAGTGGGAATTTCTATTAAACCAAAGACACCGGTTGATGTACTGCTTCCATATCTGGATCAGGCAGAGATGTTTCTGATCATGTCTGTAGAACCGGGATTCGGCGGACAGGCATTTATTCCGGAATCACTGGAGCGTATTAGTGAATTGAGAAACCTTCTGAATGAAAAAGGACTTACAACTGATATTGAAGTAGATGGTGGAATCTATCATAAAAACGTGGCAGAAGTACTTGCAGCCGGAGCGAATGTAATGGTCTCAGGCTCAGGCGTTTTTAAAGGTGATATCAAAGATAATACAGCAAAGTTTATGGAGATTTTAAACGGCAATGTGTAAGAGAACAGTTATTGTGAGCGGGGGAATGCTGGAAGAAGATTTTGTCCTTCCAATTCTTGAGGCAGAAGAGACAGAATTTATTATCGGAGTAGATAAAGGACTCGCATTTCTTTATGAACATAAGATCAAGCCGGATTACATTGTGGGAGATTTTGACAGTGTACCGGAAGAAGTGATCGATTATTATAGAAAAGAAGCAAGTGTACCGATCCGGGAGTTCAATCCGGTAAAGGATGCGTCTGATACGGAGATTGCACTTCGTATGTGTCTTGGACTCAGAAGAAAAGAAATCTGGATTCTTGGAGGAACAGGAAATCGTCTGGATCATTTCTGGGCTAATGTTCAGTGCCTGAATATTGCACTTGATGCAGGATCTCAGGCGATGATCTTAGACAGTCATAATAGAATTCGTCTGCTTGATCATGGAATCGCAATTCGCAGAGAAGAAGCTTTCGGAAAGTATTTTTCAGTATTTCCGATGCAACTTCCGGTTGAGGATTTCTGTATCAGCGGTGCAAAATATCCATTGCAGAATCATTTGCTCTCATCAGGAGACAGCTTGTGTGTGAGTAATGAGTTTGCAGAAGGTGAAGATGAAGTGAAGATCTCTTTCGTGTTTGGAAAAGTGATTTTGATGGAGACGAGAGATTGAAATTCAGGCCCCATTATAGTATAATATTAGATGCTATTTTGGGGCTTCTTTTTGTGAAAGAGTCACATAACAGAAAATAAGAGAAATAGACCTTGTGGATTTAGCTTTAGAAATCAAGGTTTTAAGGAGGAAATAGAGAAAATGAAACTTGGTATTGTGGGATTACCGAACGTAGGAAAAAGTACACTGTTCAATTCACTGACAAAGGCCGGTGCAGAATCTGCAAACTATCCATTCTGTACAATTGACCCCAATGTCGGTGTCGTAACAGTTCCGGATAAGAGACTGGATGTGCTTGGAGAGATGTATCATACAAAGAAGATCATTCCGGCAGCAATCGAGTTTGTTGATATTGCAGGACTTGTGAAGGGAGCATCCAAAGGAGAAGGACTTGGAAACCAGTTTCTTGCCAACATCCGTGAGGTTGATGCAATCGTTCATGTAGTAAGATGCTTTGAGAATACGAATATTGTCCATGTAGACGGAAGCATTGATCCGCTGCGTGACATTGAGACAATCAACCTTGAGCTGATCTTCTCAGATCTTGAGGTTCTTGAAAGAAGAATCTCCAAGACAGTGAAGCTTTCAAGAAACGATAAGATGGCGGCGAAAGAGCTGGATCTTCAGAACCGTCTGAAAGCGCATCTGGAAGAGAATAAGATGGCGAAGAGCTTTGTGACAGAGGATGAGGATGAGCAGGCATGGCTTGCAGAGTATAATCTTCTGACAGCAAAACCGGTAATCTTTGCAGCAAATGTATCTGAGGATGATCTTGCGGATGATGGTGCGAATAATGAAGGCGTTAAAGCTGTTCGTGAGTATGCAAAAAAAGAAAACTGCGAAGTGTTTGTTGTATGTGCTGAGATTGAAGAGGAAATTTCTCAGTTAGATGATGATGAGAAGGCTATGTTCCTTGAGGATCTTGGATTGGAAGAATCCGGACTTGAGAAGCTGATCAAGGCAAGCTATCATCTTCTTGGACTGATCAGTTATTTGACAGCAGGTGAGCCGGAAGTTCGTGCATGGACAATCAAGAAGGGAACTAAGGCACCACAGGCAGCTGGTAAGATCCATACAGACTTTGAACGTGGATTTATCCGTGCGGAAGTAGTAAGTTATGATGATCTGATGGCATGTGGAACTCATGCGGCAGCGAAAGAAAAAGGATTAGTTCGTCTGGAAGGAAAAGATTATGTCGTTCAGGACGGAGATATCATGCTGTTCAGATTTAACGTTTAACAGATATAGGGAATATGCTTAAAAACCGGTTAGATTCATTGTTTTCTAATTGGAAAAGCAGTAAAAACAGGAATCAGGGACAACTAGATTTGTTCCTGATTTCTGTGGATATGAAAGGAAATAACATAATATGCATTACAATATCAGCTTTCCGAATTTAGGGATTTATCTGGATCATGTAGGAAAAAGCATCAGCATCTTTGGTTTTTCCATTGCTTACTACGGCATGATCATCGGTGCAGCAATTTTGATTGGATTTCTGATTGCCACAGCGGAGGCAAAAAGAACAGGACAAAATCCGGAAGACTATCTGGATATGGGAATTGTCGGAGTGATCGCAGGAATTGCGGGTGCAAGAATCTATTACGTGATTTTCTCCTGGGATTTATATAAAGATAATCTGTTGTCTATCTTTAACCTCAGAGAAGGTGGACTGGCAATTTATGGTGGCGTGATCGGAGCAGTGATCGCAGTTTTTGTGATGGCTGCTGTTAAGAAAAAATCACCATTTCAGATTTTGGATACAATTGCACTGGCGCTTCTGAATGGTCAGATGCTTGGACGTTGGGGGAATTTCTTTAACAGGGAAGCATTTGGAGAATACACAGATTGTCTGTTTGCAATGAGGCTTCCGGTTGATGCTGTAAGACCGGGAGATATCACAGAACTTATGCGCGAGAACATGCAGAGAATTGACGGAGTCAGTTATATTCAGGTACACCCGACATTTTTGTATGAATCATTATGGTGTGCCGGACTTCTTATTATATTGTTTCTGTATAGGAAACATAAGAAATATGAAGGTGAGCTCTTTCTTATGTACCTGTTTGGTTATGGGGCAGGACGCGTGTGGATCGAGCGGCTTAGAACAGATCAGCTTGTTCTTCCGGAAATCGGATTTCCGGTGTCAGAACTTTTGGCAGGTTGCCTGGTGATTGTGACAGGAATTATGCTGATCTATTGCAGAAGGCATTGCAGAAAAAGAAATGAGAAGAAAAAAGTGGATCAGTATGAGCCGGTGCCAACAAAGATCAAAGGGAAAAAACCACCGAAGTGGGATGACCGGTTGTTTAAAAACAGATAGAATGATAAGAAAAAAGTATAGTGATTCATAAGCCAGAAGAGTTAATGTTCAACAGAAAGTACTCTTCTGGCTTTTTCTATTTCTGCCTGTTTTAGTTAATAATCCCCAATAACAGCACTGATAACTATTCTCAAAATGCTGCTCTGCACACGAAAATATACAAAAGAGGATATTTATAACTCTAGACTTTTGTGACTTTTGGAGATATAATGAAACTACATGTGAATTAATTATACTTAACTCAGTGTAAAACCTATGTAACACCTAAGGAGGAATAAAAATGGCAAGAAAAATGAAGACCATGGACGGTAATCAGGCAGCAGCTCACGTTTCTTATGCATATACAGAAGTAGCAGCTATCTACCCGATTACGCCTTCATCCGTTATGCCGGAGCATATCGATGAGTGGGCTACTGAAGGAAGGGAGAACATTTTCGGACAGACTGTACAGGTTACAGAGATGCAGTCCGAGGCCGGAGCAGCAGGTGCTGTACACGGATCATTAGCAGCAGGTGCTCTTACAACAACATTTACTGCTTCTCAGGGACTCCTTCTTATGATTCCTAACTTATATAAGGTTGCTGGTGAGCAGCTTCCGGGAGTATTCAACGTATCTGCCCGTGCACTTGCAAGCCACGCACTGTCAATTTTTGGAGATCATTCTGACGTTTATGCATGTCGTCAGACAGGAGCAGCTATGCTCTGTGAATCCAGCGTACAGGAAGTAATGGACCTTACTCCGGTTGCTCATTGTGCAGCACTTGAAGGAAAGATTCCATTCATCAACTTCTTTGATGGATTCAGAACATCACACGAGATTCAGAAAATCGAGACATGGGATTATGAAGATCTGAAAGACATGGTAAGCATGGAAGCAATCGACGAGTTCCGTGCACATGCACTTAACCCGAACCACCCATGCCAGAGAGGTTCAGCTCAGAACCCGGATATCTTCTTCCAGGCTAGAGAGGCTTGTAACCCATTCTATGATGCACTTCCGGGAATCGTTCAGAAGTACATGGATAAGGTTAATGAGAAGATCGGAACAGACTACAAACTGTTCAACTACTATGGAGCAGCAGATGCAGAGCACGTGATCGTAGCTATGGGATCTGTTTGTGACACAATCGAGGAGACAATCGATTACCTGACAGCTGCAGGAGAGAAAGTCGGAGTTGTTAAAGTTCGTCTTTACAGACCATTCAGCGCAGAAGCTCTGATCGATGCTATCCCGGATACAGTTAAGAAGATTTCTGTTCTTGACAGAACAAAAGAGCCAGGAGCACTTGGCGAGCCACTGTACCTTGACGTTGTTGCTGCATTAAAGGACAGCAAATTCAAAGACGTTAAGATCTTTACAGGACGTTATGGTCTTGGTTCCAAAGATACTACACCGGCACAGATCGTTGCAGTATATGAGAACACAACAAAAGAAAAATTCACAATCGGTATCGTTGATGATGTTACACATCTTTCTCTGGAAACAGGTGCTCCGCTTGTTACAACTCCAGAAGGAACAATCAACTGTAAGTTCTGGGGTCTGGGTGCAGACGGTACTGTAGGTGCTAACAAGAACTCCATCAAGATCATCGGTGATAACACAGATATGTACGCTCAGGCTTACTTTGATTATGACTCAAAGAAATCCGGTGGTGTTACAATGTCTCACCTTCGTTTTGGTAAAAAACCAATCAAATCTACTTACCTGATTCACAAAGCAAACTTTGTTGCATGTCATAATCCTTCTTATGTAAGAAAATACAACATGGTTCAGGAATTAGTTGATGGTGGTACATTCTTATTAAACTGCCCATGGGATATGGAAGGACTTGAAAAACATCTTCCGGGACAGGTAAAAGCATTTATCGCAAATCACAACATCAAATTCTATGTAATTGATGGTGTTAAAATCGGTATTGAAACAGGCATGGGTCCTACACGTATCAATACAATTCTTCAGTCTGCATTCTTCAAACTGGCTGATATCATTCCGGAAGAACAGGCTATTGATTTAATGAAAGCTGCTGCAAAAGCTACTTACGGACGTAAGGGTGATGATGTAGTTGCTAAGAACTGGGCTGCTATCGATGAAGGTGCAAAACAGATCGTTGAAGTAAACGTTCCGGAAAGCTGGAAAGACGCACAGGACGAAGGTCTGGATACCAAAGTTGCAACAGGCGACCGTCAGGACGTAGTAGATTTCGTAAACAACATCCAGAACAAAGTAAATGCTCAGGAAGGTAATACACTGCCTGTATCTGCATTTACAGATTATGTAGATGGTTCTACACCGTCAGGTACTGCTGCATATGAGAAACGTGGTATTGCAGTAGATATCCCGGTATGGA
>ENA-OPCV01002273-OPCV01002273.1-human-gut-metagenome-genome-assembly--contig:-NODE-2273-length-12392-cov-2.502878_pt1 | contig 12392 bp, 7 predicted proteins | sample MGYA00241257_ERZ501494 | MGnify/ENA primary metagenome ERZ501494 (study PRJEB25962, sample SAMEA2042618) | human gut metagenome | biome: human gut; feature: human-associated habitat; material: faeces...
GAGCAGATCTCCGGAGAGGATTTCTACAACAGGCAGTACGGTGTGGTATTTGACACCATCGTAGAGTTGAACAATGAAGGAAAGCCCATTGACTTTGTCACTTTACAGGATCGGTTGCGATCCAAGGAGGATGTGCCTCCCGAGGTCAGTGGACTGGATTTCCTGACGAATCTGATTGCAGCAGTACCTACTTCCGCCAATATCAAGTATTATGCTGGAATCGTGGCGGAGAAGGCGACACTCCGGCGTCTGATCCGTACCAATGAAGAGATTGCCAAGAAGATGAATATGCCGGTTGCCAAGATTGATGAGATTTTAAAGACATCCAGAGATCCCGTATCTTTAGATACACCAATCGGTGAGGAAGAGGACAGCCAGTTAGGTGATTTCATTGAGGATGAATCTCTTCTTTCTCCAGTAGATTCTGCATCTTTTTCCATGCTTAAAGAAGAGCTTGAAGAGGCAATGGCTTCTCTTACAGAAAGAGAGCGCAACGTTATTAAACTTCGTTTTGGACTTGATGATGGTAAGACAAGAACTCTTGAGGAAGTTGGTAAGGAATTTAACGTAACAAGAGAGCGTATCAGACAGATTGAGGCGAAGGCACTTCGTAAACTTCGTCATCCAAGCAGAAGCAGAAAGCTTAAGGATTTCCTTGAGTAATTTATTACGGATTTCTACAAAAGAATAACTGTATATTAGAGCATTTTTCAAACACGCTCTAGGAATAAGAAGGTCATAAGAGAACGTTTGATTTCCCATGTGGCGGGCAATCAAAAATTTCCTTGTACTGCTTGTTGCCAAAAGATAAATAATTGATTACAATAATGGGAAGACTAAGGAACTTAGGATTCCCATTTTGCTTTATGGAGGTTTTTATGAAAGATGGCTTTTTAAAAGTTGGTGTGGCATCTGTTGATGTAGAGGTTGCCAATCCGATTCACAATAAAGAAAAGGTAATGGAAGTAATAAAGAAGGCAGATAAGAATGGCGTAAAGCTTTTAGTTTTTCCGGAACTTGTTCTTACTGCGTACACTTGTAATGATCTTTTTTTACAAAAGACGTTACTTGATGAGGCAAAGAATCAGCTTTTTGCTATTTTAGAGGAGACAAAAGGACAGGATATGGTAATCGTCTTAGGTCTTCCATTAACAGTGAATCATAAGCTTTATAACTGTGCGGTATTTGCACAGGGCGGTAAAATATTAGGCGTTGTGCCAAAACATTATCTGCCAAACTATTCAGAATTTTATGAGGCAAGACATTTCGCTCCGGGAGAAGAGGAAGTAAGAAAGATTCGTCTTGGTGGTAAGGATGTACCTTTTGGGATGAATCTTTTATTTTGCTGTGAGAACATGGAAGAATTGGTGATTGGATGTGAAATCTGTGAGGATTTATGGTGTCCACTGCCACCATCTACCCATCATGCATTAGCAGGGGCAACTGTAATCTGTAATCCGTCAGCAAGTGATGAGACAACGACAAAAGATACTTACCGCCGTAATCTTGTATCCCAGCAGTCTGCTCGTCTGGTATGTGCTTATCTTTATTCCTGTGCCGGTGAGGGAGAGTCTACACAGGATTTAGTGTATAGTGGACATAACATGATTGCAGAGTATGGTTCTATTTTGAAAGAATCAAGAAGATTCCAGAATAGCTATATCGAGACAGAGATTGACTTGCAAAGATTAGAGGCAGACCGACGAAGAATGACAACTTTTGTGACAGAAGGCGCAGATAAAAATTATGAGAGAGTTTATTTCCGGCTGAAAGAAGAACGAACAGAACTCAGCCGTTATTTTGAGCGTACACCGTTCATTCCTTCTAATAAGATTGACAGAGAAAAGCGTTGTGACGAGATTCTTACCATTCAGGCAATGGGTCTGAAAAAGCGTCTGGCACATACCCACTGTCAGTCGGCAGTTGTCGGAATCAGTGGAGGTCTTGATTCCACTCTTGCAGTATTAGTAACGGCAAGAGCATTTGATATGTTGAAGATTCCAAGAGAGAATCTTGTCTGTGTGACAATGCCTTGTTTTGGGACAACAGACAGAACGTACTCCAATGCAGTAACGCTCACAAAGAAGCTTGGCGCAAGCCTGCGTGAAATCCGTATTAATAAAGCGGTAGAGCAGCATTTTTCAGATATTGGACATGATCCGGAAATTCATAATGTAACATATGAGAATTCTCAGGCGCGTGAGAGAACACAGATTTTGATGGATATTGCCAATCAGATAAATGGAATGGTTATTGGAACGGGAGATATGTCAGAGCTGGCGCTTGGCTGGGCAACCTATAATGGAGATCATATGTCCATGTATGCTGTGAACTGTTCTGTACCAAAAACTTTGGTAAGACATCTGGTACGTTATTATGCGGATACGAGCGAGGAACAGGAATTAAAAGAGGTACTGCTTGACATTTTAGATACACCGGTAAGCCCTGAATTACTTCCACCGGTAGACGGTGTTATTTCCCAGAAAACAGAAGATTTGGTGGGCCCTTATGAACTGCATGATTTCTTCTTATATTATATGCTTCGTTTTGGATTCCATCCAGAGAAAATCTTCCGTCTGACCAGACAGGCATTTGGAGAAGAATATGATGTTGCAACCTGTTATAAATGGCTTCGTACGTTCTGCTGGCGTTTCTTTGCACAGCATTTTAAGAGATCCTGCCTCCCGGATGGACCAAAGGTTGGTTCTATTGCGGTTTCACCGAGAGGGGATTTGCGAATGCCGAGTGATGCAAGTTCTGCTGTGTGGATGAGTGAATTAGATGAGTTAAAAGAGAAGCTGGGGCTTTAAAAAGAGTGATATCAGTATTTTATGTAATAGAAAATATACCGTAAATTGCAACGCACATCTTGCAGAAAGCATTTTTCAAACACGCTCTAAGACTTGGCTTTGGAAAGTGCATTTTTGATAGCCTGCTGTAAGATCAGGCCAGTATATTTATTTTCTGTATTTAGTTTTAGGTCATCAATTGAAGAAATCTGCTCAAGCTGCGCATTGATTTCTTCAAGAGATGGCTCGAGGAGCGGATACATAGCACTTACACTGTCAGAAAGATGGTTCAAACTGACGGAGGTAATGTGGTCTGCATCAACGGAAACTGCCACATCTAATGTATTATCGCCAAGAGTGATCGTAGAAGTATAGACTCCGGGCGTGTAGACACCTGCGCTGGTTTTGGTGCTTTTTTCTTCTGGAGCAAACATAAAGATTAGAAGAAGAATCAGTATGATACCTAAACAGACGAAAAGAGCAGTATAAATAAGTTCTTTTGCTTTTACGACAACGATTTTTGTTTTTGCACTCAAAAAAAACAGTCCTTCCGATTCATATTTATTAAAGTGTATTCTGAAAATAAAAATATATGATACATTAGAGTGTGTTTGAAACACACTTTAGGGTATTTTTTAAATACGCTCTGAGCATATTTAAATTTATAGCCTGCACAATATTGAATCGATTGAGGAAGAAAGGAGAAGAAGATGCTTGAAGGACAGACTTTTATAGAAGTATTTCCAGACTATACCGTTCCAGATAATTTAAAGTATGTTTTGTCCAATGCGATTGTTTCGAAGGTTGTCATGAAACAGCAGACAAGACAGCTGGTTGTTCATTTGAGAAGTGAACATATTATTCCAAGAAAAGTATTGAATAAAGTTGCCTACGATATGAAAAAAGAGCTGTTTGGAAAGACTTCTGTGTTTATTTCTTTTGATGATACGTATGAACTGTCTTCAGCCTATACGTTAGAGAGCATAACGAATGATTACTGGAATAGTATTCTTCATGAAGTGAAAAAAATGGGCCGGGTGGAGTATAGTCTTCTTTCGAATGGAGAGTGGGGATTTGAAGGCAACATCATGACGATCCTTTTAGAAGATTCTTTCCTTGCAAGGGATAAATCCCGTGTTTTAAAAGAATATCTTGAACATCTTTTTTCTCATCGCTTTGGAAAGGAAATTCAGGTAGGATTTGACTTTACCGATGATGCAAAACAGGCATTTTATAAGGCGAGAAACCATAAGCTGAATCTGGAAGTAGATATGGTCATGAGTCAGATCAAAAAGGTGGAAAGTGAGAAAAAAGATTCTGATGCGGAAGATGGAGAAGGCTCAAAAGAAGAGAAAAAAACGCAACGAAGCTATTCTGGGAATTTCTTTGAGGAGCGGGCAAGAAGACAGGAATTTAGTCAGAGACGCCGCTCAAAGGACCCAGATGTTATTTACGGTAAGGATTGTGATGGAGAAGTTGTGCCATTAGAAGAAATTGTCGATGAGATCGGACAGGTTGTTGTCCGCGGGCAGATTCTTAAAATGGAACTTCGAGAAATCCGAAGAGAGCGTACGATTGTAAGTTTTCATATTACAGACTTTACCGATACGATTGTTGGGAAGATTTTTATTGCCAATGACCAGCTGCCGGAATTTTTGGATTTATTTGAAAAGGGAAAGTTCTATAAAGTAAAGGGAATGCCTCGTATGGATACATTTGAACACGACCTGACCCTTTCCTCAATTTCTGGAATTAAACCGATTCCTGACTTTACAGAAAAGCGAATGGATAAGAGCTTGGAAAAGCGTGTAGAGCTGCATCTTCATACCGTAATGAGTGATTTAGACAGCGTGGTTGACATTAAAAAGGTTATCAATCAGGCAAAAGCCTGGGGGCATCCGGCAATGGCAATCACAGATCATGGAGTTTTGCAGGCATTCCCGATTGCGAATCATTGTATTACGATGGATGAACCGTTTAAGATCATTTACGGAGTGGAAGGTTATTTTGTAAATGATTTAAAGAAGCTTGTCACGAATGATAAAGGACAGACATTATTAGATGATTATGTTGTATTTGATTTGGAAACAACAGGTTTTAGTCCGATTCATGATGCGATTATCGAAATTGGTGCCGTTAAGGTAAGCAAGGGGAAAATAAGTGACCATTACAGTGTGTTTGTCAATCCGCAGCGCCCGATTCCACTTCGGATTACAGAACTTACGAGCATTGATGACTCAATGGTTGCAGATGCAAAGTCAATAGAAGAAATCCTGCCGGAATTCCTCTCTTTTTGTGAGGGGTGCAGTTTGGTTGCACATAATGCAGAGTTTGATGTGAGCTTTATCGAAGAGAATGCAAAAAGACAGGGATTTGAAACAGATTTTACGGTACTTGATACGGTACAGATGGCAAGGCTGCTTCTTACGGATTTGAATAAGTTTAAGTTAAATACAGTATGTAAACGATTGAATATCAAGCAGGAACATCATCACAGGGCAGTCGATGATGCAAGAGTAACGGCAGAGGTGTTTCTTCGTTTTGTGGAAATGCTTGAGGAGCAAGACGTACACACACTTGCCAAATTAAATGATATGGGAGCGATGTCACCGGATCTGATTAAGAAAGCACCGTCCTATCACGGCATTATTCTTGTAAAGAATGAGACAGGCCGTATTAATTTAAACAGACTGGTATCGGCCTCACATCTGGACTATTTTAACCGCCGTCCGAGAATGCCGGAAAGCTTGATTCAAAAGTACAGGGAAGGACTTATTTTAGGGTCTGCCTGTGAGGCGGGAGAGCTGTTTCAGGCAGTCATCAGGGGGAAAAGTGAAGAGGAATTAGCAGAACTGGTCCGTTTTTATGACTACCTCGAAATTCAGCCAATCGGTAACAATATGTTCATGCTTGAAAGTGACAGGTACGAAGCGAAAACAGTTGAAGATTTACAGAATTATAACCGTAAGATTGTGGAACTTGGCGAAAGATATCACAAACCGGTTGTTGCGACCTGTGATGTTCATTTCTTAAATCCAGAAGATGAACAGTATCGTCGAATTCTCATGGCAGGAAAGGGATTTTCAGATGCGGATAATCAGGCACCGCTGTATTTTAGAACGACGGAGGAAATGCTTGAGGAGTTTGCCTATCTCGGAGAAGCAAAGGCAAAGGAAGTTGTTATCACCAACACAAATAAGATTGCTGATATGATCGAAAAGATTTCGCCGGTACATCCTGATAAATGTCCTCCGGTTATTCCAAAGTCTGATGAGACATTAACAAAAATCTGTTACGATAAAGCCCATGAGATTTATGGGCCGGATCTGCCGGATATTGTAGAGGAGAGACTACAAAGAGAATTGAATTCTATTATATCCAATGGATTTGCCGTAATGTACATTATCGCACAGAAGCTGGTGTGGGATTCGAATGACCATGGATATCTGGTAGGTTCGCGAGGTTCCGTAGGATCTTCTTTTGTAGCGACAATGGCAGGTATTACGGAAGTTAACCCTTTGTCAGCGCATTATATTTGTCCCAAATGTCATTATGTAGATTTTGACTCTGATGCAGTAAGACCATATTCGAAAAAAGGTATGTCTGGCTGTGATATGCCGGATAGGGACTGTCCGGTTTGCGGCACACCGTTACAAAAGGAAGGACATGATATTCCATTTGAGACATTCCTTGGATTTAAGGGAAATAAAGAGCCGGATATTGACTTGAATTTCTCTGGAGAATATCAGTCAAAAGCGCATAAATATGTAGAAGTTATTTTCGGAGAGGGAAAGGCATTCCGGGCAGGAACCATCGGTACCCTTGCAGAAAAGACAGCATATGGTTATGTGTACAAATATTTTGAAGAAAGAGATATTCATAAAAGAAGATGTGAGATGGAGCGTTTGGCGGAAGGCTGTACGGGTGTAAAGCGAACCACAGGCCAGCATCCGGGTGGAATTATCGTAGTACCTCATGAACATGAGATTTATGAATTTACCGCAATCCAGCATCCGGCAAATGATGTGAATACAGATATTATTACAACACATTTTGAGTACCATTCTATTGACCACAACTTGTTAAAACTTGATATTCTCGGCCATGATGATCCCACTATGATTCGGCGATTAGAGGACTTAACAGGAATGGATGCGACAACGATTCCTCTTGATGATCCAGAAGTTATGTCTCTTTTCCACAGTACCGATATTCTTGGTATCACACCAGAAGATATTGGCGGAATTGAGATGGGTTCTCTTGGCGTACCGGAGTTTGGTACCGAGTTTGTTATGCAGATGTTAAAAGATACAAATCCAAAGTGTTTCTCTGACCTTGTTCGTATTTCTGGCCTGTCCCACGGTACAGACGTATGGCTTGGAAATGCACAGACATTGATTGAAGAGGGAAAAGCAGAGATTTCCACGGCAATTTGTTGTCGAGACGATATTATGACCTATCTTATCAATATGGGACTTGATAAAGAACAGTCTTTTACCATCATGGAATCTGTTCGTAAAGGAAAGGGATTAAAACCAGAGTGGGAAGAAGAGATGACATCCCACGGCGTGCCAGACTGGTACATCTGGTCTTGTAAGAAGATTAAATACATGTTCCCGAAAGCGCATGCGGCAGCATATGTTATGATGGGCTGGCGTGTGGCATGGTTTAAAGTACATAAGCCATTAGCTTATTATGCAGCCTACTTTGGTATCCGTGCCTCAGCGTTTTCCTATGAGATTATGTGCCGGGGAAAAGAACGTCTTGACATTGCACTTACGGAACTTTTAAAAACGCCGAAGGATCAGCAGACGAAAAAGGATCAGGATACGATTCGTGATGGAAGAATTGCACAGGAAATGTACGCAAGAGGATTTGAGTTTATGCCGATTGATATTTATAAGGCAAAAGCAAGGGAATGTCAGATTATTGATGGTAAGATCATGCCGCCGCTTTCCAGTGTGGAGGGTCTTGGAGATAAGGCCTGTGAGCAGGTAGAAGAGGCAGCGAAACATGGTCCGTTTACCTCACTTGAAAACTTTAGAAATCAGGCGAAAGTCAGTAAGACGAACGTAGATAAGATGGTGGAACTTGGAATACTTACAGGACTTCCGGAAACTGACCAGCTTACATTTGATTTCTTTATGGCGCAGAGCCAGGTATAATGAGAGACAGAGAAAAGGAGAAAAGCATGAGTTATATTAAAAACGCAGATATTCAGGGAAATGCATGGGTAGCACCGGGAGCCTGTGTAGTAGGAAATGTCACATTAGGAGATGAAAGTTCTGTATGGTATAATGCGGTACTTCGCGGAGATATGGCACCGATTGTTGTAGGGTGTGGTTCCAACGTCCAGGATGGCACCGTTGTTCACGCAGATAATGGCTTCCCATGTAAAATCGGGAATGGAACATCTATTGGTCATAATGCGATTATTCATGGATGCACAATCGGGAATAATACCGTCATTGGAATGGGTGCGATTATTATGAATGGCGCGCAGGTTGGCTCCGACTGTATTATTGGAGCAGGAAGCCTTGTCACACAGGGAACGGTAATTCCGGACGGAATGCTGGCATTTGGTTCTCCGGCAAAGGTAATCCGCCCACTTACTGATGCAGAGAAAAAGGAGAATCAGACAAACGGCATCAGCTACATGCTGATGAAAAATGTACAAAAAGGGTGAAAAAACTTGAAATATAGATAGGGGTTGGATTATAATAAGGCGAATATGACTTTTGGCAAACTAGAAAGGAGAACTTTTAATTTTATGTCGGATACTACAAATACAAGAAAATATAAAGGCTATGAGTTAGATCAGACAACTTCCCATCGCCGCAATCAGAATCGGCCGTGGTTCTGGAAGGTATTGGGTATTAGCTTATTGCTTACGGTGCTGATTCTTGCAGGTGTTGTTTTTGGACTTTTGCATAGAACGCATAAGAACGCAAAACACATGGAAGAGATTAATTCTGCAAATACAGTCGAGGCATTACTTAAGGAGCACAAGCTTGTTACAATTACAGCTTCTTACTCTCATTTGGCAGAAGGTTCTGATTATACGACAACCCGCCAGATTAAGAAAGATAAAAAGGGGAACTATTTCTCTTACTTTAAGAAAGAAGGTTCCGATGATGATTACAAAGAAGTAATCAGTAATAAAGAATTATATCGTTATAATGGGAAGTATACACAGTATTTCGGACTGGTTGGAAATGATTACGAGGAAGAATGCGTAAAAGCGATTGAGGACAGCATTTTCCAGGGAGATATGAAAGATCAGATTCAGAACGAAAAAGAACGTGATAGTACAATCACTTTACAGCTTACGACTAAGGTTCAAAGCGGAGATGATTATGATACGGAATACGGATTCTCTGCTGGAGATACGATTGAGAAAACGATTATTATTGATAAAAAGACACAGCTTATTACTTCTGTAGAGGAGAAATGTGGGGATGAAGTTTTCTATGGTTATACAGTAGAGTTTGACGGTGAAGAAAAGATTCCACAGTTCTATAAGGATTTAAAGAAGGAAAAAGAAAAGAGAGTATGTACTGTTTACTCTGATTATGATGGAGAAAAGAATCAGGAATATACATTTAATCTTCCAATTGATTTATACTTTACTGTACTTGATCATGATGGATATAAGGTATATGAAGATGAGGATGGAACGAAGGAGTTTACACATTATCAGATGGAAGTGCAGAATCCAGATTCTGATCTATCCCTCTATATAAAAGCAGAATCATCAAAATAAAGAGCATCTAGTCAGGTGTTACTTGACGAAAAGGAGAGGCTGCCGCGATCATATTCTGACGCGGTAGTCTTTTTTAATAGATTGTATTTTTTGAAAAATGCTTTCTGAAAAATATGCCACAATTTGGGGCATGCAGGTTGCAGGGATATTTTTAAGACACTCGCTGATTGTGTTTGAAAAATAATTCAAGAATAAAAGAGGATTTGATTATGAAAACGAGAAGATTATTTTATGAAGATGTATACATTAGAGAGTTTGAGGCCATTGTACTTTCCTGTGAGGAAAGACAGGAAGGATATTATATCATTTTAAATGAAACAGCCTTTTATCCTGAAGGCGGAGGACAGCCAGCAGATAAGGGAACGATTGAGGGAGAAGAAGTTCTTGATGTGCAGTATGTGGATGGAGAAATCTGTCATATCATGAAAAAACCATTGAAAGCAGGGAAACAAGTTGTAGGACGAATCAACTGGGAATGGCGTTTTGACCTTATGCAGCAACATTCTGGCGAACATATTGTTAGTGGAATGATTCATGAAAAATATGGTTATGAAAATGTTGGATTTCATATGGGAGAAGAAGTCATTACAATTGATTTAAGCGGAATGCTGACAGAAGAACAAGTGGCTGAAATTGAACAAAAAGTAAATGATTATATTTGGATGAATCAGGAGGTAAATATTTTTTATCCAGATGAGAGACAACGAAAACTCATTCCATATCGAAGTAAAAAAGAACTTACAGGAGAGATTCGCCTGGTAGAATTTCCGGGAGCAGACCTTTGTGCCTGCTGTGGTCTTCATGTGACACACGCCAGCCAGATTGGCCTGGTCAAAATCCTTTCCAGTAAGAAGTTTCGTGACGGGGTTCGTATGGAAATGCTTTCAGGAAAACGGGCATTAGAATATCTGTCAAAAAGTGCGGAGCAAAACAGCCAGGTTGCAGTCAGACTTTCGGTAAAAGAAAAAGAGACAAAAGATGCAGTACAGAGACTTCTTGATGAAGTTTATAACTTAAAAGGTGAACTTGCAGCAGAAAAGCAAAAACATTTTGAACAGATAGCTGCTTCCTGTGTGGGAAAAGAAAATGTGCTGTTGATTGAAGGAGATATGGAACCAGTAGAAGTAAGAAAATGTACCGATGCGATTTTAGATACATGCAGCGGTGTTGCAGCTTTCTTTGCGGGAAATGATAAAGACGGATATAAATATGCCATTGGACAGAGAGAAGGAGATGTCCGGGAACTTGTAAAGCAGGTGAATAAAGAACTGAACGGACGAGGAGGTGGAAAACCATTTTTTGCACAGGGTTCTCTGAAAGCAACGCGAAAACAAATAGAAATCTTCTTTGAAAAGAAGGTAAATTTCCAATAATATAAAAAATAACCTGCAAAAGCCAGGAAAGAAAGCAAAAAGAAATTTCTTTACAATTATTTTCAAATGGGCTATTATTTTGATGAAAATACTTTGGAAAAAGTTTAAGAGAAGTTCATGTTTTGCGGTGGATGCAGATATAGTCAATAAAAAGTGGCATAGATGAGAACATACACCGGCGAAACAGAAAGGAAGGAATTATGTTTAAGAATAAACTGAAAAGATTATGTGCAGTAACTCTTGCTGGAATGATGGTTATGAGTGTAAGTGCATGTTCTACAAGCAAAAGTGCAGAGAAAAACAGCGTTTCTAAGGCAGAACAGGCATCAGAGGCAACAACAGAGGCCGCAAAGGATGATACGACAGCAGATTACGTTGCTTCTGGTGTAGAGCTTCCAGATAATTTTGAAAATATGATTTATCCAATTGAGGCTCTGATGTTACAGAATTATTCGAAAGGTTATCCATACTATGCAAATGGTGCCAGTGAAGAAAAGTCGGATTCTTTCTGGTTTTCTATGGCAGCACTCACTTCCTTAATGGAGAATGAATCTGCTTACGGAGATGGAATTGAGATGGATTCCTACTATTATCTTAAAGAGAACACATCAAATATGTATGCATCTGCTCTTTATAATGCATATGGAATGGGCAACATGGAATTCCCGGAAATTCCTGATGGTGATAAATATGCGACATATGATGATGGCAAGCAGATGTATGGCTTCTTAAAAGGAGAGGTAAGCAGTCTTGTTCCATATATTACAAACTGTGTGAAAGATGGAAGCGATTATATCATCACATCACAGCTTCGAGATAAAGATACAGATGAAGTAAAAGGAACATATGAAGTGACGATCACCGCATCTTCTTTTGATGGTGATGATAACTGCTTTGCCTATTCTGCTACAGCAATCAGACAGATTGGAGAGACAGATTCTGAGAATCAGAGTACATCTTCTGAAAGTGAAGAAGCGAGTACAGACAGTACATCCGAGAATGGAGACAGCACAGATGCTGATTCATCTACAGACAGCACGGATGCTACAGATTCTACCGACAGTACAGAAGGAATCTCACAGGATGACGCATTAAGCCAGGCAAAAGATTATTATGGAGAAGATGCAGAATATTCTTACAAGAAGCAAGTTACAGTGGGAGATAAAGAATATTATGATTTTTCCGTAAGTGGTGATAATGTCAGCAGCACAGATGTATTAGTATCTGTAGATGGACAGGATGTTATTGGCGGAACACAGAACGATGATGGAAGCTGGTCATTTGATCAGTAAATGGAAGCAGCTGTCACCGTGTTAAGTTAGATAGTATATTGATAATATAGGAACTAGATAATAATTAAATAATATAAGAAATCAAAAAAGAAATCTATTACACGATGTCTTAAGGAAAGTATTATGCCTAAATATAGCTTTCACAAATGATATGACACGTGTAATAGATTTCTTT
>ENA-OPCV01002275-OPCV01002275.1-human-gut-metagenome-genome-assembly--contig:-NODE-2275-length-12390-cov-3.297690_pt1 | contig 12390 bp, 10 predicted proteins | sample MGYA00241257_ERZ501494 | MGnify/ENA primary metagenome ERZ501494 (study PRJEB25962, sample SAMEA2042618) | human gut metagenome | biome: human gut; feature: human-associated habitat; material: faeces...
GGGCACAGCCCAACAAGCATTTTGAATTTGATTTTTAGAAATCGGATTCAAAAATCGTGCCGTGGTACCACGGCGCACTGCTTGCAGAAGCTTTGAAGAAAAAGAGTATCAGACGGGAGTATAGATATAAATGTTGCGTCCCATCTCTCCCGTTTCAACATCGAAGCTTCCCGATGCCACTAGTTTTCCGTTATGAGTTATCTCAACATAAATATCCCAAAGGCCAGCAGCCTCCCAATATGCTTTCGGCGATTGACGAATCTCTACATTAAGGTCATCCGGAACTCCCAAATCTTTTGCAATGATTCGCAGTTGCTGATCTGTAAAGCTATCTCCCTGAGATATTTTATCTGTGGGGTCGTCCCATTCGCAGATGTAGGCGCATCCGGCATCAATTATTCCATCTGCATCGTTCCATGTTCCATCTTGAAACTTTTCATAGAACATTGCATAGTGCTCAATACCATCCTGATTGCTCGGCTCACCAGAATGCCAGTTTGTATAAGATGTGCTGGTTCCATTGACCCATTTCCAGTTTCCTTCAGAGCTTTCATCGCTGAATCCAAAGTAGGCATTCTCATACCCTTTCGCTTTCATTGCGCTGTAGAGAAGGAAATTTTCCGTTGACGATTCAATGACCGCTAGATGACCTCCTTTCCACTCGCAGCGTTTCTCTGCCTGCTGCCATGTGATTGGGCCAGACTCCCATTCCGATTCGGGCAATGTATAGAACTCATAAAGGTGTCCTGTGTAACCTTCGACCTGTGTTTCCTCGGCTGCATCGGATGCTTCCCATTCACAAATGTAGCCGCTCTGTTCATATGTATTGCTGTTTGCCAAGTCGTTCCACTTTACCGGCCACACAGCCACACAACTCTCGTCTGCCACAACATTGCTGGAGTTGTTCGGCTCTCCATCGCCCCAGTTCTGATATTCCCATGGTTCACCTGTCACCCAGCACCACTGACCGGCAGAATTTTTATAGCCGCCGATCCAAAGCTTACTGTTCTGAGTATTCAGACTTTCAATCAGTTTCTGTTCCTCTGGCGAGGTAATGGTCACAAGATGGCCGCCTTTTGCTTCGCAGGCAGCTTTTGCCTGTTCCCACGTGAGGGTATCATAAAAAATACCATAAGAGTGTTGCTTCGGCTCCTGTGAAATATCGACCTCTAACACATTGGCATTTTCGAATCCCGGATAAAAAGGATACCCCTTTAACCCATTGTTTTCTACAACTCTCAGGTACTCTACTTCTTCCTGATTTCTTCCATTTGGGTCGGTTAATCTAAATTCGTAAATTCCCGGTGTTAGATCGATTTGAAATGCCTCTGCTTCTCGAATAGTGTAATCATACGCTACAATTTTCTGCACATTTTCATCGTACTCCCGTGGTAATATATCCGTATCCAACTGAGCAATATGCAAATCATAATTATCACATAATGTTCCATCCCATGCATAGACATAAAGTTTAGCCTGACCATCAATCGATACCACACTATTCTCGTTTTCGTCAAGAAATAAAGAATTTGGAATACCTGCTTTGATGCCCATAGCCCAATCCACCGTTGCAACCTGCCTTGCTGTCAGCATTCCTGTCTGGCACATAGAGTAAGCAGTATAGACAAGCACATTACGGAATTCACTGAAGCTGATATCAGACTTTGAAATCCCATATAGTGATTTGTAAAAAAGCTGTGCCAAATCATAGGTAGAAAGAGGTTCATACTTTGTTTCGTCCACAGACGGCTGCGTCATAAGGTACGCTGCGTGAGAAATTACTGTGCAATTAGAATGCACTCCCCCATGATCAGAAAACTGTGCTTCGGGATCATAATTTTGTGACTTGCGCCAGTTTTCATCCTTGTATTTCGTCGGATAAGGTAGTCCATCCCCCTGAAGTACGCTGGATGGGTCAGCCAGATTCCGCTCAAGCTCACCCACAGTCCCAAAAATCCATGAAATATCTCCGTCAAGCCACTTCAAACTGGTTTCAAGTGGGATATCCCAATGCCTGAGAATATCCGGATATAATCTTTTAGGAGAGTCATTATACCAATCTTCAATTATTTCTCCCATAATATCCGAAATCGCCTCCATCAAGGCACCAGATTCTCCTTCATATGTCATCCGGCTGATGGATTGCTCAACTGCATGTGTGACTTCGTGTCCTAAAGTATCTATTGTCGGCGAGCAGGTTGCTCCAACAGAAATTCGCGTGAAAATCTTGCTTCTCCCATAACCTGCTGAGGCATTATTCGAATCCTTACCTCCTCTATGATCATTTGCAACGATTGCCACTGCCTTATTGTCATCGCCAAAGGCATCATATCCAAGCACGTCACGATAAAAATTGCTGACGGCCAGCAATTTTGCAAGTGCTACGATGGGTGTTCCCATGCCATCCGTCAAAGAGGCAATATCAATCGGCAAAAGTTCCGTTGCAGGCATACCACCCAATGCCTCTGTAGAGATTGAAATTCCGCCTTTCCCGATTTTTTTATAACGCTCACCGTTCTGGGCAGTCAATACGACTTGCCTCCAGCTTCCGCTCGTTGTATATTTTTGATTATTCAGTGAAACCCATTCGTCATCATCATCCCCATCATATATTGCTGTCGTTCCATCATCAAAAATTATTCTAAAATCCACCTCAATATCCCGATTCTCAGCATTATACAAGTACACATTTGTAAAGCGATTGCTGCTGGATTCATTATCTGTCAATTCATTCGAAAAGGTCTTTAGAGCCCTTCCATCTACAGCTGATAAAAACACTGACTCCCACGAATTGTTTTGATGAACCGATATTTTCCATGCCAATTCAGGATTTGTTTTGTCCAGTGAAAATATCACCAAATTGTTTACATAGATATCCGCTTCTCCCGGATATAACCCTGCAACTATTTTTTCAGCGTCATTTTGGGTAATTTTAGCTTCAACGGAAAGATTTTTAATCGGATAAAATCCGGAAGTCAAAAGTGCAGCTTCACTGTCTGCGTCAGCCGATACGGTAACTTTTCTGCCATACACCGGTATTCCCCGGTACACCTGCGGAAAGCTGTAATATGTATCTCCCAATACTGTGCTGCAATCCGCAGTCCCAAGCTCATCCTCTACTGAAACAATTCCAAGAGTATCCGCCACATCATTGATTGCGTCTCTTGCAGTGGAAGGATCTGTGATCTTTCGCTCCGTAAAATGGGACGGCAGAACAATTCCTGTTCCATTCACCGCAGAGACTTCTTGAACAGTTTCAGTAGGCTTAGACGACAAATTGCTGAAAATCAAAAAAGCCAAAATCGTTCCCAGAAACAGTACAAGAATGCCAAGCAGGGCAAAGAGCCATACCAAGTTGTTCTTACGGCGTTTTCTGTGCATATGGTCCGCAGTAGATTTTTTCATAATGATATTCCTTTGCTTGAGTTACCGAAATTTGCGATGCAATAAAAAAACTGGAAGAATGCCATAAGTTAAAGCTCTGCGATACTTCGCAGAAGCCTAGAATTTACAGATAGAATGCAGCGAACAGATCGCCGATTCCATAGAAGAAGTCACCGAGACTGGTAAAGCCCCAGTTGCTGCCACCAGACATTGTGTGGGTATAACCATCGGAGTAAGTATATACACCGTTTTTCTTGGAAACGACAGCACCATGGGACTGTTCAAGCGTTTTGGATTCGCTTTCCCATTTATCGTAGTAGGTGCTACGGAACATACGTCCGAAAGCATAGCAGACCTGAGAAATGATACCGCCGCCCTCAACACAAGACATTTCACTTTCGTTCAGTGCCATATAATTAGCGGGCATCTGAAGTTTGCTGTTTGCCATAAAGCAACACTCCTTTTATTTTGTGCCTTCTTCCAGTTTTTTTATTGCACCCCTTTCTTTCTATAATTTTCCGATCTCAGCCTTTATATCTTGCCAATAGAACCGACGTATTATCGTGCCCTCCGGGAACAGCAAGTGCCGTTTTGACCATCTGTTCCGCCGCCTGTTTCAGATTTCCCGTCACGGCCAAAATTCTGCACATAGTGCTGTCCGGCAGATAGCGGTACAGCCCGTCCGTGCATTGAATGAGCACATCTCCCTTCCGAAGCTGGAACGGCATCCGGTTTCCGCTGATCAATGTCAGCTCCGAAATCCCAAGATAGCTTGTCAGAGCAGCACGCTGCGGATGATGCAGTGCCTCATCCTGTGTTATGCTGCCCTCCAGTGCCATTTGGTCAAGCTGGGCACCAAAATTGTGATCGATGTTCAACTGCTCTAGCGTACCATCTCTATACAGGTAAATATGGCTGTCTCCTATACTGCACCAGAACAGCTTCCCGTTACGGAGAAACACTGTCGTCAGAGTCGTCCCCGCTTCGATTTTCTGGTTGGCCGGGTCCCGGAGATTCTTGACTTCCTCGTTCAGTCGTAGTGCTGCGCGTCCCATCTCCGTAGGAATATCTTCCGCCTGAGCGTGTTCCAGCAGGTATCTCGTTACCCCATGCGCCGCCAAAGCGCTGGCACGTTCGCCCCCGGTAAGCCCGCCCATACCATCACACACAGCGCAGACTGTGCAGAAATCCCCAAAATCAAAGCATATCGAATCCTGCTGGCTTTTCCGGGTTCCAATCGACGTATAGCTGGCGATCTCCGCCTGACTCGTCTCATAGGCGTCGGCACACATCGTTTTTTCTCCTTCGTCTTTTACGGGTATCAGAAGAGTCTGTGTGATATCATCCATCGCTTCGGGAATGGTATTGGCTTCCTCGCCTGCCTTTTTTCGCTTGAACAGGGACATCACGTTTCAATCACCACCTTGAATGTGTACTCGGGCGACACGACACAAAAAATATCGCCATCTTTCAGTGTATACGATTTTTCTTTTTCCATTGGCTTTCCGTCCGCCAGATAGGTGCCATATTTGGACAGGTCCCTGACGATAAATTCCCGCTTGGGCTCGTTGTAAAACACCTCGCAGTGATTCCGGCTGATCTGGTTATCCGCTGGCATCATCACGTCGCTCGTCGCCAGACGCCCGACCTTCACCGTGCGATTCGGCTCGATTATCCACCGCCGTCTGGAAATGTGACCACCCGATTTCCGCATCGTCAGCTCCAGATATGCCAGCCTGCGTTTTTTCGGATGGAAGAATGCGGCCAGGCCCTTCGGCTCTGGCATATTCTGCTCCTCAACCTGACACATCTTCTCCGAGTCGTCGGAAGTCTCGACATGAATTTCAGCCTGCTTCGATGCCTTTGATTTCGGCATCAGTGCCCCCAGATCGATGTCGTAGTCCTCCGGCCGGACGACCTGTTCCAGTGCATCCAGAAAATCAAGCATCCTGCGATAACGGTCGTGGTAGTCGAACGCCAACGCCTTGTCAATCACGTCCGACAGCTGCCGGGAGACAGCGGGACACAGCTCGTGCAACGGGGGATAGGAGGCTCCTTTCGCACGGCTCAGTGCGTCCAGCATCTTGCGCCCTGACACGATAAAGTAGAAAGTTGCGGCCAGTGCGTAAATGTCCGTCCACGGTCCCTGACACGGTTTCTGCGTATACTGCTCGTAAGGGGCGTAGTTCGGCTTCAGGTAAATTTTTCTTTCTTTACTATCGCTCCCCTGACGGAACGAGCGTGCCGCGCCGAAATCGATGAGTTTTATTTCACCGTCCTGTGTGATAAGGATATTTTCCGGGCTGATATCCCCGTGGATCATGCCGAAACGATGGACTTCTGCCAGTGAACTTCCGAGCAGGAACAGCATCTGGAGTGCCATCTTGAGCGTCTGCTTCGGATTATGATTTTTTCGGAACACCCGCAGATTGCAACCCTCAATCAGCTCCATTGCAAAATATGCCGTCCCGTTTTCTTCAAAAAAATCCCGAATGTCAACGACAGAGATATTTTCTCGAAGCTCCTGAAGGGCGCATGCTTCTTCAATGAACTGCTGCTTTCCCTCTTCATACTCAGGCCGGTTTTCTTCATCTGCAAGGATGAGGGCACCATCTGGTGTCCTCCCCTGAAGCAGACCGGACGGGAAGTACTCTTTGATGCAGCAGCGTAGGCCGCTCTGCATATTCTCAGCAAGATACGTAATTCCGAAACCGCCCTGTCCCAAACTCTTGCCCAACAGGTATTTTTCTTTCAGAATGGTGAACGGTGCCAGATAGTCTTTCGCTGCAGAAGATTCTTCTGCATGATACCCGCAGTTCCGACACTCCCCATGCTCCATCGCTTCCTGAAAGCAAACGGGACAAAGTTTTTCTTCCAGACCCGCCATCTTTTATCTCACCCCGTCCTAATACTTTCCCGGCTCAGATTTTGAACTGGAAGATTTCGTTTCCGAGCGTGATATACATACCATTCGCCAGCGTCACTGTATTGCTGCCCAGAATTTTCTCGTCGCCCACGAACGTGCCGTTTTTGGAGCCAAGGTCCTGAATGGTGCAGACACCATTACGGCAGCTAATCTTCGCATGGGCACGGCTGATGATCGGGTTGGAGACGATGATGTTTGCCTGAGAACCCTTGCCGATCACAACCTCCGTGTTATTGTAAATTGCAAAACTCCGGTTCGTGTTCATCTGGATCAAAGAGGCCACGACTGTCATCGAGTTGTCTGTTGCCGGCACGGTTGTGGCATTGCCGTCATCGACCAGATTCGTCTCGGCATCCCGACTCGGATCGTTGCTGTTCCAGTCGTCCACGAACGCTTCCTCGTCTTCATGCACCACATAGCTAACGATCACGGAAGCCACGGACATGATTGCGGCCAGTACGAGGAGCACAATCAGAATCATAGTCAGCGCAGGGGCAACACGGCTGGTTATCGAAGTGTCCGTCGGATCGATGGAAAATTTACCCGCAAACACAAAGAAGTACACTGCCAGCAACTCGATGATGCCAATCAGGTTCGCCGCCAGTGCGCACCAGCTTATCGTGAACACACTAGCAACAGCCGCTGCGACGACCAGCACGAAGAACAGTACCAACAGTGCCACGCAAATTTTAGAGATATCATCCGGGGCATCACTCATGGTTCCAAGATTTACCAGCCTTGCCTTCTGCAAATCGGGACTGACAAGATAGGAAAATACACTCGTACTGCCTTTTTCAACGAATTCATCGATCTTATCGGAGGTAGTGCCCGCACCGAACTGAAAATTCAGCTTTGCTGCTTCTTTCATCTGTTTAAGCTCAGAAGTCATGGTTGCAGGGATATCCTTAAAGGTCCCCTTTTCCGTTTTTATCTGGTATCTCAGCTGATATCCCGGCACAAAAAGTGCCACAAGCAAAATCACCGTTGCAATCCATGAAAGAACCGCTCCAATTTTTTTACCCTTGGGGGCATCCGCAAAGAATGTTGCAAATTTTCTGTTGTCCTCCATAATAATGTCTCCTTTGTTTTACAATATTTTATCCGCCGGAGTAGAGTGTTCCAGCAAGATATCCTTTATTACCTTTTTCCCCGCAGTCTGTGTAGCCTTTTTCCATAATGGGAAAAGACCTTTTTTCTCTCCGACCGCGCTGATAAGGATGCCTGTGATATTGTCCGTCTCTTTTCGTTTCATGCAGAGCTGTGCTGTTTCTTCCAGAGCCTCATGTAACTTTTTCTCCTTGGAAGAATACCTGCAGCTCTTTTTTATTTCAGCCTCTGTCACCTTGCGGCGAAACCCGTCGCAGCAGATCAGAAACGTCCGGTGCGGCAGAACCTCACCGGAAAGATAATCCGGTTTCACGTCTTTGCCCGCTCCCACGCACTGAAGCAGGAGGCTTTGTCTCGAATCTTTCCGGGCCTGTTCCGGTGTCAGTTTTCCTTCGGTAAGTTCACGCTGGACGATGGTATGATCTGTCGTAAGTTGCGTGAGGGTATCCGAAATGATATATGTCCGGCAATCTCCGACATGGCAGATGTAATACCGACCTTTCATAAAAAGAACAGCTTCCACTGTCGTTCCGCTGCGGAATCCGGCCTTTTCGGAGTTGTCTTTCAACCGGATATGAAGCGATTGGATAAGATTGTCCCAGTCATCGAACAGCTCTGTCTCTGGTGTTTCCTGCACATATAATTTCAAAACACGCTCATAAAACCAGTCACGAAAAGCTGTCACAACTGCTGCACTACTCCGCTCGCCCATTTTCAGTCCACCTACGCCGTCGCAGATCACTGCGAGGACAGCTTCATCGTCCTGAGTCTGACCTCGTTGCACCAGAAGGAGAGAATCCTGATTCGTTTCCTTCTGTATTCCGATATCGGAATAATATGCGGCACAATATTTCATGTTCCTTTTCCTGCTTTCTCAGCGGTATTCGTGTTCGATTTCAAGAAGAACCATTTTCTTCTTTTTGTGTAGCAGAACGCTCCCGACCACGGCCAATAAAACAGCAACCAGCACCAGACAGATACCACACACCACCATGATTTGTCCAACCGTCATTTTCTCCACCTCTTTTACTGCCAGTTGTTCCGTGCCATGCGGTCCAGCTCATCCATCTGCGGGTCATACACGCCGGATGCCTGCTCTGCACGATAGAGTTCAGCAGCCGTTTCGTAATATCCCAGCGTTTTCGTGTAGGATGCTCCGTTCTGCAAATCAAGTTCGCCCTGAACAAAGGCGAGCCATTTATACACCCGGTAGTCCTTGGGGTAATCGTTTTTCAGTGCCTGAAGCATCTCCATCGCTTTGGAGAAATCATGTAGCTGATATTGCAACATTGCGATATTCAGCCGGACTTCCAGCGTGGTGTTTCCGTTTTTCTCCAGCTGCTGATAGGTTCGCAAGGCATCTTTTTGATAGCCGGGATTCCCGGTCGCTTCCGCCTGACGAATATATGCGGACGCCAGCTGTCCGGCCAGCGCGTTGTAATATCCATCGGGGAGCTGTTCAATGCCCTGATTCAGGAGATTGATTTCCTCCGAAAGCATGGAGTCTCCGATATCCTCACAGATCGATGCTGCCAGACGGTACGCGCGTGCAAGCTGGTCGTTGCCGTCCGCCGAGCCGATTGCCTTACGGGCGGCATCCAGCGCATCCGGCAGGTCTCCCTGTTTTCTCAGAAGCTCGCTTTGAACGACCTGATAGGCACCGCTTTGTTCGGCGTCAGGGACAGCTTTCACCATCTCTGCAAGGACCTCATCCGCGCCAGAATAATCGCCCAGCTGAATCAGGGCGGTCGCCTCACCCTGATAATAGCTCAGGATATCAGGAGAGTATCCTATCGCTTTCTGGTACATCATCGCAGCCGATTCATAGCTTTCCAGCTCGTAGTAGGCCTCCGCTGCCACGTTGTACAGGTTTGCCACGCTCTGTCTGCTGTAATATTTCAGCTCACGCGACTGCGTCGTTTCCACTGCATCGATGCACTCCTGATACTTTCCCTGCCGATAGAGAAGGACTGCCTGTTCCACATATGCTTCCAACTGGTCATCGTAAATCGCGATAGCCTGCTGCAGGTCCTGCTCCGCCTCATCAAAGCGCATTTCATCGGCGGCCGTCCGGCCTTTCCGCACGAGGGCGTCATAAGCGGCGTACCGTTCCACGCCGATTCGCTGTACGCCAAACAGGATAGCCAAAGTTCCTGATACCGCAAGGACAAGAGAGACCGCCGCCACAACTCGTTGAGAATGAACCACCTTTTTATAGCGTCCGTCAATTGCATGGATATCCTGCAGTGCCCGGAGCATTTCCTGTGCGTCGCAGAAGCGTTCTTCCTGCCTTTTCATCATCGCTCTGGCGATGATGAGCAAAAAGCTACGGCTGAATTTGAGTTTATAGCTCGTGATGGGCCGAACATCCTTCAGCGAATGGCCGGGCTGCTGCCCGGTGATTGCATAGTATAGAGTCGCACCGATGCCATAAACGTCCGTCCTCTTGCTGATAGTGCCATAACCACCCGCATTGGTTGCTTGCGCCGCCGTGACAGAATTGCTCACACCTCTGCCGGACGGGCCCTTGTTGGATCTGACATTCTGATAGGCGAACGCATCTTTGTATCCTCGCAGCGGCATGGTTTCTTCAAGCGGAACCGTCTCGATCGTATCGGGCGATGCTCCCGGACGGGTATACTGTTCCGGTGCCGCATAGCCCGGCGTTGCGCCAATTGCCAGTACGCCTTTTGAAAAAACAAGTGATGTGTTGAAATCGATGACGCAGATATCTTCGTTGGGCGTTATCATAATATTGCTGGGCTTGATATCACAGTGCAGAATCGGAGGTACCTGCGAGTGCAGATAGGCGATTACCTCACAGAGCTGGCAGGCCCACCGGTATGCAAGCTTCTGACTGACCGGGCCGTGCGTTTTGACGTAGTTTTGCATGTTCTCGCCCGGTATCATGTCCATGATAGTATAGACATAGCCGCTCGGGCTTTCAATCACGTCATAGATTCTCGGAAGATACTTGTGCTTCAACGTTTTGAGGATATTGGCCTCCGCGCGCTCGTCCATCCGTCCCTTGAACTTCTGTTTTACACGCTTGATGACGACATCAACATCCAGACTGTCTTTGTGCGCGCGGTACAGTGTGCCCATCCCGCCCTCGCCAAGAGGTCGGATCGAACTGTAGCCGCTTCCAAGATCCGCCGCCCATTGACTGGTTTCGTTATAATTCATGCACATTCCTCCACACGACTTTTAAGACGGAAATTCGTCTTTCAGACTATCAAACTCCGATTGAATCTGCGACCAGTCAAAATCATCGCTTTCGCCGCTGTCCTGCGACGGGTCATAGGTAGGCGCCGTCACTGTCCCGGACGATTCGGTTCCCTGTCCGCTTCCCGCGCTGCCGAGGCCCTTTCGGAGAGCCTCCTGAGCCATCGAATTTGCGATGCCGGCCGCTTCGCCGGTGAGTCCGCTTTTTTCCACGACCTTGCTTGCTGCGCTGTCCGCTGCTTTCTCGGCCACCTTTTGGGTGACCGTCTTAGCGTTGTCTTTCGCATCAACCTTGACACTTACAGATGCCGATTGCCCCGATTCATCCTTCAGGAAATCATTAATCTGTACCGTCAGCGTGCAGGTTCCATCCGAGTTCGTTTTGATCTTGGTATCGATGGTGTTGAAATCGACGCCATTTGTTTCCGCATTCTGGAGCAGTTTCTCAATGCCGATTTCATCGTCTAGTGCCGCATAGTGTGCTCCCAGCAGGGCATAGGGGTCGGCATTCTGCGGGTCTGCCGCAATCCACGCCTCGCCCACGTCTTTTGCAAAGACCGAATTCAAGTCATTCCAAAAGTGTTCCGAAAGCATCTGGAAGGGAACGTTTCCACCACCGCTTTCAAAGACCAGCTTTGCATCATCCAGAAATCCTGGAAGAAAGTCCGCCTCGTCATCAAACACTTCCTGCGCCTGTTCAAAGACCTTGTTTGCCTCATCGGCTTTTCCCTGTGCTGCATAAGCGGCATACAGGCCCGCATAGGCTTCCTTGTTCGTCGGGTCGTGCTGGATGATATCGATATACTGCAAGATTGCGTTATCATAATCCAGCGAGGTCAAGTAGTTCGTTCCAAGATTCAAGACCTTGGCTAGCGAAAAGACCTCTGCCGTCTCCGAATCTGAATCGGTGGATAATGTTGCCATCGAGCTTCTCGGACTGCATCCTGCCAGTACTATTGCAGCCACTGCCACCAGTGCTGCAACGATGATTTTTTTACTCTTCATTGTCTGCTCCTAAAGCCGGACTCCTATCATCTTCGTCCGCCGCTTCTATCAGCTGAAACTTATTTGCACCTCATAGCCTTCCTTTTTCAATTTAAAGCTTATACCTCTACATAAAGATGCATCATCTTCTACCAATAATATTTTCTTCATTATTATTACTCCTTCTTATTCTTATATGGTAAAAATACTGTTATCCTTGTACCAATTTCTTTTTTACGTTCTTTATATTCATATTTAATTAAAAAGCATATGATAATACCTTCCTATGCTTTTCTCTAAATCTAGCAAATCAACATTCCTTCCTATCCTGATGCTTTCTCTTCCTTCAATGAATAAAATAAATACTGGCACCGAATATACATCATATTTAATTGCTAAGCTAATATTTTCCTCACCATTTACTTCTCCACCTAGAATTCTAGGAAATCTCTTCAATATCTCTTCTATTTTAACCTTTATTACTTCACAAGCAGAGCAAGAATTTCCTGTAAAATAAACCACAGCCATTGCATTATTCTTAATTAACTCTTCTATTTCTTTTTCATTATGTAACTTATTCATATATAATTAAACCTTTCTTAATTTTTTAATACTTGGAAAAAATCCAAAGAAAGTAGATATGTTATTATAAGTGCTATACCTTAATGCTCATACAAAAACCATCTACTCTCTTAATATATTTTATCCAATACCATTTAAAAGCTACTTTTTATTTTTTTAACAAATTCATATACGTCTTTTTT
>ENA-OPCV01002291-OPCV01002291.1-human-gut-metagenome-genome-assembly--contig:-NODE-2291-length-12316-cov-2.842998_pt1 | contig 12316 bp, 6 predicted proteins | sample MGYA00241257_ERZ501494 | MGnify/ENA primary metagenome ERZ501494 (study PRJEB25962, sample SAMEA2042618) | human gut metagenome | biome: human gut; feature: human-associated habitat; material: faeces...
CTTCAATATTACTCATATCCAGCACATCATTAAGGAGGTCCAACAGGTGTCCGGAGGCTTTTTGAATTTTATCCAGGCATTCATCTACCTTATTCTGGTCGGAACAATTCTTTTTGATAACCTCGGCCATTCCCATTATGCCATTGATCGGCGTCCGTATATCGTGGGTCATATGTGACAGAAAGTCGCTCTTCGCCTGATTTGCCCGCATGACTTCCTGGCTGGATTTTTCTAATTCTGACTGATATTCCAGAAGCGTCGCAATGTAATGCTGCTTCCTAGAATAGTCTGCTTTTAGTATGCTCAGAAGAAACATAACAAATAACCATGTGATCAGATATGCTACATAAAAGACTTTATTCTGCTCTATAACATAACTAAGGGAACGATTTCTTGAATAGTTCACGATCCATTTATTTTCCAGTCTTGCAAGCGTTCCCTGATTCGCATAATACTTAAGGATCGTATTCATCTGGTCTCTTAATTCTTCTTTGTCTTCCCACACGCCAAATGTCAGGAAGCTGTTCATGATCGTAAGGCTTGGTACAACACTCAGATTTTCTTTCTCGATAATCTTCTCTGCAACAGCCTCATGGCAGATTCCATAATCCACCTCACCATTTTCGACTGCTTTCAAAATCTCTGAATTCGTGTTGTACTCCACATACTCGCACTGCAGATCAAACATTGTCATAATTACAGATCTTGCCATCACTGCAACTTTCTTGTTCGCAAGAGCACCGATACTCTCAATCTTATTCTTTCCATATATATTAAGCTGGTCTGTTGTCACCGGAACTGTCTTTAATACATGCTGCATATTTGAAAATGTCTCCAGACCGAGAATTGCATCTGCTTTTCCCTCCTCCAGATTCTGCCGGCACGTCATCCAGTCACCACACTCGAATTCCAGCCGCATTCCAAGCTGATTAGCAACCATCGTGATCAACTCCACGTTAAGACCAGATAAATTCCCGTCCGCATCATAAAATGACATTGGGCAAAACCCATCATCAACCGCCACGCGGAGTACCGGAGCACTCTCATCTGTCACTTCCTGCCTGGCTTCTACGACTGGCTCTTTCGCAAATACGCCGATCTGAATCGCGGTAAAGAAAAGCGGAATACAGATTCCAACAATAATTGCAATCATTATCAGCATATTCATCTGTCTGTTCCTTATCATTTTCCCCTCTGTCATAGTTATATCCTCACACCCTATAATTATCTCGAATTATCTCTAATCTATCATTACCACCATTGCTGCGATATGGATTGCAGAAATATGCAGAAAAATATGTTATAATATCATATATAGTATATCACTTTTTAGCATAACTGTCAGCTCCAAGTTAATCAATAGTGAAAAATCTATCCCAAAAGTGAATATAAATAATTCAAGAATATCATCAGTATTTCTTACAACATTTAATTTCATCAAATTTTTAAATAACAGGTGCATTTTCCCCGAAAATATGGTTCAATAAAATAACACATTTTTTTATTATTGCCAGGAGAAAACTGGCATTTGGAGGTTTTCATGACAAAAGAAGATATTAAATATCAGGCATATATCCAGATATTAAAAGAAGAATTAATACCGGCTATGGGGTGTACCGAGCCAATTGCTCTGGCTTACGCTGCTGCCAAAGCCCGTGAAGTGCTGGGCTGCATACCGGAGCGCGTACATATCGGAGCAAGCGGAAGCATTATTAAAAATGTAAAAAGTGTAATCGTTCCGAACACGAATCATTTAAAAGGAATCCCGGCCGCTGCTACAGCCGGAATCATTGCCGGAGATGCTTCTAAAGAACTGGAAGTTATCTCTGATGTAACAGAAGCACAGACAAAAGAAATGGCAAAGTATCTCGAAGAAACTGAGATTACCGTCGAGCATATTGATAACGGCTGTATCTTCGACATCATCGTTGAAGTATTTGCCGGAAAGGATTCTGCTAAAGTCCGTATTGCCAACTATCATACAAACATTGTAAGAATTGAAAAAAATGGAAAAATCCTTCACTATGTACCAGTTGAAGGTGCAAGCGAAGAAGGACTGACTGACCGTACTCTTTTGGATGTAAAGTCTATCTGGGATTTTATTAATATGGCTGACATCGACGATATCCGTGAAGTCCTGTCCCGTCAGATTGAGTATAACAGCGCAATCGCCGATGAAGGACTCGCCGGAAATTACGGTGCAAATATTGGAACTGTACTTCTTAATACTTACGGCAACGACGTCCGCACACGCGCAAAAGCTCGCGCTGCTGCCGGATCTGATGCGCGAATGAATGGCTGTGAGCTTCCGGTCGTTATCAACTCCGGAAGTGGAAATCAGGGAATGACCTGTTCTCTCCCTGTTCTGGAATATGCAAAAGAGCTACATGTTAGCGAAGATAAGACTTACCGCGCACTGGCACTTTCCAATCTGATCGCAATCCACCAGAAAACCGGAATCGGGCGCCTCTCTGCTTACTGCGGAGCTGTCAGCGCCGGAGCCGCTGCCGGAGCCGGGATTGCATACTTGTGCGGCGGTGGATATGAAGAAGTGATCCATACTGTTGTCAACGCACTCGCGATCGTATCCGGTATGGTCTGCGACGGAGCAAAAGCTTCCTGTGCAGCCAAAATCGCAGCTTCTGTAGATGCCGGAATACTTGGTTACAATATGTACCTGCAGGGGCAGCAGTTCTACGCCGGTGATGGCATCATCACAAAAGGAATCGAGGGAACCATTGATAATGTGGGACGTCTCGGAAAAGACGGCATGAAAGAGACAAATGAAGAAATCATTCGGATTATGATCAATGATTAATAAATGGAATTCATCTCAGGTAAAGATTTCAATTGACGAATGGACATGGAAGTAATATCATCAAAAGCGCAGGAAAACCGTTTCATTTATATGAGCGGATATCCTGCGCTGTTTAGTTTTACACCAGGGAGAGATATTATGACACAGGATATGACGAAGGGTAAGATTATGCCCATGCTTATTAGATTTACAATTCCACTTGTACTGGGAAATCTGTTCCAGCTTACTTACAACGCCGTAGACAGCATTATTGTGGGACATTTTATCGGAAAAGAGGCACTGGCTGCGGTCGGTATCTGCAATCCGGTCACGACATTGGTCATTCTGTTTCTGAATGGTCTGTGCATGGGCGCGAGTATTCTGATCGGCACGTATTACGGGGCGAAAGATTACGATACTCTCTCACGCCAGATCAGTACGACTATGATTTCAGGATCTGTATTTTCTGTAATTCTAACCATTCTCAGTATTGGAATTGCGAAATCACTTCTCAGATTGCTACAGGTAGACGCATCTATTTTGGATATGACGACTTCTTACCTTCGCATCATATTTGTAGGACTTATGTTTACATTTTTATATAATTTTTTCTCCAGTACATTAAGAGCCCTCGGAGACAGTAATTCACCACTGTATTTTTTGATCATAAGTGCGATTCTTAATGTTTTCGGAGATATGTTTTTTATCATTGTACTGAAAGCAGGAAGTAATGGCTGCGCTGTTTCCACTGTTATCAGTGAGGCACTGTGTTGTATTTTCTGTATTATCTATGTGCAGAAAAAAGTACCACTCCTTCAATTAGGAAAGAAATGGCTCATTTTCGATCGTTCCCTGTTAAAGCGTACAATTGCATACGGCTGGGCATCTGCAATGCAACAGGCAACTGTACAGCTCGGAAAAATCGGTGTTCAGGCAATTGTTAATACTATGGGTGTGTCTGTTGCCGCTGCATTTACCGCGGTCAACCGGATTGATGACTTTGCCTATACCCCGGAGCAGAATATAGCCCACGCCATGACAGCACTTATGGCGCAGAATAAGGGGGCGAAAAGAAATGACCGGATGCGTGAAGGCTTCCGATGTGGACTGGTACTGGAGACCATTTACGGCATCCTCATTTTTATTGTCTGTTTTGTTTTTGCAAGACATCTGATGATGCTCTTTGTGAAAGATGAGGAAGTTATCGGGCACGGTGTTACTTATCTGCACCTGATTTCCATAATGTATATCTTGCCGGCTATCACCAATGGACTTCAGGGATTCTTCCGTGGAATCGGTGATTTGAAGATTACCCTGATCAGCAGTTTTGTCAATATGGGGCTTCGGGTTCTTGTTGCCGCACCGCTCGTTCTTGTATGGGGATTTGGAATTGAAGCACTGCCATTCTCCTACCTGGCAGGCTGGATTGGAATGCTGGTAGCAGAATTACCACTGTTAATACATACTTACAGAGAATCAAAAATCACCGGCTAATATTTTAGGCTATGCAAGCACTGCTTTCTCATTAGCAAATCAGGAAGGACTTCTAGTATAGAATATTTTTGCGACCGACATTCATGCCGGTCGCATTTTTATATTAGCAAATTTACATCTGCTGTATACTATTTTCTTTTCTTAGCAACTACTGTAATACCTGCCATTCCTGCACAGGAAACTACAAAGAGTGCAGCCCAGAGTAATACATTGTTTGTATCTCCTGTCTTAACTGTATTCACATTTGCTGCAGTCTTAGTTGCTGATGTAATCTTTCCACTATTTCCAGAATCACCACTATTACCTGTGTTACCATTGTTTCCGGAGTTACTATTATTGCCAGTATTTCCGTTGCCGGAACCGTTATTTCCGTTATCCCCGTTATCGCCATTATCGGAACCATTATTTCCGTTATCTGTTGTTGTAAACTTCTCTAATGGAGGCAGTGCATTAATTCCTGCTTTCCAGTACAAATCGGCTAACGGATCATTCTCAGCACCGCTGATCATTGTTCCGTCTTCAATATGAGTGCTGGAACTGATAACTTTTACATCTCCATCAATTGCTTTTCCAGCCTCTGCTTTGTTAGATGTATTAGCGGTTGCTCCCTGAAGGAATACTTTTTTCGTTGCAATTGTTCCTTTTCCGGATACAGCATTTCCACCATTTCCCCAGAGAACATCTCCACCGATTGCAACTAACTTTCCATCTCCTGTAATCTGGCTGCCTTCTGTAATGTCAATGGCTGTTCCACCGTCTGTATAAAGCAGAGTCTTTCCGCTTCCGCCGTAAGCTACAAGTGTTGTGTCCTTATCTGCCAGAGTTAATGTTCCATTTACACGGAGTGCTGTCTGTCCGATATCGCTTCCGCCATCATCACCTAATATAGCTACCGTACCCTTTACGGTTACATTTCCATTTGCCACTGCAACCGGCTCAGAAGTTGTACGATCTGTCAGATCTCCGTTTGCAAGATAATTTGCGTGAGAGTAAATTGCTGCATTTTCCAAAGCAGCACCGTCTGCAAGACGAAGTTGTCCACACAGAGACGCTCCTGTTGTAAATTCGTTGTTGAAAGAATCATAGTTCATAGAAAATGTTCCTCCGCTCTGTACATCGATAATTCCCTGTACAACAGAATCAGAAAGCGTCAGTTTACCACCATTTTCTACAATAATATGTACACTGCTGAGTACTTCCATATTTGTCAGTGTCAGATTGCATCCACTCGGAATATAAAGTGTCTGAGGAATATTTCCAGCTACGACCTGCTTCCACGGAATGTCATACCCCAGATATCCGTAAGTTCCGCTCTCGTGGGAACCGAACCATGCCTCCAAATACGCTGGCACACGGACGCTCTCTTCCTCACCGTTTACATTACTTCCAAATTTACTGATTGCCCATGGTTCCATAATATCCCATGCATAGAGTCCATTTCCATAATCTTTAAAATTCTCTTTCTTCATCTGGTCTGCAAGCGTTTCCTCGCCGCTGTAAATTCTGAATGGCAGTGTGTTGCTGACTGCGCTGCGTCCCTGCTGATCCTCAATAGACACGGAAACCAGATAACTTCCAGGATCTTTTGGCGTACCGCTAAGTGTCAGATCACTGCTGATCGTCATATATACGCCCTGCATACCGCTGTCACTGTCTGCAGATGTTCCTTTTTCTGTGTCCGGAACGATGCTAACACTGCATTTGCTTCCATTCAATTTAATCTTAGCCACATTATCCAGCTCTTCCCAATCCTTGTCAGCAACGTCTTTTCCTTTTTCTACCAGTGCGCCGTATACTTTCACTGCACTGTTCTTGTTGCTTGAGGAACCGCCGACACTGGCGCTGGACACTCCATCATAATCTTTCTGTCCTACGATTGCCGCCTCAAATTCTCCTTCGATTTTTACATGAAGCTCGTATGGATCTCCCTTGCCATCATCTTCTACAAGAGAAGCATTTCCATTTGTATCAATGACAAGCTTAAATGTCAGATCATCATATCCATTTGCAGAAATTGCAACTACATCTCCGCTCTTCAATGCTGGAATTTCAGGATTAGCGACAAAGTCTTTTGTTGCAAAGATAAGTTTATTGTTATCTGTATCTTTTTTGTATGCTCCACCTGCTGACAAGCTATAGGACTTCTCTTCCCATGCTGTAGTATTTACCTTCACATCTGTAATTTTCCCTACATAACCATCTGCATTTTTGAATTCAAGTTCCCAGTTATTCCCAAAGTAATCTGTTCCAATGCTGACCTGGCTTAATTCAATTGCACCATTTTGTGCCGGTGCTTTCTCCTTAAATGTCGCGGATACTGTGACATTTTCTGCCGGCATTGTAAATGTATAAGTTTCTCCAAAACCGGTCACGTCAACATTTTTATTGTTCTCAGTTGTTACTGTCACTGCATCAATCTCGTAGTTTTCAGCCGGTGTTGCTGTTACAGTCACTGTATCTCCTGCTTTCAGGTCTTTATCTTTATCCAGTGCTACTGTACCGTTAGAAGCTTTCTTTGCCATCGCTGTGTATGTAGCCTCTGTATTTCCGCCAGTTGTATCTTTCTTTACAGTTGCTGTGTACACATCATTATAGCTTACTGTTTCTTTTGCAATTTCTACTGTTAAATCATGATATCCCTTTGCCGTAACTTTGACCGTTGCAGGGAATGTAAGATCACTTGGAATTGCAAGCTTCAGCGCTGTATAGCTTCCATACACCCCACCAATCACATTTCCAACTTCCCAGATTTTCGTATCTGAACCAAAGCTGCTGATTGTTTGTTTTTTATATGCTTCTTCATTAACTGTAACACCATCAATTGCATTCATCCAGGTCGTGTCTTCAAATTCCAAATTCAAAACTGTGGTCCATAAACCACTACTTGTACATGATTTTACTTCCGTCGGTGCTGCTTTCCCCTCTGCTGCCATTACAGGAGTAACTGTCATGGACAGTAAAAGTAACACTGACAGAAACAGTGATGCAATTCTTTTCCAATTCTTTTTCATTTGTCTCTCCTTCATTATTTTCTGAATTTTGTTGATAATTTTTTTCGTTTTAATCACACAAAATATATTGCCGTAATCCTCCTTTCATGCTATATTAATCAAAGCTTTGTTAGTAGATTCTAACTACAATACAAAATGCTACCAATAATTCCCATAACTGTCAATTTTATATTTCTTTATTGATAATTATTCTTAATTAAACATATATATTTCTTTGTTTATTTTATAATTTACATTGTAACAATATTATTTTACTCTAAGGAGACGTGACATGAAAAAGTGCATACCTGTGTTACTTATGCTTACAATATTAATATGCGGATGTTCCAAGCAGGCTCAGGAATCAACATCTGAGCCGGTTTCAGATACATTTTTCGCCATGGATACGACTATGGATTTTCGTATTTACGGTGATAAAAGTCTTTTACAGGACGCGCAGAATGTTATCACAGATCTGGAAAAGAAAGTGTCTGTCACAGATTCTGACAGTGAGATTTATAAAATCAATGAAAATGGTTCCGGAATTCTAAGCGGTGAAGCTGACACTCTGATGAAAAATGCTCTTGAAATGTGCCGGCGTACCAACGGTGTTCTGGATATTTCCATCTACCCAATCGTAAAAGCATGGGGATTTACAACCGGAAGCTATCAGGTTCCTGACGAGGAGACAATTCAGACGCTTCTGACTAAAGTAGATTACACACAGATCCAATATGACGAAGCATCTGGAAATGTCACAATTTCGGAAGGTATGACCATTGATCTTGGCAGTATTGCCAAGGGCTATGCAGGTGAACTTGCAGCCCAGACATTGCGCGACAAAGGTGTCACTTCCGCGCTTCTGAACCTTGGCGGAAATGTACAGACGATCGGTTCTAAGCCGGACGGATCCGCCTGGATCATCGGCATCAAGGACCCGAAAAATCCAGACACTGCCATGATGGGACTGTCCGTCACCGACCAGGCCGTTGTGACCTCCGGCGGTTACGAGCGTTATTTTGAACAGGACGGGCATACTTACTGGCATATTATGAATCCTGCTACCGGACACCCTGCCAAGAGCGGGCTTCTGTCCGTCACAGTCGTAGGGGACAAAGGAGGAATTTGCGATGCCCTCTCCACTTCGCTATTTGTTATGGGTCTGGATAAAGCGTATGACCTCTGGGCAGAAAGTGATGACTTCGAAGCCGTGTTCGTGGCAACCGATGGAACTGTTTACATCACAGATGGATTAAAGGATATATTTTCATTGGCGCAAGGATATGAAGATACATCTGTAAAGATTCTGACACGTTAAAATTCAAGAATGCCTCGGCATTATTGTAAAACAACATATTTTCGAACAAAATATCTCATGATTTTGTCATACCTGTTCCCTGTGAGCAGGTATTTTTTTGTATAATCTTACATTTTTTTATTCTTTCAATAAGATTAAATTGTAATTCCGGTTTTAACGTGACATAATAGAAAGGTAGTGTTAAGAAAATTTAAAAAGAAAGTTAAGTGTATGTAAATAACTGACGACAAAGGAGAAATTATGGGAATATTTTCTATGGTATTGTCATTGTTAAGCGGAGTTGCTTTATTCCTGTTCGGTATGTCTTTGATGGGGGATGGACTCAAACTGGTTGCCGGTAATAAACTGGAAGCATTTCTCTACAAAATGACCAATACGCCACTGAAGGGAGTCGCACTTGGTACAGTCGTTACAAGCGTTATCCAGTCTTCCGGAGCAACGACTGTCATGGTTATCGGTTTTGTTAACTCTGGTATGATGAAGCTTCGCCAGGCCATCGGTATCATCATGGGAGCCAACATCGGAACCAGTATTACCGGTTGGATCTTATGTCTTTCTTATATAGAAGGATCTAACGGAATTGCAAGTATCCTGTCATCTGCCACAATCGCTGCGGTTGTAGCAGTTATCGGTATTATTCTTAGAATGGCGAGCAAAAGAACCGTCCACCGGAATATCGGGAACATCATGCTTGGATTTGCGATCCTCATGACCGGTATGCAGACCATGAGCGGAGCCGTCGCACCGCTTCGAGAAAGCAAAGTATTTATGGATCTGTTAACAACATTTTCAAACCCAGTCATTGGTATCCTGGTAGGTATTGTATTTACCGCCATCCTGCAGAGTGCCTCAGCAACAGTCGGTGTATTGCAGGCTTTATCTGTAACAGGACTGCTTACATTTTCCAGTGCATTTCCGATTATCCTCGGTATCGGTGTCGGAGCTTCCTGCCCGGTTCTGATTTCCGCAATCGGAGCGAATAAAAATGGTAAAAGAACTGCTCTTGTATACTTGCTGAATGATACCTTTGGAATGTTGCTTTGGTCAATCGGATTCTATATCATCAATGCATTTGTACATTTTTCATTCCTGAATACGATTATGACGCCAGTGTCCATCGCACTTTTAAATACGGTTTTCCGTCTTGTAACAGTCTGTATTTTGTTTCCATTTATTCCAAAACTGGAGCAGCTTGTATGCTGGTTCGTTAAAGACAGTGCGGAAGAACTGGAAGATGAAGCAGACTTTGATCTTCTTGAGGAACGTCTTCTTGACTACCCTGCACTTGCACTCGGACAGTGTCACCGTGCTATGAGCGGTATGGCAAGAAAACTTCGTAAAAATGTAAACCGCGCCATGAACCTTTTGAATGATTTCCAACTTGGCAAGTTCGATAAGGTACAGAGAAAAGAAGACCTGATCGACCGCTATGAATCCCGTCTGGGTGACTATCTGATTAAGCTTACCAAGCATCCGATGAATTCTGTTCAGACAAGACAGGTTTCTCTTTATCTACATATGATTAATGACTTCGAACAGATTGGAGACCATGCTGCATGCATCGCCCATATGTCTAATGAGATGAATGAGAACAAAACACAATTTTCCGAAGAAGCATGGGATGAACTGAATGTTGTTATGGAAGCTGTCCGCGAGGAGATTAATACAACTTGCAAAGCGTTTTTGGAAAATGATAAAGAACTCTCCCAGAGAGTTGCACCACTTGGAATGGTCATTACAACTTTGTGCGATGAACTCAAGATCCGCCACGTTGAACGCATGAGCAACGGAGCCTGCGGTCTGGAAGAAGGGACGGTATATTCGGATATCCTGAACAGCTTCACACGTATCTCTGCCCACTGCGCAAGCGCAATGGTAGCACTGTCAAAGAACAGCGAAGAGCCTGTGGATATCCACATTCACAACTCAAGAGTATATCCTTCCGACACGAAAGAATATAAGACCTATCTGGCAGAATATAGTCAGAAATATGAACTCATAAAAATTGAGGAACATATTCGAAGCATGGAACCGGAAGAAGTTGAATAAATAATATCAAAAAAGTACGTGCAAAAGGAAGGTTCTTCTGCTATAGCAGAAGAAATCCTTCCTTTTTTAATATCCAATGTCAGGGATCAAGAGCTCCCTACTATGATACCCACGGATTGTTCGCAAGCGTACTCCCACAATCCTATAATCTCTCCATCAAGGCATCATAAATTTCCTTTGCAACCGCCAGCTTATAAGCAAGTCTTGTAGGCTGGGTCTGCATTCCCCATTGTTCCGGTCACACCGATTCCGATATTGGCCTTATACGCTTTTGTACAGACCTTCGCCATTGCTTCTGCGGTCTCTTTCGAATATACCGTATACTTCTCCAGAATCTCGGCAGGAACGCCCTGCATGATTTTTGCTTCGTTGCAATAGGTGACAAAAGCTCCTTTTAACACTGCCGATGATCCTTCGGTATCTGTAATCAGTGATGCAATCTGCCCTGAAGTCGCAGATTCCATTGTTGTAATCGTCATACCCCGCTCAATCAAGAGCTTCGTCAGTTTTTTGTAATCATTTCTAATGTCTGATTCATTATATATTTTTTTCATAATTATAGTTTGAATACCATTTCTTCCTTCTTGCGAAACTTGAGTTGTACCTTGGTATAATTCACTATTATTTCTATATTTAGTTATGTATTCAAGTTCTTCTTGTTTTTCATATATTTCTTCTTTCATGTACTTTTTATTTGTATTATTAGCAATAATTTCATCTAAATCAACACCTTGATTATTGCTTATCTTTAAAACTTCTTCCTGTTTTGGTTCTTCTAAATTTTTAGTTGCATATGTTTCTTTATTATTTATAAATTTAATATAAACAACAATTAAAGCAACAAACATTACACATAAAATACTAACCACTGTGCTTAACTTTCTTTTTTCTTTTGCACTCATATATATCACCCATATTTATTTTAATATTTTAAACTTTTTTTGTCAAGCAAAAAAATAGTAGTTTTAACTACTATTCTTTATATTCCATTCCATATAAACTATATAACCACTTCATGTAATTAAATGGCTCTAAAGTTTCTGGCATTCCATAATTTACTCCATTTGTTTCTACTGTAACTGAAGAAATTTTTACAGTTTGGGTAGGTGTAGAAACCTCTTGGTTTTCTTGAGATTGAGTTCTACTTCCATCTTCACTTTTAACTTCTTTTGCTTTACATTCAACATTTTCTATAGCTTTTACAACATCTATTCCCTCTATTACCTTACCAAATCCTGTGTAATACCCACTTAAATTTGTATGGTTATTTGTAGTCATAATAAAAAATTGTGAATTTGAAGAATTATATGATTCTTTAGATAATGTTGGTGAATATGATGTATAATCATTTCTTGCCATAGCAAGAACACCTTCTTCTAAATTTAAAGTATTATTATTGTACCCATTTGCAACAAATTCTCCTTTAATTGTATAAGAATCTGTTCCTTTTGCTTCTTTACCATTAGAATATTTATAAGTTTGATTTTCATCACTATTATTATATAAATCTGCGAATGTAGAACCTCCTGTTCCATCTCCTTTTGGGTCTCCACCTTGAATCATAAAATCTTTTACAACTCTATGAAATGTTAAACCATTATAAAAGCCATTATTCGCAAGAGTAACAAAATTCTTTACAGTTTCTGGTGCCTTGTCTGGATATAATTC
>ENA-OPCV01002305-OPCV01002305.1-human-gut-metagenome-genome-assembly--contig:-NODE-2305-length-12272-cov-1.832283_pt1 | contig 12272 bp, 8 predicted proteins | sample MGYA00241257_ERZ501494 | MGnify/ENA primary metagenome ERZ501494 (study PRJEB25962, sample SAMEA2042618) | human gut metagenome | biome: human gut; feature: human-associated habitat; material: faeces...
AAATCCCAATTAAATTAACATCCCTCTCTCTTCCGCAATCTTAAGCAGTTCCCCTGCTTTCTGATTCATCTTTCCGGTTTTGACTCCTGCATTGATCACTTTTTTGCATTGTTCCATCATTTCTAATGCTTTTCGGTAGGTCTCGCAGGATATTGGCTCGTATGGTTCTTCACTGATGATCTCGGATGCGAGCAGTCTTGCGAGCTGATAGTCGCACTCGCCCGGATATAGGATTCCGGCAGCAAATGGGATTCCGGCTTTCTGAAGTTTCCGGTAAACCGGAATTCCGGTTCCACAGGATGAGAGGACAAAAACTTCCGGTTTTCCCACTACCTTTGGAAGTTCTACACTTCCAAAGCATGGATCATAATAACCATTATCAATCCCATACAGCTCCCTTATTTTTTCTTCCGTAAATATTTCTTCCGGGTTTCCAAAGCCTGCAATCCTGTCTCCTTTTACGCAGACTACTTTATCTGAAATTTTCTGTGCCAGATCGATCTCATGCAGGGACATGATCACTGTTATTTCTTTTTCTTTTGCCATCTTTCTTAAGATTTCCAGCAGTTCCAATTTATGCCGGATATCCAGATAGGATGTCGGCTCATCTAAGATCATGACTTCCGGTTCCTGACAGATGGCTCTTGCCAGTAATATACGCTGCCTCTGTCCATCACTGATTTCCAGAAAATTCCGGATTCCTAATTCCTGAGCATGCACAGCCATCAATGCTTCATCCACCTTGTTTTCGTCTTCCCCGGAAAGGACTCCCAATCTTCCGGTATACGGGTAGCGCCCTGTCGCCACTACATCGTGACAGGTCATCAGTTCCGGTTTCATCCGTTCCGTCAGCATTACCGCCACCTTCCTGGCCATACTCTTATAAGAAAGCTTTCGTATCTCATCTGAATCCAGATAGACTTCGCCTCCGATCAGTTTCAACTGTCTGGTAACGCTCTTTAAGATGGTGGATTTTCCCGCACCATTTGGTCCGATCAGGGTAACGATCTCCCCCTTTTTTATATCCAGATTGATATCACGGATCAACACCTTTCCCTGATATCCTACAGAAAGGTCTTTCGTCTTTATATAATCTTTCATTTCCTACCTGCCTTTCTGTCCGCGTACCATCATAAATATGACTATCGGTGCACCGAATATCGATGTCACCGTACTGATATTCAGTTCCATCGGTGCAAAGGCCATCCTTGCAATCAGATCACAGATCATACAAAATACCGCACCTCCGATAAATGTTCCCGGTATCACAACCAACGGTTTCGATGTCTGCAGCGCATGCTTTATCAAATATGGAACAGCAATTCCCACGAATGAGATCGGACCTGCGAAAGCTGTCACACTGGCGGAAAGCACACTGGACAAAAGGATCAATGCTACCCTGAAAAATCTGATATTTACTCCCATGCTCTGTGCGTATGCTTCCCCCAGCTGATATGCCCCGATTGGTTTTGACAAAAAAAATGTAAGTACCACCGTCACACCGATTACAGTAGCGGCAACCTCTACATTACTCCAGCTCATTCCCGAAAAACTTCCCTGTGACCATCCATGCAGATTGACAATATCGGAATCTTCCGCAAAGGTTACAACAAAATCAGTAATTGCCGAGCAGATATATCCAATCATGATCCCACCCACAAGAAGGGTTGCCATATGTGTCATTTTCCTGGACAACAACAGGATAAATCCAGTGGAAATAAGTGCACCCGCAAATGCAGCAATGATCAACGTATAAGAAGATACAAAAGCATATCTCTCCAGGAAAAATATCATTACCAGCGCCACCATCATCTTCGCCCCGGAAGAAATTCCCAGAACAAACGGACCTGCAATCGGATTTGAGAAAAATGTCTGAAGCAGGAACCCGGATAATGACAATGCGCCTCCCAGGATTGCCGCCATCAGTACTCTCGGAAGTCGTATCTTCCATATAATGTTTGCCTCTGTTCCTTCTCCGCCTCTTCGAATCAGTATCTTGCATATTTCTGCTATTGAAATATGGACATTTCCCGTATTAATATTTAAAACTGTTACAACACAGAACGCCGCTGCCAGAACCCCGAATACCAGGATGTATCTGGAACGCCGCCTGAAATTCTCTTTCTCCATCATTTCTCCTTTTAAAAAAATCAGGTGAACACATCCAAACGCCCACCTGATTATTATACTGTATTATTTTACCCGATACAAGAATGTCATACCACTCTCATCTCCATCTGTCAGCATCAGATTGATATCCGTAATCAGATTTCCCACAATGTCCGTTGCCTGATACAGTGATTTTCCGGTGCACCACACATTTCCGTTCTTCACTGCCTTAAAATCTGCGAACAATTCACTCTTCGCTGTCAGATCTGCAATGCTATTGATCGGACTGTCGATCGATGCATTATAGATCAGATAATCTGCATTCTTTGCTTTTGCATAAAACTCTTCCATCGACAGTTCCACAGAAGCACTCTTGCTTTTTGTGTTCTTAAGATCCTGAAAAATGTATTTTCCTCCGGCAATATCGATCATCTTCGGAATATAATCACTACTGCTTCTTACGACCACTGTTCCATCTGTATTCACAAAGAAATAAGCAACTGTTTTTCCTGTATTCTTAAAATCTTTCAGACTGCCGATCACTTCTGTCTGTGTATCAAAAAATGTATCTGCTGCATCTTCTTTGTTCAGCATTGCTGCATATGCTTTGATCCACTCCGTCCTTCCAAGCGGATGACTTTCATAACTGGAACGGTCAATAAACACCGGAATATCCAGATCTTCGATCATCTCCTGAACCTTTGGTGTATGCAGGATCATCGTGGATTCAATTGCAAGATCACAGTCCTCATCTATCAGCATTTCATAATCCGGTTCGCTGTATTTTCCTGCAAACAGGATCTTGCCGTCTTCCATTGCTTTCTTCGCATGATCAATATACCAGTCCGAAGCCTGTGCTCCCGACATCCGGATACTGTCCAGCCCATCCATCGCATCAAACAATGCCATTGCCGATGTTGCTGCGAGATAAATGTGCTCCAATGGCTGTTTTAATACCACAATTTCTTTATCCAGATCTGCCGGTTTCTTCTTACCTTCCGGTACGATCAGATACTGCCTGTCTTCGTGTACGTCCAGTAATTTATATCCTTCTTTATAATAATAGACATCAAAACCCGTAGCATATTTCAGCTTCATTGTTTTCTTATACTCAAGACCGTCTATCTTCGGAGCATGTTTTTCTGTCGTCCCTGCTTCTTCCGTCTGCTGTATTCCGTCACCTTTCGATACACCCGATTTGCCTGAGCTGCTGCACCCGGTCAGTGCTCCTGTTGCCAGAAGTACTGTACCTGCAAGTACACACAACAGCCGATATGTTCTCTTTTTCATCCTTTTCTCCACTTTTTCTGATCACAAGAGCATTGTCCACACTCTGCTATCTTACGCAATCACTATTCTCCACTTTGGCCGTCACATCCCAAAATCACCTGGTAGACCTTTTCCCATTCTTTCTGTGCATCTTTTCCTTTTTCATCTTTTGCACGGTCAACGATCACTGGAATCTGAAGAAGCGTCATCTTCTCTGTCATCTTTCGATAAGCTGTCATCTTTTTCTTTGCCGCTTTTTTGCTGCTTCTTTTTTCCGGCAGCACGCTGGATGAAAGGAGTGCGAGATTACATTTGTTTTTTACAAGTTTCTTATAATTTAATTTGCCGGACGTTCCCGCATAAATGACTTCTTTCTCAGCCATCTTTTCTTTGATAGTTTCATTCTTGCATTTATTTTTCTTCACACCGACTGTTGTCACTTTATCAAGCTGTCCCAGTTCTTCCATCAGTGAAATCGTCTTATTCGATCCTGCATAAACATGATCTGCCGGCTGTCTTACCACAATGACTTCCTTATCCAGCCCCGCCGGAATCTCTGCATTTTCCGGAACGATCAGATATTTGACCACTTTGTTCAGATACAGTGCTGCCTGCTCCTGTTCTGCAGGATTCAGTCCGCTTGTTTCTGATGCTTCTTTCCATTTCTTACCGGCTGCTTTTCTTCCGGTCTTTTTATTCATATCGATCTCTAACAATGTGATTCCCTGATCATAATGATATATCTTGAAATATTTCGCATACTCGGCTTTTGTTTCAGACTGATACTCCAGACCGATGATCTCCGGTGCTACCTCGTCCATTTTTTTGTTTGCTGCTGCCGTCTTGCTGCTGTCACTTCCGTTTGCACCGATTACCGTTACTTCTTTTCCGTTGGCTCTCGCTGATGCATTGGCTTTTGCTGCTTCGGCAATGTATACAAAAATCGTATATTTAATCTCATGTGCCGTAGACATCGCCGTTGTCATACCCACAACCGAGTTATTCTTATTCATTTCTACCGGAATTACAAAGGATGTAGAACTTCCTGTTTTCGCACTCGGATAATATACATTTCCATTCGCTTTTACATACTGGTAATGCGGACTGCTGAATGTGATCGTTGCATATGCCTGACCACCTGTAACCGTTACCTTGCTGCAAGTGATGCTTACCTTTCCGGTTCCGCCTGACCATGAGAAGCTGTCCGGTGTGTATACACCGTCTTTTAATCCTGTGGTACTGTTGACTCTGGCTGTTGACTTATTCAGATCAGACTCGTATTTTGATTCCTGATCCGGTTTTCCATTGTTTGTCGTATTATTTCCTGTAGTTCCACTGTTTCCATTATTGTTTTCTGCATTTCCCTGGTTATTTCCGTTGGAACCATTTCCCGGATTGTTATTATTTCCGCCCGGTGTCAATGAGCCGTTGCTTCCGTTATTACCATTCGAAGCATTTCCATTATTGCTGTCCGCAATCTTAGTCATGCCTTCTGAATGAAATGTCAGTGTTCTGGTGTCCCACTTATTACTCTTTGTCGTATGAACGGCAATTGTCATTACCTCATCCAGTTTCTCTACCGGAATCTGAAATGTATACTGCTCTGCAAGAAGCGAATCCGGAAGGATCCAGTTCTTTTCATCATCCGATGCGTTATTTACATCGCCCAGATAGATTCTGTTATAACCCTGACCGCTTAATGTAACTGCCGCCGTCATCTGTCCATTCTTTACAGTCATAACACAATCCGTAACACGGAACATCTTTCCGCCGGCTTCAGCATTCACCTGATAGGTTCCGTCTGCTATGATACGTTTTGCAGAGACAGATGAAAATATAAGTGTACGGTCATACCATTTATCTTTTTTAATGGAATGTGCCGCAACTGCAATTCCTTTATCCAGACTTTCTACCGGAACTTTGTATGTATATTTTCCTGCCTCATCAGCCACATATGAAATGTAGTCTTTTGCTGCAGCTTCTGCCGCATCGGCTGCTGATCCCATATAAAGATAATCATATCCGGTTCCGCTTAATGTGATTACAGCATACATCTTACCTTTTTCAGATGTCAGGATACAATTCGTAACTTTGAACATCTTATTTCCAGTATCCACATCTACCTGATAATTTCCATCTGTCAGGGTTTTATTTTCTGTTTCCGATGCTGTTACCGTTACCTTGCATGTGGCTTTAAGCTCTGTTCCTTCCGCATTATTAATAGACACAGTCACCTCAGCAGTCCCTGCTTTCACTGCGGTCACCTCAGCCTGTGTTCCGGATTTTGCAACGGTTACAACCTCTGGATCAGAAGAAGTCCATGTCATATCCGGTGCTGTCTCAGATGCTGATAATGCCGGTGTGAACTGAGGTGTCAGTTTCTGAACTTCTCCCTCTTTCATGCTGAGTTCAGATCCCTCTTTGAAACTTAATTCCGTAATAACGGTCTGATCCGGTATGGATGGTGTCGACGGGACCGTATCTTCCGGGATTGCAATATTGATCGTATATGCAATATTTTTTCCACTCATGGAACTGGTATGTGCCATAAAAGTCATTGAACTATTTAAATTAACAGGAATCTCAAATGCAACTCCGGCCTCGCCTTCTCTCGGTTTTGCATGATATATGTTCTGGGTTCCATTCACTTTCACCCATACTTTATCATACTTAGAACTGCTAAAATTTATCCAGGCTGTTGCTTTTCCATTCTTTACGATTACTTTTTGACACTCAATCTTCACCTTGCTTGAACCACCCGAAGTCAGTTTTGCCGAAAAATGATCCGCATCAACACCATATTCTCCGTCTTTCAAAGCACCTGCCATACCGCTGATATCAGTAATGTTCTCAAATATTTCGTCTTCGCCGATTGGTTCCGTCTGTGGGGCGGTTCCGTCTTCCTGCGTATTCTGTACCTTTTCGACAGCTACCTGATTTTTCCCGGCTTCTTTTGTGACTTCCTGACTTGTATCTGTCGTCACACTGCTTTCTGTCTGTCCGGCAGCGGCTTCTGTCTCAGTCTGTCCGGCAGCGGCTTCCGACTCTGTCTGTCCGGCAGTGGCTTCCGGCTCTGTCTGTCCAACTTCATCACTATCCTGTTTATTCTCACTCAATGTATCTTCTACAGCTGCATTCTGATCTTCCGCATACACTCCCGATACCGGTGCAACTGCCATAGACACAGCCATAAATAAGGCCAAAAATTGCTTGGAATTATGTTTCATCTTATACTCTCTCCCTACTACTTTTCTGTCAACCGAAATACCCTTCCACGAAATCATCCGTAAAAGGGTACAAAATGGCCTTGTTAATTTATTATAATTTTCTTCCATTTTTGTACAACCAATTACTCGTGGTCCGGATTTACTTCCATGTACACTACAGGCAGGTCTCCTGACTCACAGATCCATACATCAGAATCTTGTCTTCCCGTTATCCAGTGACTTTTTTCTTTTCTGATATTCCCTGCTCACAGTGACGAGTTCGCACAGGACTTGCACCTGTTTCCCTTTTCACCGGCTCTATCAATCTTATCCAGCCGGCACCTGCAGTTTTCATTCTATTTTTCTCATCTTGACTACGATACCATAAGTACCTGTAAAATGCAATTGTTAACCCAGATTCTGCTTCTGTACTGCCTCTTCGGTGCGGAATTTTTCAAATGTATGAACTACCTCTTCCGCATCAGAACCATCTACTACAAAAATCATCTTCTGATTCAGCGTAACTGTCATCATTCCCATAACTGATTTTCCATCAATGATAAGTTTATGTGCTGTATCTTCAATCAAGGTATCAGCCTCTACTTTCTGACACATTCTTGAAAATTCTACAAGCTGTTCCGGTGTTTCAAATTTTACATTCATTTTTATCATAATTAAGTCTCTCCTCTCAGGTGTATCCATCATTTTCATTACAAACACATCTGTTTATAAGAAAAATATAAATCAGTATACTACGTTTTTTCTACTATGTAATATATTTTTTATTTCTTAACATTGTCTTTTCACCTAGAATATATTATACTTATCTGGCATCATCCGTATTAAAGATAACTAACTATATATATATATCAATTTTATATATTATTTTGGAGGATATTATGAGTACATACGATTATTACCGTATTTTTTACCATGTTGCACAACATCACAGTTTTACAAAAGCGGCAGAGGTATTACACAATAACCAGCCGAACATTACCCGTTGTATGAATAATCTTGAGACAGAACTTGGCTGCCACCTTTTTGTCCGTTCGAACCGCGGAGTTTCACTGACGCCTGAAGGCCAGAAGCTTTTTAACCACGTTGCGATTGCCTTCGAACAGCTTGAACTCGGAGAAGCCGAACTCAAGCGTGACCAGAGTCTTACAAGCGGACTCATCTCCATCGGAGTCAGTGAAAATGCACTTCGTATTATGCTTCTGTCCAAATTAGAAGCATTTCACAATCATTATCCACATGTAAGGCTTAAGATATCCAACCATTCCACTCCGCAGGCGATTGCTTCCCTGGAAAGCGGACTGGTGGATTTTGCAATTGTAACAACTCCACTTTCTGCTCAAAAACAGTTTCAGAAAATCTCCCTGGGTTCTTTCCGGGAAATTCTGATCGCCGGTCCGAAATACAAAGAACCGGCTTCCCGCATCTGCTCACTGGAAGAACTTACGGACTACCCTTTCGTCTCGCTGGAAAATAACACCAGCACCAGAGATCTTCATATTCAATACTTTTCTTCTCACGGGCTTCCGTTCCGTCCGGATCTTGAAGTTACATCCACCGACCAGTGCCTGGCTTTGATCCAGCACAATCTTGGTATCGGCTTCTATCCGGAGAAGCTTGCAGAAGAACCGCTCAAGCGTGGAGAAATTCTTCAGATCCATCTGAAAGAATCCCTTCCTGCGAGACAAATCTGTCTTGTACAGAATGCTTCCAGACCACAGAGCATTGCAGCGCAAAAACTAATCGAGACACTGATCCGTATCTGATAACGGATCAATGCCTCTTTTTTTCTCTTTTTTATCCCCTGTTTCTCCGAGATTCTATATCCAGGAACATCAGCAGAAAGCTGACGATCAAAAGTCCGCAGGATACCCAGATCATATGGATTCCATAATTGGCTGAAAGATTGCCTCCGATTCCGGCTCCTACCGCAAAAAGAACTATAATTCCAAAATAATACATTGCCTGCCGCAATTGTTCCGGCTTTTTCTCTCTCAGATAGAAGGATAATGCCGCCGTTCCACTCCGTAAGTTTCCGATACACATAGTACTTGCATATGAAAATCCATTTACCTTCCGGAAACTCTGCACCTGCATCGCACAGGCAAAGGATACCAGAACAGTCGCGATCATATTTCCCCGCTGCGGAATAAATCCTACAACAAACAAAATGAGGATCTCTGCTCCCAGTATTCCCTGTCTCCAGTGCAGGCGCCTGGCATATTTGTACTTATTCTGGATCTGCTCCGCAATCAGAACACCTAAAGCAAATGCAAAAAGCGGAAATAAATATTTCAGTCCAGCCTCCCATTTTCCCGTCATGAAATTCTGGCTCATCAGCACCACATTACCTGTCTGTGCATTCGAGAATACTTCATTCCTCGTATTATAGGTATACGCATCCTGAAATCCACCCGACAAAGCCAGAAATGCACTACAGATGAATGCCTCCGACATCTGCTTCCCGGAAAATAAACTTTTCATTACTCCCATGTTTTCATCTCCTTAGAATAAAACGGAGGATGATTCTCATACGTTCTTACGTTTTCCGATCCATCCCCCTCAGCAGACTATTATACGGAAGAATATCAAAAATGTGAAACGTATATTTGATATATCTTCCATATCTTTTTTATATATTCAATTTTATATTAAACATCCCAGACTTCTTCCGCAACTTCTTTTACAAACGAAACCTTTTTCCACTGCTTTTCATTATTATTCTGAATTATTCTTACATCCCGCCTGTGTATTTTTTCAACGCTTCCATATACACCTTTCCATACCGGCTCAGTGCCACATCTTTCCGCACAATCGTTCCGATCCGCATATATTCGTCTACCAGAAGTGGTTTTCCGATAATATTCTCTCCATTCAGCTCTTTACTGATCACGCCGGAGCTTACCGTATACCCATCCAGACCAACCGCCAGATTGAAAAGTGTTGCCCGGTCTCTGACTTTGATGTTCTTATTCCGGTCCAGTGTGCTTAATATCTCTTCGGAAAAATAAAAGGAATTATAATCCCCCTGCTCAAATGACAAATACGGATACTCCTCCAGATCTTCCAGTGTCAGTGCTTCCTTATCTGCCAACGGATGCTTTGAACTGATAAATACATGTGGCTTTGCTACGAATAACTCTTCGAATTTCAGATCATTCTGACGGATTAGTTTCATGATGATCGTCTCATTCTGCGAAGAAGTATACAGGATACCGATCTCACTTTTTAACTTTGCCACATCCTCTATAATCTCGTAAGTCTGCGTTTCTCTTAAAGTAAAATCATATTTTCTCGCATCGAACTTGCGGATCACATCTACAAACGCATTGACCGCAAAAGAATAATGCTGGCAGGATACGGAAAATCTCGGGTTCCGTTCATTTACATTCAGATACCTCTCCTGCATGAGGCCGACCTGATCCAGAATCTGTCTTGCATAGGCGAGAAATTCATCTCCCTCTGCGGTGATCGTCACACCTTTATTCGTCCGGTGAAAAATCGTCACCTGCATCTCCTGCTCCAGTTCCCGGATTGCATTAGTAAGACTCGGCTGGGAAATGAACAACTCTTTTGCGGCCTCACTTATCGTCCCCTTCTCCGCAACCATGGTAATATACCTTAACTGCTGTAATGTCATAAGCTTCTTCCTCCCTACAGCATATAGATCAGTGCGTTACAGATACATGCCGCAATATTACTTCCGCCTTTTCTCCCCCTCGCTACAATATACGGGGTATCTTCCAGAGTCAGGATCAGTTCTTTGGACTGTACCACATTTACAAAGCCGACCGGTACACCGATTACAAGCTCCGGACGGATTCTTCCGTCTTTGATCAGTTCATACAGATGGATCAGTGCTGTCGGAGCATTCCCAATGGCAAAGATCAGCTTTTCATTCCGTTCACACGCTTTTTCCATACTGGCAACGGCTCTTGTTGTTCCATTCTTCTTCGCCGCCTGCGCCACATCTTCATCCGACATAAAACAGTATACCTGACCGCCGTACTGTGCCAGTCTCTTTTTGTTAATTCCGGAACGCCCCATCTGTGTATCGGTTACGATGGAAGCACCGCCTCTGATCGCTTCGAGTGCTTTCTCCACCGCATGCTCGGAATACACCAGATTCTTCGCATAATCAAAATCCGCACTGGTATGTATGCAGCGCTTTGTAATTGGTGCCTGAATCTCAGGAAGCACGATGCCTTCCTGCTCCAGTTCTTCCGTAATGATCTCAAAGCTTCGCTTTTCGATCTCTGTCGGAAGGACATTTTCTATCTCTATTTTAGTATGTGCCGCGTGATTATTTTTCTGTATATTCAACGTTTTCTTCCTTTCTCTTCATAGTCCGTCATAGCCCACATCTCATCTTTTCTAACTACAAAACTTGCCATCGGCAACTTCTCTTGCATACTTAGATATCTATAAAACCTGCCAATTGCAGCTTCTTCCGAACATCTGACAATAAAAAAAGAGGTAAATATTCAAAGTCCGTAATCATTACGAGCCTTGAATTTCACCTCAGTTTTTCATTCTTATTCTTTTTCCTACAACATATCAAATTTATAAATGCTGTATATATTCAGAGAGGAAATGTTTTGCCGCTCCGACAGCTGATGCCTCTCTTTTATAGGAGCAATTTTTTAAGTAACGTACATCATGTTCAAAACCATTATATGCCATCACTTTTTCCCCCAGTGGTATCATATACTCTGATAAATACCCCCCGACTTCTCCTCCAAGTATGATATCTGTGTCATACGCCATTCGCAGATTGGAAATCAGATTATCCAGATACTGATTCCATTTTTCCACAGTCTTTGTATTTTTCTGCTCCACTTTTTCCATAAATTGTTCCAACGTCATTTCCTGCTCTTCATCAGTCAATGCACTGGCTGCGCAATAGGCATCTGCACACCCGGCTTTTCCGCAATAACATTTCTTTCCTCCCGGCACCAGAATCATATGTCCGAATTCTCCTGCTTTCTGATTCTGACCAGCCACCAGTTTTCCATTAATACAGAATGCGCCGCCTAATGTATTGTTGAGCGAAAGATACACAGCATCCTGATATTCATGCATATCTTCTGCCATCATCGCAGCATTTGCATCATTTGCAAAATACACCGGATAAGAAAATACCTGTTCCAGAAAGCTCAGACTGAAATTCTCCAATTGCAGTGCATGAGATTTCACAACCATTCTATTCGCCTGATCAATAATACCGGGAATCGAAATTCCGATTCCTAATATCTTTTCCCGGTCTTCTACATCCTTCAGGAAGTCCTCCACCATTTCAGCTACTTTTAAGCAATAAGATGTTTCTGTTGAAAATTTTAACCGCATCCGGATTGTTTTTTCTATTTCATACTGCATGTTCAGCAATACGATTCCCAGATGATTTGCTGTGATCACTACACCGACTGCATATTTATATGCCGGATTAATCCCTATCCGTTTTGCTTTACGACCGCCGGTAGATTCATATTCTCCTATCTCGATGACCATATTCCGGTCGATCAGTTCGTTTACATTAGAAAGCACCGTCGGCATACTTAAGCTCAGATTCTGCGCCAGCTCTGCCTTTGATGTAATTTTATTATTGATGATATAGTTTACAATTTTAGATTTTGTAATATTCTTTTTTTCATTTCGCCCTGCCATATCAGA
>ENA-OPCV01002309-OPCV01002309.1-human-gut-metagenome-genome-assembly--contig:-NODE-2309-length-12259-cov-2.020649_pt1 | contig 12259 bp, 9 predicted proteins | sample MGYA00241257_ERZ501494 | MGnify/ENA primary metagenome ERZ501494 (study PRJEB25962, sample SAMEA2042618) | human gut metagenome | biome: human gut; feature: human-associated habitat; material: faeces...
CGTATCCATGTTTCCGTCATGCAGCTTTCTTGCGCTTGTATCACTGAACAAGAAGAAGGCATGGTTCATGTCTCCATCTGTCTCAACACGATCACGGCTCATAACCTCTGTGTATACATCTGTGTAGCATGGGTCTACGTAATACCATTTCCCATTTAATCTTACTGCATTCCAGTAGTGATCGGATCCAAAGTCCGGATCTTCCTTACCAAACATAGAAACACTTGACTTAAATGTAATTCTTACAAGGTCAACTGTATATCCTGCATCAATATTAAGCTTTCCATCTTTATAATTCTTCTGCAGTTTTCCAGTTTTCCCATCCATACCCAGCATCTGGATTCTTCAGATAGACATCTGTATCCAAGCACTGTACAAGATATGTATAAGCTTTAGAATATCCAAGACATACAGATTTACCAAATCCAAGTGCACCAAACTGAGAACCTTCCCAGTAATTGATTACACCATCTGTCATCTGACTTGAAGCCTGAGCCGTATAAAGCTCAATTGCTTCATTGGCTGTCTTATCATTGACACCATCTTTATCTGTATCAAGGATTTTGTCTGTTGCCATGGAATTCTGGGTAATCTGTTCAATAGTCATTGTCTGACCATTTCCCATATCCACACCCTCTGTATTTGCAGTTTCGATAAACTTATCAGCCTGCTCTTTCAGCTGGTCAGCCACGGCACCCCCAAATTTAGCTCTTACATATCCATCTGGATCAGCATCAATATTGTCTTTATTCTGTTCTACGTAAGCTTTTGCCTGCTCATTTGCCGCATTTTTTTCTTCATCAGTAGCTTCACTCTCATCTTTTCCTAACGTCTGCTTATAAATAATATTATGAATAGCATTCTCATAAAATGTCTGACGCAGACTGTTTTCAACGCCTGCATAAACCTGATCGTGGAACTGCTGCTGAATCTGTGGTCTGTACATCTCGTCAAATACTTTTTGTACGTCTCCATAATGTTCCGGTATTTCTGGATTCTTAGAATACATCGGCTGGTCAGCTTTCTCTTTACCACTGTTCATGATATAAGCCATATCAAAAGTATTGTGATGTGCAAGCCAGTCGTTGATAACAAGAAGTTTCTGGGCATCTGTCTTAGCCCCTGAATCTTTAACTGCCTTCAAAACCTCTGTTCTGGCATTTTCAACCTGTGTACCATAGTGCTGAATACCCAGTTTATCTCCCTGTGTAAAGGTAAGAATCATTCCTGTAAGATCATCATAGCTTACTTTACCAGCCCTTACATCTGCAACGGATTTATTATCCATCGCAAGCATTTCTCCGAGAACTCCGAGTCCGTCTGAATTATCACTGTCATTAAAGTCAAGAAAAAATGGATTTTGTACTCCAAGTATATTGGCATTTTCTTTCCATTGTTCCAAATACTGACCATACATTTTCACTACCGTATCAATCTGATCCGGAGTCAGTTTCTTAACTTTCGTATCATCTGCATAAGTAGCGATTGCACTGACATTATCTTCTTCGCCAGCCTCGCCGCCTGCAATTTCCAGATTCTCCAGCTCTTTGCGAAGTCCTTTGATTGCCGGATTGCTCTCGTCAATCTCTACATCCTTCGTTAAAGCTTCTGCTACTGCTGCATTAGCTCCTTTGAACTGAATTGTTGGAATCTGAATAGATGTTCCTGAAACAGTAACGGTATTATCTACTTCTGGTGTTGCTTCGTCACCTGTCTGTGTTACTGCTTCATCGTTTTTCTGTGCTGTATCATCTGCTTTGGTCTCATCCTGTTTTGTGTCAGTCTGGTCTGCAGACGCATCTGCTTCATTGTTCACAGTATCCTCTTGTTTTACTTCTTCATTTGCATCCTGCTCTATAGTGGCTTCAGTTTCCTGATCCGGTGCAGCATATACTGTTGACGGAACAACACTGAATACCATCATTGTAGAGAGGAGTAAACTTAAAAGCTTTTTGTTTCTCTTACTCATACTGTTTTTCCTTTCTTTAGCATCATTATTTTTCCATTAAAAATTATGATTTTCTGATTTTTTGCATCACTCCTTTTCCCACTAACAGCTTATTCATACTCCTCCCCTATTTATATGCGTTGCAATTACTCCAGGTCTCTTTGCCCTGTTGCAAAAAGAAAAGCAAACCACATTTTTTAACCCCTCTCCTTTTTACAAAATGTCTCATTCATTACATAATAAATAGTCTTGTGTATCAAATATAATATACCACCTAACAATTCTTTTATCAAGATAAAGTCAACCCTTGCCTCATTATTTCTCATGAGACAAGGGTTTCTTTACTTTCATTATGCTACGGATGATTTTTCTTTTTCTTTCTCAGCAAGGATTGCTGCTGTAAGTTCTTTTCTGTTTGTCTTAAAGTGAAAGAATGGTCTTTCTGTAATCACACGTATTTCAACCGGATATTCATAATCTTCCAGAGCGTCTGCCAGACCTGCTTTCACCTCATCAAGAGTCTTTGTTCCATCAAAAATCACATAGAAGTAAGGAAGAAAGTATTCCTCATGCTCCTGATCCGGCACAAAGCAGAAGAATCCGTCTGCAACTCCCGGAACGCGTACAGCTTTTGTTTCCATTCGCATCATATATAGCTCCCCGCCGCCATAACGTTTCGTTGTTCCACGGCCAAGAATATATACAATTCCATGTTCATTAATATATGCTTTATCTCCTGTATGAAGCCAGCATTTTCCATCCGGATGGTTAATCAGTGTATGCTCTGTCATCTCAGCTCCCATCCAACCGCCATAATGAAGCATCATGGCAGGACCAGTCATGCACAATTCTCCAATTTCTCCATAGCTTAACTCTTCCAGATCATCTGAAAATACACTCATAACTGTGGCAGGCATTGGCATACCTACACAGCCATCTACCAGCGGAAACATTGGATTTGGCAGTGTAAAGTTTGAACATCCTTCGCTCTGTCCATATCCTGCACTTAATGTAGCTGTTACTTTATGTTTATGGAAGAAAGCTTCTACTTCCTGTGTCTTTCTCTCATTCATTGCTTCAGCTCCAGTACCCAGTGTTCTAAGATGGGACATGTCATAATCCTCTGGAATTCTGTCACTCTTCATGAGTATCTCACACAACATAGGAACTAATGCCCAGAAGTTTGGTTTCTGCTCCATAAATGCAATATCAATGTCTTCCAGAGGGCAAAACGGATCCAGTACTACATTCAATCCTGCTGACATCGGGAACAGTGTCATAGATACTGTAACTGCAATCAATGCCGGTGGAAGAATTGGAAGCCACCATTTTTCCTGTACATCTGATGGTGGAATAAAGATGGACATCTGAAATGCCACTGCCACCACATTTGCAGAGGAATGGATGACCAGTTTTGAAATTCCGGTAGATCCACTTGTATATGCTCCAAATACCGGTCTGTCTGGATTTCTTTCAGCCATATAATCTTCATGATAATCTTTTCCTAATTCAAGGAATTCTTTCCATGTAAGATTTCCTTCTGTTGTTTCTGTATTCTTTGAATATCTTGATGCAATTTCTTTCTCTGTATATTCCGGCATTGCATCTTTGTCTGCATAATCATATGGAGAAATCTTGATCATACGTGTCATCGGTGTTGTCGCACGGAATAGTTCTTCATCTTCTTTTGATGTATAGTCCATTACAAATGCTGTATCTGCTTTTGATTTTCTGATTGCAAAGCAAAGCTCTTCCGGGATATCGTCACGACAGATAATAGTTGCCCCGATTCTCTCTGCTGCCATTAATAAAATATAATGTGCAGGAACACTCTGCAAGAATAGTGGAATTCTTCTTCCATCCCCATATCCCAGAACCTTTAATGATCTGGCTGCTTTGTCAACCTCTTCCCAAAGCGTCTTCCATGTAATTTTATTTCCATAATATTCAAACGCAGTTCTATTTTCATCCTGATTTTTATATTTCAGAAATTCCTCGATTGTCATCTTCGGAACTTCTACATTACGCAGCTGTTCCGGATAAAATTGAAGCCACGGCTTATCAATGCTCGGTTTTCCTGTTAATTTCATCTTTGTATTTTCCATCTTTTTCTTCTCCCTGTAATATAGATTCGTTTTAAACTTGTGCTATTGTAGCACGTAAAATATTTCCAAACAATAGATTCAATTGTTTTTGCATATTGCTTCATTTGAATCATTTTTTTCAAGATTTTGTCTTTCTTCAAGATTCGCGTTTTTTCTTGTTTTATTCTTCCAAATAAGCTAAACTTAATACATATAAGAAAAAGGGGTAATAATTATGAAAGAGAAAAATCGTTTCAGTGTTCTTTTAGAACATCTGACATCTATGGCTAATCTAAAAAATTACACAATTGCCAAAGCTGTTCAATACGACGAATCCTATATCAGCAAATGGATCAGCGGCAAACTTCTTCCCGCTGAGAAAAACCATGAAATTATTTTTCAAAATATCAGCGAGTGTATTGTGAATTCTTTGAATCCTGATACAATTCCTATGTTTCTTCAAGAATATCAAGTACGCAATCTTCAGGATTTGCAATTCGCTATTTACGATAACCTGGAATCCGAATATTCCTATGTAAAAGAGCTTCGTTCTTCTACAGGCTCTGAAGTTGCATCAAAGATATCATACTATCCCGAGCTCACTCTGGATCAGTTTATTTTTAAAATGAAACATCCGTCTCTAAGAAAAGTTCAATCTTTGAAGATCTATGCCATGGTAGACATTCTAAATATAGATTTGAATTATCAGATGATGATTACTGAATTAAACGGTCTTCACAATGACCGTGGGCTCGTCCTTCCCGGTGTGCATTTTTCATTAATGATAAATCTCGACACTCCAAATTTGAGCAGCACTTATATTACAAGTTTTCTGACAAATGTACTGTCCAATCTTTCTAATATTGATTTTGACCTCTATTGTGGTTCACAGGCACAGAAAAAGCTGGTATTTGCAATTAAAGATATTTATTCTATTTCCGGAATGTTGGTAGATCAGAGTCATTGTCTTTCTGTAACTACAATTGAAGATTCTTCTCTATCAACGGAGCTATATCATAAAATCCGTTTACTTTGTAACAAAGAATCTTTGTTAATTCGAAAAACGACAATTGAAAACATGATTCGGAATCACGAATACGAGCACTCACTTTTTGCTCAGAATTCGTCCAGTATTCTCGGTCATTTTACAGAACATTTTCTTCCAGATGATTTGTACGAAGAATTATTCAATAAATATTCTTCTATTTTTAACAACCTGAAACCTGAAACATTAAAGCGGCTACATACTATCACTGCACAGCTTTTACGCTGCTCAAGTGTAAAAATTATATTATATGCTTCTGTTTTCAATGATTTTATAGTTAGTGGCGAACTGGATTTTTATGGTTTTCGTATCCAACTGACTCCTGAACAGAGACTTCGTTACATTAAGCATGTAGATGAGTTACGTCAAAATAACGAACAACTGGATTTGAAAGTGCTTCCAAATGGGATCTTATCGGACTATCAACACATCCCAAGGCCTACTTTATTCCATTCCCAGGATTTCAGTTATCTGCGTTTTGCGAGAAACACACCTGAATATAATGTCTGTATTCCTAATAAAATCATACTGAATCAAATTTTTGATGAATTCTTTACTGAACTTTGGAATTCTGACACTTGTGTTTCAGCAGATTCTCTGATTACTCATTCCATACTATCTATAGAAATACTACAACCAGAAACTTCTAAAAATTAATATCTTAACATATAAAAGAAGATACCAGTCACGTATCTTCTTTTATATGTTGCAATATTCAATTGTTGTAAATCAACAGATCACATATCTAATGCAATTTGTATCATATTATCAAATCCCAGTTGCCGCTCCCTGGCAGATAATTTTTCATCTTTGTATAAATGATCGGAAATTGTAAGCATGCAAAGCGCCTTTTTTCCTGCTCTTGCTGCATTCATATAAAGTGCTGCTGCTTCCATTTCCACTGCAAGTACTCCCATCTTGCGCCAACGGTCATTGACTGTCGGATCATCATTATAAAACACATCGGAAGTAAGTACATTCCCGGCACGGACTGCCAGCCCTTTCTCTCTCACTGTGTTCACGGCGCTTTCCAGTAATTCATAGTCTGCAATCGGTGCAAATGTTCCCGGAAGATTATACTGTGCGGCATAATTCGAATCTGTACAGGCACCTACAGCAATGACCACATCCCGAAGATCCACATCATCCTGAAGGGCTCCTGCCGAGCCGATGCGGATAATTTCTTCCACTTCATATTCATGGTACAGTTCATAAGTATAGATTCCGACCGACGGAACTCCCATACCGCCTCCCATAACAGAAATCTTCTCTCCTTTATAAGTTCCCGTGTATCCGAGCATATTTCTTACGGTATTAAAACATACCGCATCTTCCAAAAAATGTTCCGCAATATATTTTGCACGAAGCGGATCTCCCGGCATCAGAACTCGTTTTGCAATCTCTCCTTTTTCTGCTTCATTGTGTGGTGTTCCCATAGCATTATCTCCTCTCTTTTCTGATCAGTATACGAAGTGCTTCTACTGCTGTACGAATCGGTGCCTCTGTATCATGCACGACTGGATTATCCAGTCCTTTCTTTGCCCGCTCCTGGTTCGCCATTGTAAGAAGAACCGTTCCAATCCGTACTTTCCTGTAACTTGCCACAACGAATAGTGCTGCTGATTCCATCTCTGAGGCCAGGCAGCCACACTGAACCCATGCATTCCATTTATTTAACAGTTCATATCCAACAGGCTTCGTCTGTGGTGCATGCTGCCCATAAAAAGAATCTTTACATTCCACCACACCCACATGATAAGGAATTTTCAGATTTTCTGCTGCTTCTACAAGCGCATTCGTGATATGAAAATCCGATACTGCAGGAAACTCAACTGGCGCATATTCTTTGCTTGTTCCTTCCATGCGGACTGCTCCTGTAGCAATGACAAGATCACCACTTTTTACCTCTAATTGCATACCTCCACTTGTTCCCACCCGGATAAATGTATCAGCTCCTACATTTGCCAGTTCTTCCAGTGCGATTGCCGCAGACGGGCCTCCAATCCCGGTCGACGTTACACTGACTTTCTCCCCTTCCAGATAGCCGGTATAAGTTGTAAATTCACGACTGTCTGCTACAGGCAGAGCATCTTCAAAATGTTCTGCAATCTTCTGACAGCGCTTTGGATCTCCGGTCAGGATCACATATCTCCCAACATCCCCTTCTTCCAGTTGTACGTGATACTGTCTGTCTTTGTCTTCTGAATAATTAATCATATGACATACCTCCTTCGCATCATTACACATGAAACTTTTTATACATTTCTTCTTTAAATTCTTTTTTTCTGAATAGAAGTAGTCTTATAAAGAATAAAAAGCTTAAGCCCACACAGATAACTGCAAATGCACGGTACAAGATCACACCTGTCGCCATCAGAATCAGAGGCAATACCATGCTGTAGACCGATGCCATTACATAGTAAATCATATATTCTTTTGGCGGATGTGACTGGATCCTTGCAATCAACTCCATCAATATCTCCACGATCAGGCAGACTAGCGGCAATACCAGATCTACCGACCACCTGTGCCACCCTGTGAAAATATCCCACAAAATACTTCCAATGCTCACAATGAGCAACTGCCACATCGCATTCTTAAGCAAATTATAACGCTTCAGGTATCCGGTTGCAAATGCAAGCCACATACTAAATCCTCCTGCTACAGCAAATATCCACCAGTGTAAATCTGGTGTCAGGACCAGATTTAACATGATACACAGAACAACTGCTGCAATACAGCAGAAATTAAAAATCTGAAATACTTTCTTTCCTTCATAATTGGGTTTAGCCTCTTTTGGGTAATCTGGTTCTACTTTTTTTACAAAGATTCCCTGTTCCTTCAATATACGATAAAAATTACGCTGAATATTCGTGCTGTCATATCTGGAAGTAAACGCAAATGACAATGTATCTCCAAAAGAGCATACGCAAAGCTCTGTACGCATGGTGCTTGTGTAAACTCCGAAACGTTCAATATATTTTGCATATTCCGGAGGCATCTTCACCACACTCATATTGGACAATACTGCTGTCACTTCCCGCTCTGCAAGCTTCGCTCCCATCTTGATACAACGATTCTTCAGTTCCAGCGGCGCCCATTTTAAAATTTTATGTTTTTCATAGGCAATCAGATTGTTCATACGCTCCGCAATTTTTTCTTTTGACAGATTTTCTTCAAAATACTGCTTTGTTGCTTCCAGCACATCATCAAAAGAATCTTTGCCTTCCCCGAAACGATATCCCGGTTCAATATAACTAAAAAAATTCAGCATAGAATCAGATGGAAAAATTTTTCTCAAATTCACTGGAACCATTAAAATTACAGGCTTCTTTTCCTGAATCTTACTTTGTTCTTCATGAATCGCACAGATCATCGCTGCCGTCAAAAATACAGACATGGATACGCCATGTTTTCTTGATACTTCCAGAAGTTCTTTTACTGAGGCAGTCGTCTCGCCAATCTGAAGTTCTTCATATTCCTTACTCTCCCGGCGAATCTGATAAGCATGATTCTTTTTCTTTCTCGTGCCACGCTCATCTGGATTGTAGTAACGGCCAAAACCATCCTCCTCCTGATCTTTTACTGTCAGATCTTGCTCCGTAAGGATCACATTTTCCAGACCATCCTTTTCATGCATCAGATAAAGATAGTTCTTCACAAGCTCACGCAAAAATTCAGTTGCTCCCGTCCCGTCTGTCAGTGCATGAAACACTTCAAAATTAATCCGGTTCTTATAATAGGTGACTTCAAATAATAATTCTTTTTTATCTCTTATATAAAGATGGCTGCACGGTTCCTTGTACTCTTCCCTTACGACCGGCCGCAAATCACTTTTCTCAAGATAATGCCAGAAAAGTCCTTTTCGCATGACTGACAGAAAGACCGGATACTTCTGGATTGTCTGATCCAATGCCATCTTAAGAACACTTCCGTCAATCTTTTCTTTTAATACGCAGTAAAAGCGAAATACCCTTGTATCCTTCGGGCTGCTGGCAGCGGAAAACATTTTTGCCGCATTGTCCAGATTCCGCCAATACGCTCTTCTTTGCTGGAACACTTTTATTCCCTCCTACTTAAGAACTGATTGATCAGTTCAAAACTTTCCTGCACATGGAAATACCGGATTCCAAGCGCAAAATATCCGTGAAGCGCATCTTTGATTCGATGAACCTCCACGTAATTACCGGCTTCCTTTAGCCGTTTTCCATATTCTTCCCCTTCATCTCGAAGTGGGTCGAACTCTGCTGTCAGAATTAATGTATCTGGTTGATTTCTGTAATCTGTCTCCATCAGTGGTGCAAAATATTTATTCTTCTTATCCTCTTCTCTGGCCGCATAAAAATCAATATAATCACGCATCTTTCCCGCTGTCAGAAGATAATCACTTCCACAGTCTTTTACTGACTGGAACCTGGAAGTATCACTGTAGTCATTATTCACTGCCGGATAGATCAAAATCTGTCTTTGAGGCTTAAAAATCCCATCATCTCTTGCTTTCAGCGAAACTGCTGCCGCAAGATTTCCGCCGGCACTGTCACCGATCAATGTAATGCGTTGAGGATTCACATTTAAAATAAACCGATTTGTATAAATGGCTTTGGCCACTGCATAACAGTCCATAAAACCTGTTGGAAATGGATGTTCCGGCGCCAGTCTGTATTCTACCGACACCACAATATGTTCTGTCGCGGATGCCAGTCTTGCACAGATTCTTTCATAATTATCAATACAATCCGTTACCCAGCCGCCACCGTGGAAGAACAAAAAGACCGGAAGATCTTCCGTCACCTTTTCTCTCGGCAGATAAATACGCACCGGCACTTCATAATCTCCGTTATATATCTTGTAATCGATTGTTTTGTGAAAGATTTTCATTGGGTCTATCGCTTTGAGGCTGGCAAGATGTCTGGCTGCCTCCACCTCAATCCCGTCAAACGACAGTGCCTTTAAAATCTTCTTCATAGAATGATTGATCGCCATATAGAAAAAGAAGAACCCCGGTCCCGGGATTCTTCTTCACTCCTCATCTTCCTATTCAGCAGATGCTTTCTCAACCTGTGCGATTGCTGCTTTCTGCATCGGGATTCTACAGTTCTTATTATTACCAAACTCTACGATAAGATCATCATCTGTAATGTCGATGATTACTCCGTAGAAACCGCTTGTTGTAAGTACGGTATCACCGACTTCCATCTCTGCGATCATCTCCTGGATTCTCTTCTGCTCTTTTTTCTGTGGGCGCATGAATAACATATAAAATCCACCGAATATTACTACATATACTAAAATCAGTACTACCCAGTTTGTTCCTGCACTCTGTGCTGCCAATGCGTACATAATATTCCCTCCTAAATTTCATTAAACACTGTTTCTACTATACAGGAATTTGACATTTTCATCAAGATATTTTCATCATTTCTACGTGATTTTATAAATATTTTCTATTTTTACAATTCTCACCTGAAAATTCTGCCCGTTCCCGTACCAAATATCATCTGCGATTTTTCTGATTTGCCTGTGATCTACTCGCCCTCTGCCATTCTGCGAAGCTTCTCTTCTTTATATTCTTTGTATCTTCCTGCCTCAATTGCCTCGCGGATCTCTTCCATCATCTTATTATAGAAATATAGATTATGAAGTACACAAAATCTCATACCGAGCATCTCCTTTGCTTTCAGAAGATGTCTCACATAAGCTCTGGAATACGTTCTGCATACCGGGCAGTTACAACCTTCCTCAATTGGTCTTGTATCTAACTCATACTTGGCATTGAACAGATTCATCTTTCCATGATTCGTATACACATGTCCATGGCGTCCGTTTCTGCTTGGATATACACAGTCAAAGAAGTCAACACCACGTTCTACAGCTTCCAGAATATTCGCCGGTGTTCCGACTCCCATCAGATACGTCGGTTTATTCTGTGGCAGATGCGGCACAACTGCATCCAGAATCCGGTACATCTCCTCATGACTCTCTCCAACTGCAAGTCCGCCGACTGCATAGCCGTCCAGATCCAGTTCGGAAATGGCTTTGGCATGTTCGATACGGATATCAGAAAAAGTACCGCCCTGGTTGATGCCGAAGAGTACCTGACCTGGGTTAACCGCATCGTCGCGGCCGGTATAATCCGCGAGCGCCGTCTTGCAGCGCTGCAGCCAGCGATACGTCCGGTCGCAGGAGTTTTTGACGTAATCGTATGGCGACGGAATTTTGATGCACTCGTCAAACGCCATCGCAATATCCGAGCCGAGATTGGCCTGAATACGCATGCTTTCTTCCGGCCCCATGAAGATGTGCCGGCCGTCCACATGGCAGTTGAAGGCGACGCCTTCTTCCGTGATCTTCCGCAGCTGCGCCAGCGAAAAGATCTGGAATCCGCCGCTGTCGGTCAGGATCGGTCTGTCCCAGGTCATGAATTTGTGCAGGCCGCCTAGGTCGCGGATCAATTCATCACCCGGACGCACGTGCAGATGATAGGTGTTGGACAGCTCGACCTGACAGCCGATCGTCTCCAGATCCTCCGCCGAGAGCGCGCCCTTGATGGCCGCCTGCGTGCCGACATTCATAAACACCGGCGTTTGGACCGTACCGTGCGGCGTTGTGAACGTGCCGCGGCGCGCATGGCCGTCTTTGCAAATCAATTGAAACATAGCTTGCTTGCCTTTCTGTTGGGATTGCCTACTTATTCTAACAGATTGCCGCATCAAGTCAAGCGTTCCCGGCAGATTTGCGTGTCAATGTACCGGCGCTTTCTGCATGTGCTTTTTCAGCGCTTCCAGCGCCAGCATCACGGCAATGCCGAGCACAAACCAGAGAATGTAAAAATCAGAGAGCGTCATGACGTGCTGCGGCACCTTCAGCGTCGCCGGGCCGACGACGATCGCATAGAGGGAGCCGAACATCATGCCCAGCCCGGCGTAGGTCACAGCGCCCGGTGCTTTGCGCATCCAGCCGCGGATCCAATGCGGCGCGACCGCAAAGCCCACAAGTGCCCCAAGTCCCACCGCTGCCAACAGCCAGAACTGGCCGAATTGAAATTGCAGCACGTCTTTCATCGCTGCGATCACGGGCAGATACAGCCCGCACGACATCAGCAAAGACGAACCGGAGATGCCCGGCAGCACCATTGCCGAGATCGCCAGCGCTCCGGCCGCCTGCACTGCGCGCAAACACCAC
>ENA-OPCV01002311-OPCV01002311.1-human-gut-metagenome-genome-assembly--contig:-NODE-2311-length-12255-cov-2.234344_pt1 | contig 12255 bp, 9 predicted proteins | sample MGYA00241257_ERZ501494 | MGnify/ENA primary metagenome ERZ501494 (study PRJEB25962, sample SAMEA2042618) | human gut metagenome | biome: human gut; feature: human-associated habitat; material: faeces...
CAGACGGCGGCGACAAAGATATTCTGGAGGCATTAAAACAGATCGGTATCACAAGCGGAACGCTTCGTATCTGCAGCGTGATCTATTATCTGCAGGCAGTGATCGAGGTACTTGTAGGAGTCTTCTGTGCACGGCTGAGCAACCGTCTGGACAAAAATGCACTTCTGTGGAAGATGGCATGGGTGATTCTGGTTGTGGAAGTGGCAGCAGGTGTCGCATTGACACTGCTTCATATGACGAGTGCGATTATGATTGTTTCTAATCTGCTGTTACCGGGATTTTTGTTATGGGCAGTCAACAGTCTGAGAAAAGTAGCGAAGAATCATCCGGATCGTATCTATGCGGTGGAACCGAATAACCGGAACAAGGGAAAAGGGAAAGAAAAAGGAAAAGCAAAAGCAAAAGCTTCCGTACAGCCGGCAAAAGCAGGTCAGAAAAAAAGTCTGATGGAGCATGCCACTCAGGTGACACCGGCAGATATCACACCGCTGGAACTGACCAGAGAACTGGAAAAAGCCGGAGAGAGCGCCGGGGCTGATCCGGAAACAGCAGCAGAAGATACGGTTGCGGAAGAAAACGAACAGGAAGAAGAAACTTCGGAGAAGACAGAAGAATAAAACAGAAAATCAAAATCCCTGCAAGCCGGAAAGCCACCGGCGATGCGGGGATTTTTGCAATAGAAAGAAGGCGAGACGATGCGATTTTTTCATTTATCCGATCTGCATATCGGAAAACAGTTATACGGTTATTCGCTGCTGGAAGATCAGGAGTGGGTATTGAACAAAATTTACGAACTGATCGATAAAGAGCGGCCGGACGGCGTCCTGATCGCAGGGGATGTCTATGACAAATCCGTGCCTGCGGCGGAGGCAGTTACCGTATTTGACCGGTTTCTTACTAAGGTAAGTCAGCTGGAACCGAAGATTCCGGTGCTGATCATCAGCGGCAATCACGATTCCCCGGAGCGGCTGTCTTTCGGGGCAGAGATTCTGAGCCGGCAGCAGGTCTATGTTGCGGGCAGCTGTCCACAGTCAGAAAACGAACATCTGAAAAAAGTGACGTTTCAGGATGCGTGGGGCGAGACGGATGTCTGGATGCTGCCGTTTGTAAAGCCGGGATATGTGCGAAAACTGATGGAGGAGAGCAGGAAAAAAACGGACAGAGAAGACGGAGCAGGGCAGGGAAGCGACGGCTCCCAGGAGGCAGATAGAGAGCCGGAAACCGAAAGGGAAGAGATCCGCAGGGATTATAACGAGGCGGTAAAATTTCTTCTCGAAAGGGAGAACATCGACACTGCCAGGAGAAATATCCTGATTTCGCATCAGTTCTACACAGCAGGCGGGGAGATACCAAAAGCCAGTGATTCCGAGACGATAACGGTAGGTGGATACCGCGTGTCTGGCACCATTTTCCTATGTGGCGCTGGGACATATTCACCGTCCGCAGTCGATGGGAAGAGAGAGCATTCGTTACTGCGGATCGATGTTAAAATATTCGGTCAGTGAGTGGGCACAGGAAAAATCGGTGACGGAAGTGATCCTGGAAGCGCCGGGACAGGAACCGGTCATCCGGCTGCATCCGCTGAAACCATTGCGCGAGGTATGTGTGATCCGGGGAACCCTCGAAGAAATCCTGGAAGCCAACAAAGACCGCGTCAGTGAGGATTATGTCAGTATCGTTCTGACGGATGAACAGGAACTGTATCAGCCGAAGGAACAGCTGGAGCGGATCTTTACGCATATTCTGGAAGTGCGTACGGAGAGAAACTGGAAACTTGCGAAAGAATGGGAGGACGGACAGGAAGAGGAGACACAGACAGATCCGAAGCTGGTCTTTGAACAGTTCTTCTCCCAGATCCAGGGGAGGCAGCTGCTTGAGGAAGAGGCAGAAGTGCTTGAAGAAGTATTTGCGAAAGTCAGGGAGGATGAAGGATGAGACCGATGATACTGACGATGTCCGCATTTGGCTCCTATGCGGACTGTGTGACGATAGATTTCGGACAGGTACAGCAGGGCGTATTTCTGATCACCGGGGATACCGGGGCAGGTAAGACAACGATCTTTGACGGAATCACCTATGCACTGTACGGACAGACCAGTGGAGGACGGAGAGACGGAACCATGATGCGCAGCCAGTATGCGCCGAGCGGGACAAAAACGTACGTGGATCTGACATTTTCTACCGGCGGACAGGTCTGGCGGGTGCTTCGAAGCCCGGAATACGAGCGAGAGAGCAAACGGCGGAACAAAGACGGCGAGCGGACGATGACAAAGGAGCGGGGCAGTGTGGAACTGTACCAGCCGGACGGCGGTCTGTATCCGGGAACCAGACAGGAGGTCAATCGGAAACTGGTGGAGATCCTCGGGGTGGATGCCAGACAGTTTATGCAGATCGCGATGATCGCGCAGGGGGATTTTCTGCGGCTGCTGCTGGCAAAGTCCGATGAACGAAAAGAAATTTTTTCCCGGATCTTTGACACCCGGATCTTCGGTCGTGTGCAGGAAGAACTGAAAAACAGAAGCAAACGGTGTTACGGCGAACTGGAAGACAACCGGAAGCTGTGTCTGCGGGAAATAGAACAGCTGGAAGTTTCAGAAAGTACGGCGCAGGAAAAAGAAGAACTTCTGAGAACCGGGCAGAAAGAACCGGATCTGGAGGCAGTGCTTGCCTTTGCCGAGCGTTTACTGGAAGAAGAGAAAGCGCAGTATGAACAGAGCCAAAAAGAGATGAAAAAAACAACTGCGGTGTTGGAAAAACTGAATCAGCGCTACAGTGTGGAAAAAGAGCGGGCGCAGAGTTTTGCGAAACTTGCGCAGCTGGAAAAACGGCTCGGCGTACTGGAAGCGGAGAGAGAGGAGAAAGATCAGGAAAAAGAACGAATCGGTGCTGCAAAACGGGCGGCAAGAGTAGAGACGGTCTATGCAGGCTACCGTGAGGCGGCGGAGAGCAGAAAACGGGCCAAGATGCAGGAAAAACAGCTGGAAGGATGGCTGGAGGAACGGAAAGCGGAAAACGGAAAACTGAAAGAGAAAGAGGAAACCTGGAGCAGCTATGTAAAGAAACTGGAAGAAAAAGAGGTGCCGGTTCTCGAACGGCTGCGACAGGCACTCGAACAGTATGGACAGCTCCAGAGTCATCTGAAAGGGGCAGAACGTCTGGAAAAACACAGACAGCAGGAGGCGGACCGTTACCGGAGGGCAGATCGCGCTTACCGGCAGCAGACAGAGCGCTACGAGGCACTGTATCAGGAATATCTTGCCGGACAGGCGGGGATTCTTGCCGCACAGCTGAAAGAGAATGCCCCGTGTCCTGTCTGCGGCTCGCTGCACCACCCTTCCCCCGCGAAACGGCCTTTGGCAAATCTGAGCCAGGAACTGGTAGAAAAGGAGCGGGAACGCCGGAATCAGGCGGAAAATGACCGGGAAGCGTGCAGACAGAAGTACCAGGAGACAGAAAATCGCTATCAGCAGGAAATGGCAGTTATCCGGGAACAGCAGATGCGCCTGTTGCAGAGGGAACAGAACGAAGAAGAAAGCCTGGAAGTGATGAAAAACCGCTGGGAGGAATGGGAAGAGAAAGCCAGGAAACGACTGAAAGACGGGGAAGAAAAACTCCAGATTTCGAAAAAAGAATTGGATCGAGCCACGCAGAGCCTGCAAAAGTTTTTACAGGAAGAGAACCGGAAAAAAGGGCAGCTCGAAGAGGTACAGCGACAGTGTGAGATTTTCAAAGAGCAGGAAAAAGAAAAACGGACAGCTTATGAAGCAATGCGAAGCGAGCAGCAGTTTGAGACGGAAGAGGATTTTCAGAATGCATGCATGAAACCTGCAGAGCTGGAGCGCCGGGAAAAAGTGCTGGAAGCCTATGAAGAACAGCTCAGACAGAGCCGCCAGGAAGTGGACTGGCTGAGACAGCAGCTGAAAGGAAAAGAAACACCGGATCTTGCACAGACGGAAAGTGAGCTGAAAGAGCAAAAAGAACAGCAGCGGATGCAGGAGAGAGAACTCCGAAAACTGTACAGCCGCAGAGAGACGAATCAGCAGGCGGCCCGGAAGCTGCAACAGCTGACAAAGGAGAGGGAAGAACTGCGAAAACGGTATCAGGTGTTGAATACGCTCAGCCGTACCGCCAACGGCAGTCTCGCCGGTACAGCAAAGATTGATCTCGAATCGTATATGCAGCGGCAGTATTTTCAACAGATGATCCGCTGTGCGAACCGTCATCTGGAACGGATGGCAGCCGGACAGTTTTTGTTAAAATGCAGGAGCCTGGAAAACCTCTCTACTCAGGGAAATGCCGGGCTGGATCTCGATGTGTACAGCCTGATCACCGGAAAGGTGCGGGATGTCAAGACACTGTCCGGCGGGGAATCCTTCATGGCGGCACTGGCGCTGGCACTCGGGATGACGGATGTGATCACACAGGCTGTGGGAGCCGTCCACATCGATACGTTATTTATCGATGAGGGATTTGGCTCGCTCGATGAAAATGCGAGAGAACAGGCAATCCGCATCCTGCAGGGACTTTCCGGCGGCAGCCGCCTGGTGGGAATCATTTCCCATGTGACAGAGCTGAAAGAACAAATCGAGCAAAAGCTGGTGGTGACAAAAGGAAAATCCGGCAGTAAAGTCGAGTGGAAATAAGAAAAAGACCTATGCAGACCGCAAAATTTGTGGTACTGTTTTTAATATGGTCTGCAAAGACAAAAAGTAGTTATACAGCAGAAAGGGGTAAGAATCATGAGACAGTATCATGAGACAGAAAAAAATGAGATCCAGAAACTGGCAAAGATGTACCGGGAATTTCTGGATGCAGGAAAAACAGAACGGGAATGCAGCAGCAATATCTGCAGAATCGCAAAAGAAAATGGTTTTGAAAATCTGGAGGATGTGATCCGTGAAGGAAAACAGTTGAAAGCCGGAGATAAAATTTACGCAGAAAATATGAAAAAATCCGTGATCATGATGGAGATCGGAACAGATGATATCGAAAACGGTATGCTCCTGATCGGTTCCCACATCGATTCCCCACGTCTGGATATCAAACAGAACCCGTTGTATGAAAACGGTGGTATGGCATATCTGGATACCCATTATTACGGCGGAATCAAAAAATATCAGTGGGTAGCTTCTCCGATGGCGATCCACGGTGTGATCGTAAAAACAGACGGAACGACCGTGCAGGTAAATATCGGTGAGAAACCGGAAGATCCGGTTGTCGGTGTGACCGATATTCTGGTACACCTGTCCGCAAAACAGATGGAGAAAAAAGGAAGCGTTGTTATCGAAGGCGAGGCTCTGGATCTTCTGGTAGGCAGCCAGCCGATCGATAAAAAAGAAGGCGAAAAAGAGGAAAATCCGGTGAAAGCCTATGTGCTGCAGCTGTTAAAAGAACAGTACGGTATCGAGGAAAAAGATTTTGTGTCCGCAGAACTGGAAGTTGTACCGGCAGGAGCGGCAAGAGATTTCGGTCTGGACAACAGCATGATCATGGCTTACGGACAGGATGACAGAATCTGTGCCTTTACCTCTCTGATGGGATTCTTACACAGTAAACCATCCGCAAAGACAAAAGTATGCCTGTTTGTGGATAAAGAAGAGATCGGAAGCGTCGGAGCAACCGGTATGCATGCGCATTTCCTGGAAAATACCGTTGCAGAAGTGATCAACAGCCTGGGTGCATATTCAGACCTGAAACTGCGTCGTGCCCTGAAAAACTCCAAGATGCTGTCCGCAGATGTCAATGCCGGATACGATCCGCTGTATGCCGAAGTATTTGAAAAAAATAACTCCGCATATGTGGGAAAAGGTGCAGCCATCAGCAAATACACCGGTTCCAGAGGAAAGAGCGGTTCCAACGATGCCAGTGCAGAATATCTGGGAAGCCTGCGAAAAACCTTTGACGATGCCAATGTTGCATATCAGACCGCAGAACTTGGAAGAATCGATGCGGGCGGCGGCGGAACGATCGCTTACATCCCGGCAGCTTACGGTATGGATGTGATCGATATCGGTGTGCCGATCCTGAACATGCATGCGCCGTATGAGGTAAGTTCCAAGGCGGATGTATACGAGACAACCAAATGCTACAAGGCATTTTATGAGATGTAAAGAAATAAAGAAGAAATAAAAAAAGATATAAAACAGAGGCTGTGGTGCGTGCCGGAAAGACCGTACAACAGCCTCTTGTGTAAAAGGAAGAGGAAGATGACAGACCAAACTGCTTACTTAAATCTGGTACTAGAAAAACTGAACGAACGAATCGCAAAGCTGAATCTGTCCCTGCAAGAAGGGGCAAAAGAAGTGGAAGATATGCACGAATATTACTGGGAAAACTATACGGAGATGGACCAGTACGGATATGAGGATTATGATAATCAGCAGGCCCTGTTGAATCAGCTGAACACAAACCAGCAGCAGATGCATCTGAAGCACCGGTTTCAGAAAATGCTGGATTCCCCTTTCTTTGGAAGAGTGGATTTTTGCTATGACGGAGAGGACGAGGCGGAAAGCTTTTATATCGGCATCGGAAACTTCGCCGAGAGAACCGGACAGACACCTCTGGTCTACGACTGGCGGGCACCGGTCAGCGGTCTGTTTTACGATTTTGACCGGGGAGAAGCCTGGTATGAGGCGCCGGGCGGACGTATGGACGGGGAAATCGTCTCCAAATGGCAATATAAGATCAAAAACGGGAAGATGGTGTACGCTTTCGAGAGTGATGTGAAGATCGATGATGAGATCCTGAAAGCAGAGCTGGGAAGTAACGGTGAGGTACAGCTTAAGAACATTATCCGTACCATTCAAAAGGAGCAGAATGCCATTATCCGAAATACCAAAGACAGGATCATGGTGATCCAGGGTGCAGCAGGAAGCGGGAAAACTTCCGTGGCGCTTCACAGGATCGCCTATCTTCTCTACCATGACAGACAGAATCTGAAGTCTTCCAATATTCTGATCCTGTCACCAAATGGAGTGTTTTCCGATTATATATCCCATATCCTTCCTGAACTGGGAGAAGAGAATATTAAGGAAATGAGCTTTGATCTTTTTGCCTATAAGCAGCTTAGGGATACAGTTTCTGACTGCGAAGACCGCTATGATGAAATTGAACGCAGAATCCGTTTTCCGCAGAAAGCTTCTTTGGCAGAGGAAAAGCAGTCCATGGAATTTATAAATCTTATGGAACGCTATCTGGTGGAACTGGAAGACCGGCTGATGAATTTTAAAGATGTGGAATATAAGGGATTTGTAAAGAAAGAATCAGAGATTATTGAATTGTTTTATTTCAAATTCCAGGATTTTCCACTGCTCTCAAGGATGGATGCAGTTGCAGATTATTTCATTGACGAGGTGGAAACTCTGCGGGACCGTGATCTGGCAGATGATGAGAAAGACCTGATCCGCGAGAAATTCATGAAGCTGTATGTGACCGGAGATCTTTATGTGATCTACAGTCAGTTCCTGAAAGAAAATGGATACAAAGGACTTCCGCGTGTTTCTTATGAGAAAAGAAAGCTGAAATATGAGGATGTTTATCCTGTTCTTTACCTGAAATATCGTTTGCAGAGCCAGCAGGGAAGAAGCAATATCAAGCATCTGGTGGTAGATGAGATGCAGGATTACTCAAGGCTTCAGTATGAAATTCTGCAGAGGATTTTCTCCTGCAGAATGACGATCCTGGGTGACCGGGCACAGACTATGGATGATAAACAGCAGGATGTGCTGAAATTTCTGCCGAAGATTTTCGGGAGGGATATCCACAAGATCATTATGAATAAGAGTTACCGTAACACCATAGAGATTGCGTCTTATGCAAATCAGCTTGCGGGTATTGAAGATATGGAACTCTTTGAACGTCATGGTGCTCCGGTGGAGGAGAAAATATTTGCAGATATGAGCCATGCTGCGGAAGAGATTGCAGAAACTCTGAAACTCGGCGAAGAAGAATATGAAACAGCAGCGGTTGTCCTGCGTACAGAGAAAGAAGCAGAACATATGTGGCTTCTTCTGAAGGAAATTCTGGGAGAAAAAGGATTTGATATAAAAGAACGTCTGTCTTATCTGGACAGAAACAGCACAAGCTTTAAGAAAGGTCTTACAGTTACGACATTCTATCTGGCAAAAGGTCTGGAATTTGATCAGGTATTTGCAGTATTTCCGCAGAAAGACCAGAGCCCGCTTGTGCGTCAGGCGAGATATATCGCTGCAACAAGAGCCCTTCATGAACTGCATATGTATGAAGTGGAAAAATAAAAAAGTAATCGTTACTGTTCACTCCGTTCACAGTAACAAGTAATCTCTCAGTTACAGAGAAAAAAAGATAAATGGTATGATGAAGCAGAAAAATGGCGTTATGACAGACTATGCAAATCGCAGAAGGCTGAGAAATCGACATTGACATCTATGTAATGAAATTGTAAAATATATAATGTTAGGGGCAAAATATCTTTTGACCCTGACATCATATTTTATAAAGTACGGAACAGTTATAATAATATCAGAGAGAGGTTTCCTCTCCTGACCTGATATCAAATATTACCTGAAGACTATATATCTATTCTAAGGAGGATATTATGAAAAATAAAAGAGTACTAATGTTATTGGCCTTAACAACTGTATTATCTGTTTCCATGACTGCATGCTTTGGAGGCGGCAGTGACGAGGATTCAAGTGTGGTACAGGTAACTCCTACACCGGAGCCAACCAAAGCAGCGAAAGCAACTCCTACCCCTGCACCGGCCAATGCCCAGAATACTACCTATACATCTAAGAACAAAGCAGTATCCATTAAACTTCCGGATGCGACATGGGCGAATAAATCAGATTCTGACGATATGTTAAGCTTCGAGTCACCGAAACAGGGCAAACTCCTGATCCTGCATGGTTCCGGTGAGGAGGATATGTCTGTGGCGATCATTCCAAGTTCACAGGATACAGCCTCTGCACTTGTAAAGGCAGATAATCTTGTAGAAGGTACAGATTTTGAGATCCAGGATTATAAATCAGAGGAAGTCAGCGGTGTAAATGTTTACAGCTATACAGTTCATTACCTCACTGACAAGAGTGACTATAAATATGTTGTAAATAAATATTTCACAGATAATACAACAGAATTTTACAGTGTTGCAGGTTCTGTAAAGGATGAGAAAGCACTGGCAGGAATCAAGACTTCTGTTGATTCATTCACTATTTCCGGTGATTCTGTACTGAAAGTAGCAGCAACAGGAAAAACTTCAGGAACTACAGCAGGTACAACTGCGGACGGCACTTCAGGAACTACAGGAACAGCGGCTGCAGGTACAGACCAAACAGCATCCGGCAGTTCATCAGATGGAAGTTCTTCAGCAGGCACAGACGGTTCTTACAGTGATACTTCATCGGGCGGTTCATCAGATTACAGTTCTTCAGACTATACTTCTGATGGCAGCAGCGACGGATCTTATGATTATGACGATGGTTCCTCCAATGGATATTATGCAGATGGAACACCTGTAGGAACAGATGATCCGGACTATGATACAGATCAGACAAGAACTATTTACAGAAACTCCGACGGATATCCGCTTGTAATTTATCCGAACGGTGACGGTACATGGTGTGATGATGACGGAAATACCTATGATTTTGCTAATGGTGAGGACGTTTATGATGAGAACGGCGTTGACTATTACTATCATGGAGAACCGGCGTATGTCCGCTATATGCCTAAGAATCAGTAACAGAAAAGTTGAAAAGGACGGCTGCTGTAAAAAACAGTCGTCCTTTTTTGCGCTGACAGAGACCAACCTGTTATTTACATAAGAACGGATGTTGTGGTAGAATAGCAGGGAAAATATGTGTTGCTGTGAACGGAGTGAACAGTAAAACAGGTAGATAATGAGGGCTGATGAATGGAATCATATGGAAGATTTGCCGGTGTTTATGATGTTTTCATGGATAATGTAAACTATCGTGAATGGGCAGACTATATTATAGAAACACTGGCTCAGGACGGGATCAGGGATGGTCTGGTTCTGGAGCTGGGATGTGGAACAGGTACTGTGACAGAGATGCTTGCAGATGCCGGATATGATATGATCGGTATCGATAATTCTGAGGAGATGCTTGCAGAGGCTATGGAGAAGCGGGCAGAATCCGGTCATGATATTCTGTATCTTTTGCAGGATATGCAGGATTTTGAGTTATATGGTACGGTTCGTGCTGTGATCAGTGTCTGTGACAGTATGAATTATCTGACGGACGAGGAAGATCTGGAGTATCTTTTTGCACTGGTAAATAATTATCTGGATCCGGGCGGACTGTTCATTTTTGATATGAATACGATCCATAAATACCGGGATGTGATCGGCGATACGACTATTGCTGAGGACAGAGAGGACGGAAGCTTTATCTGGGAGAACAGTTATGACAGGGAAAATGCCCTGAATGTATATGAACTGGCACTTTTTCTTCCAAGAGAAGACGGATTGTATGAGAAGTGTGAGGAGGAACATGTACAGAAAGCATATTCCATAGAAGCAATCAAGGCTATGATTGTGAAAGCAGGAATGGAACTGGTGGCAGTCTGTGATGCATATACTCATAATCCGGGTGATGAGAATTGTGAACGTCTGACTTTTGTTGCAAGAGAGCATGGAAAAAGTGCACAGAACGGATATCATGGAAGGATTCCGGAGAAACCTGAGACACATCGCGCGGATTGATGCAATTATAGCAGGCCTCTTAATTAATGCATTATTTACGGGAATTGCTATTGATTTGATGTTAAGCCATGGACAAAATGAAAATAATATGAAAGAAATAACAGGAGTAATAAACGAATGAACGATTATATTATCAGAGCAATTGCAGCGAATGATCAGATTCGGGCATTTGCGGCAGTTACTACAGAAACAGTAGAAACAGCGAGACAGGATCACAATACAAGCCCGGTAGCCACAGCAGCACTGGGACGTCTTCTTACAGCAGGTGCCATGATGGGTACCATGATGAAGGGGGATAAGGACATCCTTACACTTCAGATTAAGGCAGGAGGTCCTCTGGAAGGAATTACTGTGACAGCAGATTCCAAAGGTCGTGTAAAGGGATATGTGGGAAATCCTGATGTATGTATCCCGGCAAACAGCAAGGGCAAACTGGATGTTGCAGGTGCTGTCGGAGTAGGATTTATGAACGTGATCAAGGATATGGGACTGAAAGAGCCTTATGTTGGACAGGTTGCGCTTCAGACCAGCGAGATCGCAGAAGATCTTACCTATTATTTTGCTACAAGTGAACAGGTACCGTCAGCAGTTGGTCTTGGAGTTCTTATGAATAAAGACAATACAGTACGTCAGGCTGGCGGATTTATCGTGCAGCTGATGCCGTTTGCGGAAGAAAGCACAATTGCGAAGCTTGAGGAAAATGTGCAGAAAATCACATCTGTCACAAATCTTCTGGAAGAGGGGCATACTCCTGAGAGTCTGCTTGAGAAAGTCCTGGAGGGCTTTGACATGGAGATCAATGAGAAAGTTCCTACGGAATTTTACTGTAACTGCAGCAGAGAAAGAGTGGAGAAAGCCCTGATCAGCATCGGAAGAAAAGAACTCAATGAAATGATCCAGGAAGGTAAGTCCATTGAGATGAACTGCCATTTCTGTAATAAGAATTATGAATTTACAGTGGAAGAACTGAAAGAAATCCTGCGTAAATGTAAATAAGAGATGCCAATGTACTGACAGATGGATCTGCCGGAGCACAGGGAAGAAGAGGTAGAAAATGAAAAACGGTTATATCAAAACAGCAGCCGCAACACCTTATATCACAGTTGCAGACTGCAATGCCAATGGAAATGAGATTATCAGACTGATCCATGAGATGGAGAAAGAACATGTGAAGGTTATGACTTTTCCGGAGCTTTGTATCACAGGCTATACCTGTCAGGATCTTTTCCTGCAGAGACGTCTTCTCGACAGCGCCTGGGAAACTTTGCTGAAGATCACAAAGGAAACTGCTGATGTGGATGCCCTTGTTTTTGTAGGTGTGCCTTTCAGAAATCATGGAAAATTATATAATGTGGCAGCAGTTTTAAACAGAGGCGAGATCATTGGGCTGGTTCCGAAAACTTATCTTCCAAACTATGGAGAATTCTATGAACAGCGCCATTTTTCATCAGGATTTGGATAAATAAGCATTGTGACGGTATTCTGTCGGAGATACTCCACAGGTTGCTTTAAAAATTTTCATAAAATGCTTTTCATTGTCATACCCGACT
>ENA-OPCV01002317-OPCV01002317.1-human-gut-metagenome-genome-assembly--contig:-NODE-2317-length-12236-cov-11.498563_pt1 | contig 12236 bp, 4 predicted proteins | sample MGYA00241257_ERZ501494 | MGnify/ENA primary metagenome ERZ501494 (study PRJEB25962, sample SAMEA2042618) | human gut metagenome | biome: human gut; feature: human-associated habitat; material: faeces...
TGTTAGCCATTAGTTGTTAGCCATTAGTTGTTAGCCATTAGTTGTTAGCCATTAGTTGTTAGCCATTAGCTGTTAGCCATTAGCTGTTAGCTATTAGCTGTGAGTTAAAAGCCGAAGCATATGATTTCCGTTAGGTGTCATACGAAACAACAGCAAGGGATTTGCTGCTGTAGTGAGGGAAACGTTAAACGTCATCCTGAACGAATGCGAAGGATCTGTACCCGTGGTGAGGAAGCCGGTAAGACGTCATCAGGGTAATAGATTCTTCACTCTGTGTCACTGTCCCGTTTCCCGTTTTTCCCACAAAGCATTCTTGCCACCGTTCAGAATGACGATTTGGGGAAAGCACGTCACTAGTAATGGGGAACGGAAAGCGTCATAATGACGGAAAACGAAAGGCGTCATTCTGAGCGCTAGCGAAGAATCTATGACCGTGGAGTGGAAAGCGGTAAGAAGATAAAAGCTATCAGCTGTGAGATGTCAGCTGCAAGCTAACTATTCTTTTACGATTTAAATCATTACGACAAGCGAGTATCCTCAATCGCACTGCGTGCGCCACAGCTCCTTCCAACGGTCGACTCCATGATCCTTGTATAAGACGGTAAGGCGTCATAATGAGGGAAGCGTTAAGCGTCATAATAAGGGAAATGTTAAACGTCATCCGAAGCGGATGTGAAGGATCTGTACCCGTGGTGGGGAAAACTGGTAAGGCGTCATTCAGAGCGCCAGCGAAGAATCTGTCACCGTGGTGGGGAAAACCGTAAAATCTCATCAAAGTGACAGATTTATCACGCAGGGGCATGTAACCATTATTCATAAAGTGGAATTCATGATTTGCGCAATTTGGTATGATGTATTATCTATGTATTTTACTTAATGCTGGATATGGGATGTAATGTTATAAACTTTAGTTCAAGGATTAATGAGGAAATAAAGTTAAAAAATAAGAAAATATTTATAGGGGTGTATAAAACGTGAATGCGGCACGCAGCATAGTTTGCCGAAACGTGATGCATTATGAAAAGATTAGAAAATATGTGCCTATTGATTATAAAAAGTAATACAGCTATGCGGAATTGATATGTGCATTTTGTGGTGGGGTGTCGTATAATCAAAATGATTATGTATCGGAATCATACTATTCGTTTTTGATTCGGATGGGGGAGAGTTGAGTCTGATATACAATCCTGCTGCGGCATGGAAAGAATACTTATCATCCACGGGAGTATGATGGTGAGATTGTTTTTGCCGGCAGAACCGCTTTTTGTAATCGGAGTAATGGCAGAAAACGGCAGATATCCCTGAAGTGACTGGGGCAGGGATGATGGGGGAGCTTTAATAATGGATATGTTTTATTGGGATATCCGGGGCAAGTCACGAAGTAGGTGTGACATCTGTGTCCGGAACATACGCAGGAATTTAAGAGCGCTCTGTGCGGCTGCTTAGGCGGCTGTTTTCGAGGGCGTTTTTTGTATGCCTGAAAAGCCGGCGTGAAGAGGGATTCGAGGAGAGAAATTTCGAACCGGAGCGGTACCGGCGCGAAGAGGCATGATGAAAAATGGAGGCGGTCATGAAGAAGGTTACGGACTTTTAGGGAAATATCCTGCCCGAGTGGAGTTTCCCGTATTTTTACAGGAATGCAGGATTTGACGAGGTTGTTTTTCAGAGGCAGGCATAAAGCGGTGGCTGTAAGATAGAGGGCTCCATAGATGATTGGCTTTGAAGAAGAAAACAAAAATAAATTGGTTATAAGTCAATTTATAAATAGCAAAGAAACCGCATGAATACTGGATATTTTGTATTTGCAAAATTTATGGTTGAAAAAATTTAAGGCATGGGGTAAAATGATTTTCGTGTTTGCTGCGGGAGCATGATTTCCTGATGCACAAAACAGGGCAGAGGATAAAGAGACAGCCCAATGCGGCGGTTTCAGGGAAAACATGCGCAGGCAGTTTCTCCGGCAAAAAGTATCGTAAAGAAAACAGGGATAAAAACGGTCAGCATTTTATACATCGGAGAAAACATTTTTGCAATAGAGAAAGGATGGGGTTAAAGTTATGAATCAAGTACACAAGGTCATATGGAGCAAGGTGAAGAATTGCTACATAGTCGTTTCGGAAATCACGAAGAGGGTCGGCAGAGATAATAAAGCCTCCGTGACAGGAATCCGTCCGCTTCGCGCGCTTTTGTGCGCCATGGTGATTGCCGGTTGTATGCTTCCTGCTGATGCGGATGCGGCGCCGGGACTGATTCATGCGGGAACCGGCGCGACAGCTTCCGGTGATTCCAGCATTGCTTACGGGTATAGTGCACAAGCGAAAAAAGATCACTCGATTGCCCAGGGCACAGGGGCGGACGCAGAGGAAGAATATGCTTTGGCTATGGGGTATAAAGCCACAGCTAAGGGGTTACAGAGCCTTGCCATCGGCAGACAGGCGAACGCGAAAGGCGCGAACAGTATCGCAGTAGGCGCGGGGGCAAAAGGATATGCGAAAGACGGTGTAGCTATCGGCAACAATGCGGAATCGGGAACGGCAGACAATAAGGATCCCCGTATATCGACCATTCCGTCCAATAACGGGGTAGCAGTGGGCAATTCGGCTAAAGCCAGCGGGGGTTCTTCCGTTTCTGTAGGGAATGACAGTATCGGCAACGGACCGTCTTCTGTCGCTATCGGCAATGCGGCAACGGCTAATGATGTAAGGACTACAGCCATCGGCAACAATGCCCATGCGGAAGGTGCCGGTTCACTGTCCATCGGGCGTGAGGCCAGCGCGTTGACCTTGGAAAATGCGACAAGCACAAATCCGCTTGTGACCGGGACTGATGAGCAGCTGGATAGAAAAGGCGTTATGGCCATCGGCGATGATGCCAAGGCAAGCGGTAATAATTCCATCGCTCTCGGTACTTCCGCCAAAGCCGGCGATTTGGAGAAAACCCGAAATGCAGATTCTGTTACTCTTACCGGCAGCGCGAAACGTATTACCAAGCTGACGACGAAGCGGTCCGTCAATAACGCGGTTGCTATCGGTACGGAATCCAGCGTACAGTCTGATGAAGACATTGCTGTCGGCTACAGGGCAACAACCGTAGCTTCCAAATACCACCAGCTGCCTGGTTCCGGACAGGTGGCGATCGGCAGCAACAGCAATACTTACGGAAGCAGGGGCGATGTGGCAATCGGTTCCGGCGCAGAGACGAATATAAGGGTCAAAAACGTAGATCATACCAATGGTCCGACGGAAAAGCGTGATGCACAGAGCGTGGCTATCGGCAGCGTGGCAAAGGCTTACGGATCGCAGGCGGTGGCTGTCGGCGCGGACACAAGGGCGATCGGAAACTCTTCCGTGGCAATCGGTACGGATGATATCGAGATAGATCGTACAAGACTGCAATCCCTTCTGCCGGGGCTGGCGAATAATGAAAATCTGAATAATAAGGCGCCCAATGATGCGACGCTTGGTTCGGCTGCTTTGGGAGATAAACCTTACTATGTCAAGACTGCTTCCATCGGTACCGCATCTGTAGCACTCGGCGCGATGAGCCAGGCTGCTGGTGACGCTTCTATGGCCATGGGGCTCAATGCTTTGGCGGAAGGCGATGCCAGCACGGCAATCGGGCCTTTGGCACGCAGCAAGGGGAAAAAATCCATTGCCATGGGTGTCAATGCCAATTCCCAAGTAGATGGCGGCGTGGCACTCGGCGCTGACAGCGTTTCCAACCGTCAGCAGACATCCAATGCTTACATCCCTTCCGGTGCCGACACGGCACAGGTAAATGCCATTAAGGCGACAAAAGGAACGACAGGCGCCGTCAGTGTCGGCTCAGATACGGTAAAACGCCAAATCATCAATGTGGCGGCCGGCACGAATGATTCCGATGCTGTCAATGTGGCCCAACTGAAAGCGGTAACATCCAATGCTTCCTGGACGGCACAGGGGAACGGCAATGATGTAAATGCCGTAAAGAACGGCAGTAAAGTCAACTTTGCCGATGGAACAAATACAACGGCTTCCGTGAAAAAAGATGCGTCCGGAAAGGTAACGGCCGTAAAATACAACTTGAAAAAAGATGTGGATCTCGGTTCGGACGGCAGCCTGACCATCAACGGAAATACCTATATCAATAAAGACGGCATCAATGCGGGGAACAAGCAGATCACGAACGTAGCCAGCGGCGGAAATACGACGACCAATGCGGCCAATATCGGCGATATCAACCGTATTGTCGAAGCAAAAGATAAGTATATAACGAAAGGTAAGGCAACCTACCAGACAAACGGCGACGGCACGGCTGCATTGACCGGTACGAACGGCCTCACCGCCGATATAACGGGACTCAAAAACAACTATGTCACAACAGGCAGCGTTTCCAATGACGGCAAAACCCTGACACTGGAACGTAACGACACAGGCAAAGTCAATGTAGACCTGAGCAAAATATTCACCGAGGTGGCAAAGGAAGATTATCATCTGGTAGCAAATCCGGAAGCAGGAAGCCAGGGCAAGTACAAAGCGGACAGCAACGGAAATATGGTGCTGACCGTAGCGAACGAAAAAGGCGACAGGAAACAGGTTACCTTGACAGATATCGCATCCAAAGCGCAGCAGAATACGAATACAACAAATATTACAAACATTAACAATACCATTGCCAAAGGCCTGAACTTTAAGGGTGATGATGCAGCAGTTATCAATAAGAAACTGGGCGAGCAGCTGGATATCAAAGGCGGCGCTGATGCATCAAAACTGTCAGACGGGAATATCGGTGTCGTATCCGGAAACGGTGCGCTGAATGTAAAACTGGCGAAAGATGTGACCGGCCTGAACAGTGTGACGGCAGGAACCGCCAGAATGGGCGTCGATTCGGCAGACCACAAGAGCTATGTAACCGGTCTGGACAACAGGGACTGGGACGTGCAGAATCCGGTGGTCGTGAACGGCAGAGCGGCGACAGAGGACCAGCTGAAGAAAGTGTCTGATGCGATTTCCACCACGACTGCGGCGAAGACAGATTTCCGCCTGGTTAAAAATCCTGATGCGGCTGACGGGAACTATTCCGTGGCCAACGGCAAAGTGGATCTGAAAGTGGAAGACAAGGCGCATCCGACGACACCGGCAAGCACGGTCACAATCAATAATATTGCCAGCGCGTCGGACGTGGAAAAACTGAAAGCGGGCTTCAAGGTAAAGGCAGGAACCAATGAGGGCTCGATCAAGGCGGGAGAAACCCTTGAATTCGCGGCAAAAGACAATGCAGGTGTGGAATACGATCCGGCCGCAAGGAAGCTGACTGTATCCGTAAGCAAAGATCCGACCTTCAACAGCGTGACTGTAGGTGACGTAAAGATCAACAACACCGGCATCAACGCGGGGAACAAGCAGATCACGAACGTAGCCAGCGGCGGAAATACGACGACGAATGCGGCCAATATCGGTGATATCAACCGTATTGTGACGGCGAAAGACAAGTATGTGACAGGCGGTACTGCAACTTACCAGACAAACGGCGACGGCACGGCTGCATTGACCGGTACGAACGGCCTCACCGCCGATATAACGGGACTCAAAAACAACTATGTCACAACAGGCAGCGTTTCCAATGACGGCAAAACCCTGACACTGGAACGTAACGACACAGGCAAAGTCAATGTAGACCTGAGCAAAATATTCACCGAGGTGGCAAAGGAAGATTATCATCTGGTAGCAAATCCGGAAGCAGGAAGCCAGGGCAAGTACAAAGCGGACAGCAACGGAAATATGGTGCTGACCGTAGCGAACGAAAAAGGCGACAGGAAACAGGTTACCTTGACAGATATCGCATCCAAAGCGCAGCAGAATACGAATACAACAAATATTACAAACATTAACAATACCATTGCCAAAGGCCTGAACTTCGGCGGAGACTCGGGCGCAGATATTAACAAAAAGCTGGGAGAAAAGCTGGAAATCAAGGGCGGTGCCTCGGCAGATCTGACAGATGGAAATATCGGCGTTGTATCTGATGGAACGAAGCTCAATGTGAAGCTGAAGAAAGATGTGGATCTTGGGCCGAATGGCAGCCTGACCATTAACGGAAAGACCTATGTCAACAAAGATGGTCTCAACGCGAACGGCCAGAAGATTACCAATGTAGCTGACGGCACGGCAAACAGTGATGCAGTCAACCTGGGTCAGCTGAATGCAGCCATTGGCGGTACGGCAAAAGCAACGACCGTCAAAGCGAAGGACGCCAATGTAACCGTTACGGAAGGAACCAATCCCGCCGGTGGTAAAGAATATACCGTCGGACTGGGTGATAAAGTAACCCTCGGCACGGCTGACAAGAAAATCGTCGTAGACGGAACCAGCGGAAAGATTACGGCGGGCAGCAAGGTCACCATCGATGGAACGACGGGGGACATTCAGGCGGGCACAGTCAAAGTGACAGGCGCCGGCACAGTGAATGAACTGACCAACCGCACATGGGATATTGACAACCCGACAGTCGTGCACGGACAGGCAGCCACGGAAGACCAGCTGAAAACAGTCAGCGACGGCGTGAAGACCAATAAGACAAATATTACAAACATCAATAACACCATTGGCAAAGGCTTGAACTTCGGCGGAGACTCCGGCGCGGTAATTAACAAAAAGCTGGGAGAAAAACTGGAAATCAAGGGCGGCGCCTCGGCAGATCTGACAGATGACAATATCGGCGTTGTATCTGATGGAACGAAGCTCAACGTGAAGCTGAAGAAAGATGTTAACCTGGGACCGGACGGCAGCCTGACCGTTAACGGAAAGACCTATGTCAACAAAGACGGTCTCAATGCGAACGGCCAGAAGATTACCAACGTGGCTAACGGCACAGCGAACAGTGACGCAGTCAACTTCGGCCAGCTGAAAGATGCTGTCGCGGCGGGAAAGACGATCCTGAAAGACGGTAAGAATACCACCGTCGAAGGCGAAGGCACCGTTGCCAATCCGTATAAAGTCAATGTAAATGATGACCTGGTGCTCGGCAAGAAAGGTGCTGACGGCAAAGACGGCTCCATCGGAGTCAACGGCAAAGACGGTTCTTCCGTAGTGATCCATGGCAAAGACGGAATCAGCATCAAGGGGAAAGACGGCAAAGATGGAGTTACCCTCAAAGCGAAAGACGGGGCCAACGGGACAGAAGGGCAGATCGGTCTGACCGGACCTGCCGGGAAAGACGGGAGATCCACCCATGCGGATATAGGCGTCAACGCAGGACCTGCGAGCCTGGATCCGGCCAAGAACCTGTCGGCTACCGAAATGACCCGTCTCTACTATGTAGATGAAAAAGGCGACCATCAGGTGGCAACGATGGATGACGGCATGAAATTTGCCGGAAATACCGGACTGGCAATAAAGAAACTGAACAGTACCATGACCATCAGAGGAACCGGAACGAAGGCGGATACGGAATATGATCCGTCAAACATCAAAACGATGGTGGATGCTGACGGAAATATGATTGTCGGCCTGGACAAGAACCTGAAGGCGGACAGTGTTGGAATTAACGGCAAAGACGGCAGAGACGGAGCGACCATTAAAGGCGGCGACGGAAAACCGGGCGTTGACGGTACCAATATCACCCGTCTCATCATTGAAGAAAAGAACGGCAAGCAGCATGACATTGCCACCTTGGATGACGGCATGAAGTACGGCGGTGATACAGGGGCGGTCATCAAAAAGAAACTGAACGGACAGGTGAATGTAGTCGGCGGCATTAAAGACGAAAGCAAGCTGACGACAGATGACAATATCGGCGTGGTATCTGACGGCAGCAACAACCTGAAAGTCCGTCTGGCCAAGGACGTAAAGCTGAACAGCGTAACGGCCGGTAATGTGGTGATGGATACGACCGGATTCTATGTCAAGAAAATGACGCGTACTCCGGCCGGAACGGTTTCTCTTACTGCAGATGGGCTGAATAACGGCGGAAATAAGATTGCCAATATAGCGGCAGGCGAGGCGGATACCGATGCCGTCAATGTCAGCCAGCTGAAAAATCAGGGCTCGGAGATCGTCAACAAGGGCTTTGGCATAAAAGCGGAAGACGGAAATGAAGTAAAGAAGAAGCTTGGCGAAACGGTGGACGTTGTAGGCGATGGTAGGAATATTTCCACCAGAGTCGAAGGCGGCAGAGTCAGAGTGGGGCTTAAGGATGATATTTTACTGAATAGTGTCACCACAGGCCGTACAAGAATGGATACCAACGGGCTTACCGTTCAGGACGGTTCCGGAAACACGGCAGTGACAGTCAACAAGGACGGGCTGAAGATCAAGGACGGCCCCAGCGTTACCAAGTCGGGAATTGATGCAGGCGGCAAGAAGATCACCAATGTAGCGGCAGGCGAGGCAGATACCGATGCCGTCAATGTCAGCCAGCTGAAAAAAGCGGCAGCCAGTGCCACCACGAAAGTAGCGGACGGCAAAAATACGACGGTGACTTCTGAAACGAATGCCGACGGATCCAAAACGTACCATGTCAACCTGAATGATGATATTACGCTGGGAACCGATCCTTCCAAGCAGATCAGCATTAAAGGTACCGAAGGTACGATCAAGGCCGGGCAGGTGACTGTCAACGGTACGGCCGGCACAGTGAACGGACTGACCAATAAGACCTGGGATCCGAACCATATCACCAGCGGACAGGCGGCGACGGAAGACCAGCTGAAGGTTGTATCCGGCCAGGCAGGCAAGCATTCTTCCGTAACGGCGGGCAGCAATATTTCCGTGACAACGGGAACAAATGCAAACGGCGGTACGGACTACAAAGTGTCTGTAGTCGATACACCGACCTTCAAGACCGTGACTACAGGAAATACGGTGATGAGTAATAGCGGCCTGACGATCAAGAATGGCCCGAGCATCACGCAGACCGGCGTTGACGCAGGCGGCAAACGGATTACCAATGTGGCAGCAGGCAAGGCAGATACGGATGCTGTTAATGTAGGACAGCTGAAACAGATCGGCGGAGCCATCAACAAAGTTGATAACCGTATCAACAGAGTCGGCGCAGGAGCGGCGGCATTGGCAGCACTCCATCCGCTGGACTTCGATCCCGATGACAAGTGGGACTTCACTTTGGGCTACGGCAACTATAAAGATGCCCATTCTCTGGCACTCGGTGCCTTCTATCGGCCGAATGAAGATACGATGATCAGTGTAGGCGGTTCCCTCGGCGGCGGAGAAAATATGGTGAATGCAGGCCTTTCCATGAAGCTGGGACAGGGCAACCATGTGTCCACATCCAAAGTGGCGATGGCTAAGGAAATCAAGGATCTCCGCGCTGAACTGGAAAATGTGAAGGGGGCGCTGCTGAAGGTTGCGGACGGAAGACCGCTGGATTCCATGGATATGGACAAGATGCAGCTCTTCCCCGATGTGCCTGAAAATCATTGGGCCTATGACTATGTGGCGACTCTGGCAGGAAACGGTGTCATCGTGGGCTACCCGGACGGACAGTTCGGTGGAGACCGCATGATGACCAGGTATGAAATGGCCGCGTTGATCTACAGGGCTATGCAGAATGGTGCGGCTGCCGATGACCGGATGGCCAGAGCATTGAAAGAATTCGAACCGGAACTGGAACGCATCAGAGTAGATACTATCAGCAAGCATAAGGATGGTACACCTGATATCCAGCGTGTACGCGTCATCAAAGGCCGCGGTTAATCGGAGCAAGAGGCTTTCAGATGAAGAAATCATGGTTTGCTGTGATAGGAATGATATTGATATTGCTGCTGCCGGGCACGATGGCTGCGGCAGCGGATAATATCACCGTAGCCGGCCAGTTTGAAGGAGCCTATGCGGACAATGTATATCGTTTTGTTACTGCCGATGGACAAGAAATCCCTGCCATGATGGAGCATGCGGGAAAGATAATGAGTTATACGCCTTTTCAGGCGACAGGGTATGTGGCTTATAATCAGGCCGGGCAGCCTGTACTTATTATCCGGAACGTGTCTTATCAGGAGCGGGCTCCTAATCAGCGTGCGGTCAGCTACAGAAAAGATATTGGGAATCCGCAGCCGTCACAGATGCCAATAGGATCACGGACATCTCGGGATGCAGGGTATTTCATGGGACCGGTGAAAAGCGATCTTGACAACTGGTATCAGGTCAATCCGGGAGATTTGAAATTAGAGGATCTGGGTGCTTATCAGGTAGCATGGAATTTGTCCGGGCTTCCTGTAGGGACAAGGATCTGCACTGTGGGCAGCATCCTGTCCAGCGCCGGCGGCGGGCTTATGAATTTCCGTACCGCCCGGGGAAATAAAATTCTTATCAATCTCAATGGTGCAGTTGTTCCTATGGGACAGCGGGTAACCGTTTTGGGGATTATTTCCACTCCGTCAGTGCTGACAATCCAGTTCGTAAACAGCGTAGGATCCTGATTGGATAAGACCATCTTTCTAAATCAGGAAGAAGATAAAAGACTTTCTTCTATAAGCATATGCTTTCAGGAGAGAGTCTTTTACCCATTATGGAAAGCGGGAGTCTCATATTTTAACCCGAAATCGGCTTTGTCCTGCTTTTGGACGGCAATACTGCCGGTATAAGGAATGAAGTTGTCTTTCTGAAAAAGGGTATTTTGTTTCTCATTCTCCATAGCAATGTGAGAACCGTGAGCATACGGATGATCCGCTTTTGGCATATTTTCTCCAAAAGGGTTCCATTATGACGGATATCTTAGTCAAATATACATGAAGGAAGGTGCATGGAGCCGACGGGCATTGAAAGGGAACCGGGGTGTATAAAATCTCCGGTGAAATACTTTAATAAAAGTGCGTTTGGTATACTAATATAATTATAATAAATAACTTTATTAAATAACTTTATAAATGTATAATATGATGAAAGAGATATAAATTATTTAGTTCTTTAGAGAGCGGATATCTTTTTATTCAAAAGGAGGAAGTTATGAATCAGATTTACAAAGTCATCTGGAGCCGGGTGAAACACTGCTATGTGGTAGTTTCGGAAATCGCCGGCCGCTGCGGGAAAAATGGGGGAACAGCTTCTGAAAAGAAGAGCATGCCCGTCCGCGCGTTTCTGTGCGCCCTTGCCGTCACGGGATGCCTGCTGCCGGGCATGGCGGGCGCCTCGTTTCATGGCGGGATCGGTGCTACAACGGCTACAGCGAACAGCATCGCTGTCGGGGATGATGCCAAGACAACAGAGGAATATACGATCGCTCTCGGCAGCCGATCCAGGGCAATAAATATCTATGCCATAGCCATGGGCGATCAGGCACAAGCTACCGGGCAGGGGGCGACTGCCATAGGATCCCTGTCTAAATCGACAGCCGAACATTCTCTTGCCGTCGGCGACCAGGCAGAGGCGGCGGCGGTGAACAGTTCCGCTTACGGTATTTTGTCAAAGGCATTGTCATCACACAGCGTGGCCATCGGTAATGGGGCGTCTGTCGGCAAGGGAGATCCGGATTCAGTATCAAGCCAGAACGGGATTGCCATCGGGAATGGTGCGAATGTTACCGTGAACCCTGCCACGGCAACACCGGGGATTACTGATAAGAGCGGAGGGATTGCAATCGGGCATGATGCGACAACCAAAGATATCAATACGATTGCTCTCGGTACCGGTACTATCGGCCAAGGTGCGCAGGCAGTGGCGATCGGCCGTAATGCACGTACAATTGCTAATAACGGTGTGGCTATCGGTAACGAAGCTCGGACACAATCTACGAACGGCTTTGCGTTGGGTAATAATGCCCGCGCCGGTTTTGATGAAAATAATGTGCTTGTAGGCAGAGACAATGACCAGGCCTTCGGTTCCAATGCCAGGGCCTGGGGCGGTTCCTCTATGGCTTTCGGTAATAATGCGAAAGCTGCTAATGGCGGTGCCATTGCCATGGGGAACGGTTCTCAATCCAGAGGGGATTGGGGCGTAGCTATCGGTAACGGTGCAAAAGCCCTGGCTGCGGGCGCCCGCGCATTGGGGGCAAACTCTAACGCCAGCGGTGTTAATGCTGCTGCTATAGGCTGGGACAGTGAGGCCAGCGGGGCATCTTCCATTGCAGTCGGTGAAACAGTCAAATCGACAGGTACTAATTCTGTGGCTATCGGTACAGGTGCAAAAGCGGCCAATGAAAATGCCATAGCCCTCGGTGCCGGTTCGGAAACGGCGGCAGCTGTGGCGACACTCTCCGCAACGATCAATGGAACAGCACATAATTTTGCAGGGACTAATCCGGCTTCT
>ENA-OPCV01002319-OPCV01002319.1-human-gut-metagenome-genome-assembly--contig:-NODE-2319-length-12220-cov-3.022277_pt1 | contig 12220 bp, 8 predicted proteins | sample MGYA00241257_ERZ501494 | MGnify/ENA primary metagenome ERZ501494 (study PRJEB25962, sample SAMEA2042618) | human gut metagenome | biome: human gut; feature: human-associated habitat; material: faeces...
GGAGAGATCATTCTTGCAGTTGTGTATATCGTAAATTCTTCCTTTTTCTCGGGAGGAATTCAGAAGGTACTGAATATTGTCAATCTTAGCAGCCATTTTGATAATTTTGCCAATTCAATCTTTGACATAAAGGGAATTTTATATTTCCTGTCTGTGATCGCAGTTTGTCTTTTCCTGACTGTACAGTCTGTTGCGAAAAGACGTTGGAATTAAGGAGGCTGGAAGATGAAACTGAAGGAAAAGTTTAACAAAAAAGACGGGCAGAACAAGAAAAAAAAAAAGCCGTTAAAACAGAGGATCCGAGAATCCATGAATGGAAAATATCTCAGAAACGGTTCCTACAGCGTTATGATCAGTGCGATTTTTATTGTGATCGTGATCGTGATCAACATGATCGTAGGATCTCTGCCATCCAAATACACAGAATTTGATGTAAGTTCACAGAAGCTGTACAGCATCGGTGATGAGACGAAATCTTACCTTAAGAAACTGGATAAGGACATCACGATCTATCAGGTTGTCCAGAGTGGTTCCGAGGACGAAACCTTAAAGAAGCTTCTGGAGAAATATGCAGAGGAATCTTCACACATCAAGGTTGAGGCCAAAGACCCGGTTGTAAATCCGAAATTTACATCTCAGTATACGAATGATGAAGTGTCCGCAAACAGTCTGATCGTTGTATGTGGCGACAGAAGCAAGGTAGTATCTTACGACACTATTTATCAGTCTTCCATGGACTATAATACCTACAGCTATACAACAACAGGATTTGACGGTGAAGGACAGATTGACAGTGCGATTTCTTATGTCACTTCCGAGAATCTGCCGGTGATCTACACGCTGGAAGGTCATGAAGAACTGGAGCTGAACAGCAGCCTGACCGACAGTCTGGAGAAAGCAAATTACGATGTACAGAGCCTGAATCTGCTGACACAGGATGCGGTTCCGGAAGATACCGGATGCCTGCTGATCGCAGCGCCGCAGAAAGATCTCTCGGAAGAAGAAGCACAGAAGATCATTACCTACATGGAAGCCGGCGGAAAAGTGATGATTTTCACGGAATATACCGGAACAGATATGCCGAACCTGAAGAGCGTACTGGAAAATTACGGTGTGACTACCGGAGACGGTGTGATCATGGAGGGAGATACCGGTCATTACATCATGCAGAGACCGTATTATATTGTTCCGACCATTGACAGTTCGGATATTACCTCAGACATTAAGAGTAACAACCGCTATGTGCTGGCGCCAATCTCACAGCCGGTAAAAACACTGAGCGATTACCGTGATACGCTGGAAATTACTCCTCTGTTATCAACATCCGATAAAGCGTATACCAAGAAAGATGTACAGAATATGTCCACCTATGAGAAAGAGGACGGCGATGAAGAAGGCAGCTTCCAGGTTGGTGTTTCTGTAACCGAGCAGGTGGACGATGACAATACCACACAGCTGGTATATTTCGGCTGTGCAAGCCTTCTCGACGAGGCTACCGACCAGCAGGTATCCGGGGGCAATACGGATCTGGTGCTGGCAGCGCTGGGCTGGATGTGTGAAAATGATGCACCGGTCATCGATGTGACGAGCAAGAACCTGACCATGAGTTATCTGACCGTTCCACAGTTTGATGCGGCATATTGGAGTATCATCGTGTGCGGTGTGATCCCGGTGGCATTTCTGCTGATTGGTACGGTGATCTGGTTTAAGAGGAGAAAACAGTAATGAAGAAAAAAAGGGGCTTATTTGTAATTCTTGCGGGGGTTGTCCTTCTGTGTGTGCTGATCGTGTGCTATGTTGCACTGTTAAAAGTGAACAGCAGTGAGGAAAAGACAACGGAAGAAGAGACCGCGCAGGAAGAAGCGGTGGCAATCGCCAGTGACGATATCAGTACATTAACCTTTGAGGCTGGGGATCAGACCCTCACCTTCCAAAAGGGTGAAGACAGCTGGACGCTGGAAGGTCAGGAGGATTTTCCGGTGGATGCTTCGAAAGTAGACAGCGCAGTATCCTATCTGGCATCGATCAAAGCGGACCGTACCCTGACGGATGTGGAGGATCCGGGAGAATACGGTCTGGACGATCCGGTCAATGTGATCGAGGTTGTCAAAACAGACGGAAGTACAGAAAAGATTACCGTCGGTGATAAAAACAGTTCCACCGGCAACACCTATATCTGCCTGAACGATGACACCTCAACGGTGTATACCACAGGTACGGATCTTGGAAATGCATTTTCCGGCGGGCTGTATAACTATGCGGAGAGTGAGGACTATCCAACGATCACTTCCTCCACGATCAGCAAGATTGCGGTGGAAAAAGACAGCAATTCCTATACGCTGACCAATAATGGAAAATCATCGACTGGCTGGTATGTAGAGGGAAGCGATAAAGACAAACAGGAAGCGGATTCCACACAGGCGGGAACACTGCAGAGCACCGTCGCCGGTATTTCCTTTGCCGGATATTACGACTACAACTGCAAAGACTGGGCTGTGTATGGCCTTGAGAAGCCGAAAATGACCCTCACAGTCGATTATACCGAAGAAGTGGAAGCAGATTCCACAGACGACACAGAAAACGATTCTGAGGCAAATACGGACGATACAGAAGATTCCAGCGAAACGACCACACAGGCAGTGGACAAAGAACTGGTTCTGTATGTGGGAAATGTCAATGAAACCGATGGAAATTATTACGTGAGACTGGGCGATTCCAGTGAACTTCACGGAATTTCCCAGGCATCTCTGGATACATTACTGAACGGAAAAGCATTTGATTACTGGAAAACATCGATTGATTCGATGACGATCAGTGATCTGGATCATCTGGATGTGACCTATCAGGGAACCACTTATACGTTGAAACGGGTTGTGACAGAAGAAAAAGTGGAGAAGGATGAGAGCAAAGACACAGACGCTGATGCAGATGCGGACAGCGAGGACGCAGACGAAGAAGAGACAAAGACCGTGACCACTTACTATGTCAATGATCAGGAAGCAGACAGTGATGCTTTCAACGCATTCTACCGGGCAGCGGCAGGGATGACATGCCAGAGCCGTCTGGAAGAAAATACAAACAAAGGCGACGCGGAACTTACACTTTCCTATTACGGAACAGATGGAAGTGAAATCACGATCTCCTATACGCCGAGAGATTCCAGCTTCTATGTGATGGAAGATCAGGATGGCAATTGTGGACTGGTCAACAAGATGAATGTGAAAGATCTGATCGATGCGTTTTTGACGCTGACAGAGGATGAGAAATAGTTGTAAAAAAGAATAAAATGAAAAAAAGAAACCGAACTGTTTCCGATGAGGAACAGCCCGGTTTCTTTTTTTAACTGATGATACGGGTCATATTTTTAGTTGCACTTTCAATCAGTGCATTTGCGTTATTAACATAGATAACATCCTGAATGCCGTTTTCTTTTACAAGATCGATCAGGTTGCCGCTGAAGTAACGGTAGTCGACAACGTGTACGGTCTGGTAACTGTTGACCAGGAACGGTACGAAAGCATTACCGTAAGACTCTTTGATGACAACGCAGGAGGATCCGTCGGTGATATTCGGGTTATCGATACGTTCGTATGGCTGGTCACCACAGATGAAGCAGAGATATTTGTTACCTTCCGAATACTGGGTTGCATCAGAAACTACATGACCTGTTTTCTGATTACCGTCGGTATCGGTATAGGTCAGATCATTGCAGGTCGGTGTATAGGCAACGACTGTATCCGGATTATTTTTCAGGGTGTCGGACTGGTTACTGTACTGGTAGAAGGAACCGATAAATCCCGGATATTCGGTTCTGGTATAATCTGTCAGTGCAGAGGCTGTCATACCCTTGGCTTTCATCAGTTCCCTGTAAGCGTAATAAGCACCGTCAGCGGTCCAGTGGTGGTCGGTCTTAAAGTACAGGTATTCGCTGTTGTGCTTCTTTAAGGTATCCAGAACGCCTACCTGGTTGATGGAAGCGTCCAGATGACCGTTGACGTAAGCGAAAGTGTCTTCCTGACTGTTAGAACCGACTTTCTGCTGGTTTTCTTCATCGACATTGACGGCGATACTGGTAGGAACCAGAATATCGTATACAGTGGCGATATCTTTTAACTGAGCAGCAGCAGAATTCATCATATTGATGTAGGCGTCGGCACCGGCCCGGCTGAAGCCGTAAAGTTCAAAACCGCGGTTATCGGCAATATAGATCTTACCCAGTTTTTCCGGTTCCGCATGGATAGTTCCATCTTCCTCCGGAAGGTCCTCCTCTTCTTCCGGAGTGACCTCAGGTGTCGGTGTGGTCTCCATCTCGGCATCGGCATCCGGAATCTCATCACCCTGAGCAGCATCACCGTAGATTTCCTGGGTGGTAATGCCATACAGTTTTTTCATCTTTGCATTGGCGCTCATCAGAGTTTCCCGGAATGGAAACGTATCGGCGTACCAGGTACTGATATCGGAGAAAAATTCTCCGTTTAGTACCGTGGAAACGGTTGGTTTCGGGAATTTGGAAAGTTCACGCTTTTCCAGCTCCGATTCCTTCGGACGGAGGGGAAGCAGAAGTCCGAGAAAAGCAATCACAAAAAGGAAAACGAAAAAGGTTCGGATCCCGATCTGCCAGAATCGCTTATGGACAGCATTATTTTTGAGAATAAATTTTTCTTTTTTTTCTTTTTTATTAGTATTCATGTTCAGACAGATCCTTTAAAACTGGAAATATAAAAACGGATTGTAACTGTTTCCGACCAGTGCCAGGAGTGAGAGAATCAGCAATACAGGAGGTATTACGATCTCGTATGCGTAGGTCAGATAAGGAATCCGATAATGCACAAGGTCAAGGCGTTTGATATAAGTGCCGATATTTTTCAGTAACGGTGTGGAAGCGATAATACAGAAAATCAGCAGATACAGATTGTTCTGGAAAAGAACGGAGGTCGAAAGATCGATAAAACCGTTGTGGTTCAGACCAAACATTCCTTTCAGGATCGTTCCCAGATTACCCAGGGATTCGCAACGGAACAATACCCAGCCGAAGTAAACCACGATCATGGCATACAGATGACTTACAAAACGCGGAAGGCGGGAAAGTTTTTCCAGAAGGAAGGTGTTCTCCATGTAGATAAACAGGAAGAAGTACAGTCCCCAGAAAATGAAGTTCCAGCTTGCTCCGTGCCAGAATCCGGTAAGACTCCAGACAATCAGAAGGTTGATGGTACGTCTGCGGGAACCTTTCCGGTTTCCGCCGAGTGGAATATAGACATAATCACGGAAGAAAGTTCCGAGGGAAATATGCCATCTGTTCCAGAATTCTTTAATGGAACCGGAGATGTAAGGGTAATTAAAGTTTTCATCGTAGTGAAAACCAACCATAAGTCCCATACCGATTGCCATGTCGGAATAGGCGGAAAAATCAAGATAAATCTGCAATGCATAGAACAACATACCAATCCACAGACCGGCTGCCGGAATCTCGGCAATGTCACTTGCAAGTGTAGGAACCAGAGTATCTGCAACCGTTGCACAACCGTTTGCCAGAATTGCTTTTTTGGCAAGACCGATGGTAAAACGCTTGATACCCTTGTATAACTCATCCATTTTCACTTTACGGTTTTCAATTTCATCGGCTACCAACTGATAACGGACGATCGGTCCGGCGATACACTGATGAAACAGAGAAGCATACAGCAGCAGATTTACAAATTTGCGCTGCGGCTCCACTTCCTCGCGGTATACGTCAATGACGTAAGAGAGAAGCTGGAAAGTGTAGAAAGAAATACCGATCGGCAGAGCAATCTGCGGGATCTCTTTCGGAAAATGAAAAATCGTGTTCGTGATGGATGAAAAGAAGGTCAGGTATTTGAAAATACAAAGCAGACCTAACATAAATACGCAGTCACAGATCAGAAAGAGTTTACTTCGTCCGGATTCACGGTACTGATCAATCAGCAAAGCAAAAATCCAGGATGCGAAGACCATGCTGAGCAGAAGCAGAAGATATTTTGGCCCGCCCCAGGCGTAAAATACAAGAGAAAAACCGAGGAGAACCATATTTTTCCGCTTAATACCATCAGCAAAATGATAGGCGATCAGATTTAATGCCAGAAAGAAAAAAACAAAAAATAAGCTTGAAAAAACCATAAAACTCCTTTTGTATTTGCAGATGTAAGCATAATGAAATTGTGCACAGGAAAAAATCCTGTGTTGGGTTAGCGGGTAAAGTTTTCAGATCGTTTAAGAAAGGCAGATACATTCTTGATACCGTCTGTCGGGGCACCGTTTTATATGGAAATCGTATGTGTAAAAGATATAAATAATCAGTAAAATAGATATCAGTCGAATGTAAAAACATATGTATCTATGCCATGATGCGACGAACTTCCACAAAAAACAACAAAAAGTGCTGTACCTATTATAATATAATAACGCAATAATGATGTCAACAAAATAACAGCGGAAAAAGGGGGAAAAATGCTGATTTTAAAGGGAAAACAGGAAGTGAAAGAAAATGGCTGGGGAGGGTAGAAGAAGTGGAAGAGGGATAACTATTATGAACAGAGAAAAAAATGTAAAGGATGAAAACAGGTCGGGCATAGTAGAAGAACATAATGGAAGAAGAGAAGAAATGTTGAAGTGTTGATCAGAATAAAATTTTGTGAATAACGAAAAAAAGAGATACCATATTTTCAGATATGATACCTCTTTTCTACCATGTGCAATGTTAGTTTTATTTATGAAGCAAAAAAGATATTGACTGCTTCCAGTACCTGCTCCGGAGATTCTATTTGTGGCAGGTGTTTTGCATTTTTTATAATCTCGGATTCGATCGCGGGGTTTATAGAAGTATATAATGCAACACTTTCTCTCGCGCGAGGCTCGGAATCACCCTGCAGGATATAGATGCTGTTGTCGATGGTTTTTAATGCCTGCGTAATGTTGCAGTAGATATATTTTCCGGTAATGCTTGCCAGCAGGTATTTTCCGGCGCCGTTTTCCAGGTGTGCGGATTCGTAGTAAAGATCCTCCAGTTCGGTATCTACATGGAATGGGTTATGCAGATACTTTTCGGTAAAGGCAAGGTCAATATTCGGACGGGAATTCAGAATATTGTAAACCAGAGTACCGATCAGAGGAAGTTCAAGCAAAAATTTGGATGCTTTGGAGCGCCTGTCCGGAATCTGATTCAATACGGCAAGATCTTCCGGATTGATCATCATGATCCGGCGGATGATAGAAGTATCGTTTTTACATGCCATAACAACAAAAGAACCGGATAATCCGCTGGTGATCACATCGGTTGGCTGCTTGATTACGGATTTGATAAAATCGGTGATCAGCTGGACATATAAAAAGTTTGTGTAAGTGATTTTCGGACGATCGGAACATCCGCAGCCCAGAAGATCCATACAATAGACCGTATGATCTTTCGCAAGATGCTTTTTCAGGGATTTCCACTCGGCGGAATTGCTTACAGGGGAAAGATCGTGTAAAAGTAGCAGTGGAGAGCCGGAGCCTTCGATCGTGTAATGGATACGCCCAAATTTCCAGTCATAGAAATACTGAGATTTATTGTGCAACGCATTGCGGATTACAGCAGAAGCGTTGATCAGTTTATTTACAGCAAAAATACCAGCACCGGTCATAGAAGTAAGGATGCTGATCGTTAATAAACGCTGAACATTTTTCTTCATGATAGATTACCTCCTTGTTTGAATGGCAATTGTTACATCTATTATAAGTCATCCGGGGGGAAGTTACAAACATTTTTTGCATGGATTTTGAAGGTGGGAGAGGAGAATGTTTCACGTGAAACATTCTCCAAAAACAAGGGAGAACAAAAATAATAAAGCTAAAATGGTGGATAGTAATAGCATAGCTACTTATTATAATAGCGTGAACAGAAAATGCCAAATGTTTCACGTGAAACATTTGTAAAAAGAGAAAATAAAAGGGATAATATAAAAATAAGAAAAGGAACGGAATGGTGAAAAGGTTGGAAAAATAAATGAAAATATGAGATGAAAAATGATCGAATGTTTCACGTGAAACATTTAATTGCGTAAGTGCTTAATTTGATAATTATTGTGACAGTAAGTGAAATTTACAAATCACACAGTGAAATATAAATATGAGTAATAAAAACAGAAGAAAAATATAAGGAATTTAATGATATGCTTTGAAATGGAAAAGTAATATTTTGATTTTTAAAATAAAATATAAATGTTTCACGTGAAACATTTTCAAAAATAGATAAGACAATGAGATAAACATTAAAAGACTAATTGAGATGTTTCACGTGAAACATCTCAGCATTATATGTGAGTATCAAATATAAATGATTTTACCGGGAATAAAAATAATTCTACCAAAACAAAAATCAGAAAAGCAACTTTTCTATGTAAAGAGAAAAAATGTTTCACGTGAAACGTTTTATATGGAATTATGGGAAATCAGGTGCTATAATAGAACCAGCAACTCAGGGATATATGAAAAAGTATAGAATATCCTGAATTTTCAAAGAAACAAATGAAAACAGGGAAAAGTTGTAAATTGAAAGTGAAAAATACAGATGAAAATGAAACTGGAAGGAGTACAGTTATGGGAAGAGCAATAGCGATTGCAAATCAGAAAGGCGGCGTAGGAAAATCTACGACAGCGATTAATTTATCCTCCTGTCTGGGTGCTATGGGACAGAAAGTTTTAACAATAGATCTGGATCCCCAGGGAAATACCACCAGTGGTCTGGGTGTGGATAAGGATGAAACAGAAAATACGGTTTATGAATTACTGCTGGGAGAATGTGAAGTAGAGGATTGCCTGCAAAAACTGGAATTTGAAGGAGTATCTCTGATTCCTTCGAATGTCAATCTGGCAGGCGCAGAGATTGAACTGATCAGTATCGAGGACAAAGAGTATATTTTACAGAATAAAATCAGTAAGATCCGGGATCAGTTTGATTTTATTATTATCGACTGCCCGCCGTCACTGAATATGCTGACAATCAATGCGATGACGACAGCCAATACTGTTCTGGTACCAATCCAGTGTGAATATTATGCGCTGGAAGGACTTTCACAGCTGATGCACACGATCGAACTGGTACAGGAACGACTGAATCAGGATCTGGAGATGGAAGGCGTTGTATTTACCATGTATGATGCAAGAACAAATCTCTCTTTACAGGTGGTGGAAAATGTAAAGAATAATCTGAATCAGACAATCTATAAAACCATCATTCCAAGAAATGTACGTCTGGCAGAAGCACCGAGCCATGGACTTCCGATCAATTATTATGATGCGAGATCGACAGGAGCAGAAAGTTATCAGCTGCTGGCGGAAGAAGTAATACACAGGGGGGATGAAGAATGGCAGTAAAAAAAGGTGGTCTGGGAAAAGGTTTGGACTCTTTGATTCCATCCGGAACTCCGAAAAATAAAAAAAGTGTTACAGAAGAAAAAAAACAACCGGTAAAAGTAGTGGAAAAAGTGGTAGAAAAGATTGTTGAGAAACCGGTAGAGTTAAAAATGAAAATCACAGAAGTAGAGCCGAACAGGGAGCAGCCAAGAAAGAATTTTGATGAGGATGCACTGCTGGAACTGGCAGAATCCATCAAACAGTTCGGCATTCTGCAGCCACTGCTGGTGCAGAAAAGAGACGATTATTATGAGATCATTGCCGGAGAGCGCAGATGGCGTGCAGCAAAACTGGCAGGATTGAAAGAAGTACCGGTGATCATTAAGGATTTCTCAGATCAGGAAGTTGTAGAGATCGCTCTGATTGAAAATATTCAGCGGGAAGATCTGAATGCGATTGAAGAAGCGGTTGCCTATAAACGGCTGATGGAAGAATTTCATCTGAAACAGGATGAAATCGCGGAGCGAGTATCCAAGAGCAGAACAGCGGTTACGAATGCGATGCGTCTGCTGAAACTGGATGACAGAGTACAGGATATGCTGGTACAGGATATGATTTCTCCGGGACATGCAAGAACACTTCTGGGAATCGATGACAAGGAACAGCAGTATAATCTGGCAATGCGGATCTTTGATGAGAAGTTGAGTGTCAGAGATACCGAAAAGATTGTAAAAGATTTACAGAAACCGAAAAAAGAAGAAAAGAAAAAAGAAGTCGATACACAGATGAAAGTGATCTATCAGCAGTTGGAAGAACGGATTAAGTCTATCGTGGGAACGAAGGTTTCCATCCAGCACAAGAATAAGAACAAGGGAAAAATCGAGATTGAGTATTATTCCCAGGAGGAGCTGGAACGGCTGATCGACTTGTTTGAATCTATAAAATAGAAACAGATCGTATACATACTCGAGAAAACAGAAAGGGTAGAATCATAAATGAATAATTTTTTTGATGCAATAGGCATTGATCTGGGAATTCTGGTAGTCATGCTTATGGTGTTGGTACTGGTACTGATTGTACTGGTGCTGAATGTTTCTTTGGGACTGCACCGGCAGAAACGCCGTTACAACATGTTTATGAAGGGCGCAGACGGACAGAGCCTGGAGAGAGTATTTTCACAGAAACTGAAAGAGGTGGACAGACTTTCAAGAGTCAATGAACACAGTCTGGAAGAGGTCCGGGGATTAAAAGATATGCTGTCAAAATCTCTGACAAAGTACGGAATCGTAAAATACGATGCATTCGATGATGTGGGCGGAAAACTGAGTTTTGCGATTGCTCTTCTGGATAAAAACAACACCGGATTTATCCTGAACGCGATCCACAGCAGAGACAACTGTTTCTTCTATATTAAAGAGATCGTAAAAGGGGAATCCTACATTCTGCTCAGTTCAGAAGAAATGGATGCACTGCGGCAGGCAGTTCATTTTGGAGAAAATAAAGTGCAATAAGAATAACAGAAGCAGATGGAACCGATAAAAGGTTTTGTCTGCTTTTTGTATTATTCGGGGGATTGTATTTATCAAAGAACCGTATGAATCCTACTTGAAAAAAAGGCAATACTATTATAAAATAAAGAGAATGATTACTTATTATAATAAAGAATAAGGAAAAGAACCAGTAACCTGAAAGAGGGAGGAAAATATGTTAGATATCAAGTTTGTCCGGGAAAATCCGGATGTGGTAAAAGAAAATATTCGTAAAAAATTCCAGGATCAGAAAATCCCGATGGTAGATGAAGTCATCGCTCTGGATCAGGAAAACAGAAATATTAAACAGGAAGTAGAATCCCTGCGTGCAAATAAAAACAAAATCAGCAAACAGATCGGTGCGCTGATGGCACAGGGTAAAAAAGAAGAAGCAGAAGAAGTGAAGAAAGAAGTTGCAGCTTCCGGTGCAAGAATCGATGAACTGTCTGCAAGAGAAAAAGAAGTAGAAGAAAAGATCAAAACGATCATGATGACAATCCCGAACATCATCGATCCTTCTGTTCCGGTTGGAAAAGACGACAGCGAGAACGTAGAGATCGAACGTTTCGGTGAGCCGGTGGTTCCGGAGTTTGAAGTTCCGTATCATGCAGAAATCATGGAATCTTTCGATGGTCTGGATTTGGACAGTGCAAGAAAAGTAGCAGGTAATGGTTTCTATTATCTGATGGGCGACATCGCAAGAATTCATTCCGCAGTTATCTCTTACGCAAGAGATTTTATGATCAACAAAGGATTTACTTACTGTGTACCGCCTTTCATGATCCGAAGCGATGTAGTTACCGGTGTTATGAGCTTTGCTGAGATGGACGCTATGATGTATAAGATCGAAGGTGAAGATCTGTATCTGATCGGAACCAGCGAACATTCCATGATCGGTAAATTCATCGATACCATCCTGCCGGAAGATACACTGCCGAGAACTCTGACCAGTTATTCTCCTTGCTTCAGAAAAGAAAAAGGTGCACATGGTCTGGAAGAGAGAGGTGTATACCGTATCCACCAGTTTGAAAAACAGGAAATGATCGTTGTCTGCAAACCGGAAGACAGCAAGATGTGGTTCGATAAACTGTGGCAGAACACCGTAGAACTGTTCCGTACTCTGGATATTCCGGTTCGTACTCTGGAATGCTGCTCCGGTGACCTGGCTGACCTGAAAGTGAAATCTATCGACGTAGAAGCATGGTCTCCAAGACAGAAGAAATACTTCGAAGTAGGAAGCTGCTCTAACCTTGGTGATGCACAGGCAAGAAGACTTGGTATCCGTGTCAAAGGTGAAGACGGAACAAAATACTTCGCACACACACTGAACAATACAGTAG
>ENA-OPCV01002321-OPCV01002321.1-human-gut-metagenome-genome-assembly--contig:-NODE-2321-length-12211-cov-5.579467_pt1 | contig 12211 bp, 6 predicted proteins | sample MGYA00241257_ERZ501494 | MGnify/ENA primary metagenome ERZ501494 (study PRJEB25962, sample SAMEA2042618) | human gut metagenome | biome: human gut; feature: human-associated habitat; material: faeces...
ATAGCCTGTCACCACTGTAGTCAGCAGTTTGGACTATGCTAATATCATACCAAAGAAGATGATTTGCAGAATATTTACTATCTTTATGATTTTGAAATGGAATTTCTTAGCGGTCAAAATGGTGTATTATCATCAGAACAATTGTATTCGATATCTAGTTGGAAAAATATAGCTTTTAGACAGGATCTTATGGAGGCATATTTTGAGTCTTTTGTAGAATCAAATGCTTATAGTTCTATAATAAATGAAATAGTAATGTATTATAGGAATTTTATTAAAGATATTTGCATATGGGATGTGGAAAAAGATTGTTTTAATTTAGAGAAAAAGATAAAAGGTGGATTGCTTAGTGAAAAAAAGCTCTATAGCAAAAATTCTATTTCAGCACCAAAGACGGAGATAGAATATAAGGCTCAAATATATACTAATGAAATTCTCAAATTTAACAAGGCGGTTTCTGATTTTTTGCTGAAAATGCAAAAAAGATCCTATGCTCACATATTTCAGAGAAAATCAAAACATATAGAGGATTATTAAAATGATGACAAATAAAAAACTTTACGCTGCAATAGTGGAAAATGCTGAACGTATTAATAATGACCAAGTGAATCAGATAAATGAGGAGCTTACACAATCAAATGACTTTTTGCTTAGAGCGTTTGCGGAAAGTTATAATAACGCTTTAGAAAGCTTCACTGCTCAAACGATAGAATTACAGAAACAACAGAATGAGGCTATGATTTCTTCTTATAGATCAGTTCTTGAAGATTTAAAAAATGAGCAGTTAAATAATTCAAAACATATAGAGCAACTTGTAATTGAAGTAAAAAACATTTGCATTGAACAAAATAGATCAATCAATATTACTCTTGAAAGTCTGTCTGAAAGCATAAAAACAAGCGTTTCAGAAATGAAAAATATGATAGAACAAGAAACAAATAACCATGCCATTTTAACAAAAGAAATACATGACTATTTGACCAATATCAATCAAGAGGTCACAAAGCAAAGTGAGATAATTAATTCTTCATCTGAATTCAGTAAAAAAACATGCGAGTTTATTGCACGAAAAGTAAATGATCTTTCTGCTGAATCTGTATCGAAAATTGATAAAATCAGAGAGATCCTTTCAGAATTCTCTGATAGGCAGGATAATACAAATGTAAAATATAGTAAAGAAATGAAACGTTCAATAGAGGATGGATTTGAAGCTTCAACTGAAAAAATATCAACAGATATAAAACCGATACTTGAGGAACATTATAAGGAAATTAGCGAAACAGATAAAAAAATTGAAAAGATATCATCAAATTATGAAAATCAGTTTAATTTAATTGTAGATAGTTTGCAAAAGGCTCAGAATCTCTCTTCAAAAGATGTCCAAATACTTGAAAAGTTAGTCGAGGCAGGAAAAAATGAATTATGATTTAGGAATCAGCAATGTGATAGGAAATCTTATTCAACACGAGAAAGATAGACTTAATGAAATTGAATTGAAGCTAAAAATAATTAATGCCTATAACAATGATATAAAGAAGAATTTAGAATTAATATCTTTGTTAATGACTATTGCAGATAGATGTTTGATCATAGGGCAAGTTTCACGAGCATTAAAATATACAGCCATGCTAAAAAACAGAGTTGATATATTCATTGCAGAAGTGAACAATTATAATGATTCTTTGAGCAAACGATTTTTGAAATGATTAAATATAATTTGGTGTTACAAAATCAGGAGATAAATATATGATAAAATATTCAAGCAAATGTTTAAAATGTCCTTATTATCTTGGGATAATAAAATGTGTTGTTTCTCCTTGCCCAAGCTGCAAAGGTAAACAACTCATATTTGCAAAGCCAGCAACTGAATCACGAAAAGTTAATGGCCTATTAAGCAAGATTGGTGATAAAATAAAACATAAAAAGAAATGATTTCATATTGACTAGACTCTGAAAAAAAGTTTGTAAAAATCAATCAACTGTAGCGAAATATAAATAGTATTCGCCGCCCAATAATCCTTCCCCAAAAGCCAAATATCCCCGAGTTTTGGACTCGGGGATATCTTTGGTTTTAGGGGAATGGGGGATTATTGGGCGGGTACGTTTTATTTTCTTTATCTTTTAATAGCAATGTTGAATTTTGATATTCTATTATTTTTGTGATTTCCTTAATTATACTCATAGATGATACCTACTTATATTTTTAGTATTCTTTTAATAAGCGGAACAGCCACAGTTTGGATGCCATGTGTAATATGTGGATTGTTTTAATCTTATAAATGATACTTGTATAATATTGAATATTAGCGTAGCAGTCTTCTAAACTGCTACGCTATAAAATTCTACTTTTTGAACCACATCACAAGACCCTGCCTTTTTATATTCTGTCTGTTGTTTCAACTATTCTTTTCAGACTTTCATATGGCAGATATTTTAAATGAGCTAGGTTATTTCTACATTCTTTAAAAAAATTAAGATCGTTGTAATCTCCACTGTTCATGTATAGATCATTGTTATTGCATAACCATTTTAACGTCGCAAGTTCTATATCATATTCGGATCTTATCTCTTCACCTTTCAAATTTGTTACGCTGCTATCCAAATGGATATTATATTTGTATTTTTCTATCAGATAAAGCCTGAATCGTTCAATCAGTGGAAAGAATACTTTAAGCTGTGCTTCCCAGATCTTCCTGTCTAGATCGTCTGTGAACGTAAAAGATTCCATATTGCTCCTTATAGAATTAGAAATAATTTTGTTGATCAATGAATTTGTGTCTTTGATAAGCATATCACTGCTTGTTATCAGTTCAGCGGCGAACTCAGGATCATTATTGGAACAAAGCGTTGCTAGCTCGGTCGCATAATTTCTGAAAATATTGTGTATTTTGTTGGAGGATATTGTCATCATGCACAGAATCGTGATGTCATAGTTATGCAAATAATCGCCTCTTTTAAATAGTCTTATCCCGCTGTATTTACTTTTCAAATTTGTTTTAGTTTCTATGATAAATCTGCATTTCTCTATTTTAGATTTATGCAGTTTGTTATAGTTTTCAATGAAAGTTACCCAATCATGTGTTTGTTCATCACTCAGGTCAACGAGATAGATAAAACTGTGGAGTAGACTTGTTTCATCTTCTTTATCGGTCAAAAATTTTTCATAGCCGATTGATGTTCTATATTTAGAGCGAAGCTCTTTTTTTACAAACGATTCCATTAAGTATTCTCCGGGAGTGCGATCTCCAATCGATCTTCCCGATATTTCATGCGTCTTGTCAACGCCAGAAAAGATTTTTGCCTTGATTATATCACGAAGCGTATCTTTCCATTCGCAATTTTCAGATATGGAATATATGACGCTGCTTCCGCCTTTAAGGACGGCAGCAATGTCATCTATAAATCTTACAGAGTTTGGGACAACAGTCCACCAGCGTTCGTTTGTGTTCATGGTTTATCACTCCCCAAGATACTGTATCAGTTTATCATCGATCTCGCTTTTATCCTTGCCGAGCATCTGAATAAAGTTGTGACGGGCAAACAGGTAGCGATTTTCATTGTTCTTTCTGAGAATATTGAGTTCGCAAAGCTCGTCCATAAGGGCTGCAAGCTTATCAACGCCTTGTGATACTATCTTTTTGATCTCAAAATCTTCGGCAACTTCCATGATCTCACTGACAGTGAAGCCATTAGAAGAATCAATATTGTAGCTGCAATAGGCAACCAGAGTTGCAATGATATCATAGTAATTATCAGTATCAAGCTTTAGGGTGATATCGAATTTACGTTTAATATCTTTGTTGAAATTCTCGTCTGAAAGTATTTTCTTTATCTGTGTTTCAGTGAGTTCATATGGCGGTGTCTTGTCAACTGTATAGTCTGCATAATCTTTTTCCTGCATTGACTTTATAAGAGAAGCGCAGTATTGATGTATAAGGCCAGGAAAATAATTGGTTGATGCAAGTATCAATGAGATGAGATACTCCTGATCTTTTGGAAAACGCACGCCCAGATAATGCAGAGGTGTTTCAAGAAGTTCTCGTGCTTCCTGATTGTTAAATGGTCTTATGGTCTTAACTGTAATATGTGGAAGCGTGGAATTATCATCATTGGCAAGTTCTCTTTCAAACTTAACAAGATTTCTTAATCCTGCAAAAACAAACTTAAAGCTTTCATTTTCTTCTGCCTGAAGTGATTCCAAGGCTCTGATCGGGTTATAGTCTATATTCTTACTGCTTTCAAACAAACTGTCTGCTTCATCTATCAAAAGAAGAAAATATGGTATTTTTTTCTTTTTCTTGTCGTTCAGGCGAAGCTCGATGAATCTTGCAAGTTCATCCCAATTGTTTGTCTTGTTAACATCTTCAAGAATATTCTCGTCAATAAGCTTTTGGGAAACCTTGAGTGCAGCCTCTCTATGGTCAAGATTTTTGATCTCAACATATACGGCTCTGTTTCCTATATCGTCTTCGTTGATATCTGTTTTTGCCATTCTCAACAATGCGGACTTACCAAGCTGTCTTCCGCCGCAGATAACGTTTGCACCCTTAGGGCTTTCAATATCTCTGAGCAGTTTTGCTCTTCCCATAAACATTTCGCTTGGTATGGCTTTTGATGCGTCTTCCATATATGGCTGGAAAGAAGCAAACGGAGCTGTTATCTGCATCAGTATTCGGTTGATAGAACTCTTGCTCTCCTCGTTTTTATCAGCAAGATAATACATAACGACTCTGTCTATCACTATGAATATCTTATCATCTGGCATATTTGCTTTGATCTTTCGTGCAAGCTCTCTTCTGTCATGCAGTTCAAGCGCCCAGTTTACTATCATTATTGTATTTTTAGTTGTTCCTATCTCATTGATAGCGTCCAAAATATTATTATAATCGGTCTTGCCGAAAAGACACATGACCCTGAAGCCTTTTTCGACAGCATAAGAACCGAATGGATATATAGGGTGCAGGTAATTATCTCTTTTTCCGTTAAGTGGTTTCTTGATAGACACATTGTAACAAGCCTTCTTGCCCTGATAAGGTTCAACAGAGTCTACATTGAAACCTATCGCATCGAGGAAGCTTTGTACCTTTTGGATATTATCTGCAGTAGGGAAGTTGTTTATCAGACTTGAAGCGAAATTACTATGCTTGTTGCCATAGCCACTACTGAATCTGTTAAGGCTAGTGATAAGGGAAGCATTACTGGTTTTGCTGTTATATACGATCTTGAATATCCTTTCGTATTCCCTGATAAAGTCTTCAAGGTAGTCTTTTGAATCCAATGCGGTTTTGTTAGTAAAGTCCTTTTGCTGGATCCTATTAATGATATCTTCTACTACAGTATAATTTTGAATATCCATCATGGACTCAGCAGATTTTATCAATTCCTGTGCCTCTGGTGTATCAGCATATTCTTTTTTTGCATTTTCAAGATGAGTGCTTAATGTTGTCTTTCTTGCGCTTGCATTTTCGTCAACAGTATGCTTGCAATAGTCAAGCATTCTATTAAAAAAGCCGAAGTTATGTGTATTCATGGCTTTTTCATACTGCTTATCAACAAGCAAAAGCAGGCGTTCTTTGCGGTCTGTGTCTATTTTTCCGTAGCTCTGGTCAAGCTCAAGGGTGCCGATAAAATTGCTCTTTATCAAGTGCATCTGCTTTAAAGCGTCAAGTGCATTTGCCTCGATATCATTTTTATCGTCGTCCCACTCAGTGTTTTTTGCCAACCTAAGATATTCTTTGATCAATTTTGCGCAGCCATAATCATCACTTAGGTGAAGATCACTGTCGGGAGTTCTGTTAAAGATCTCGTCTATCCTTTCATTGATATCTCTTGCAGGCATATCTGCATGACGGAGTATTCTGCTGATAGGAGAAAAGGCATTTATAGCAGATAATTCGTTTTCGATCACAGGAATAAAATTATCATCAAGCATGACCTCTGCATAATACAGAAAGTCCGAATAATAGTATTTATTGGAGTTATCAATAAATATGCCATTTAATTTTGATTGGAATTCCAATAACACTGTTTTTATGCAGGCGTTGCCGGCAATAGTATATCTATCTCTGTCACCAGATACGGCGATCTCATTGCATACCTGTACTGCATTATTTATTACTTCAACAATGTCATGCTTTTCGTGCTCATAGGTGTTATGATTATCATTTTCTGTGTACAACGATACATAGTAATACCAGTCAGCTATTTCTGTCAGCATTTTTGAAAGCATTGAGAAAAGATTATTTCTTAGTTCTTTTACAAGTTTGCTTGACTTGTGCTTTTCACGCTGAACTTTGCCTGCTTGTTCCCAGTTGAAGTCGATAAATTCATTGATCTTATCATTACTGATGTTAGAACCGCGAATTTCAAAGCCATTATTAATGAAATCCGGAGAAAGAAAATCATGGACATATTCAAGTATTTCATTGGCTCTATCATCTTCAGAAGCGGCTCTTAAACAATCATACAGAGGATTGTCCTTTTTCAATATCATTTTTACTGTTTCTATATATCTTGGAAGAGCTTTTTTCTCTTTGATAGGATTATTATAATATTGCTCAAAATATGTCTTAGCGTTCTTGACGTGTTCATCGATCATTTTCGATGTATTGACATTTTCTTTTATACGATAATCGGCATAAGCGTCTATGCCCTGACCATTTGTGGAATCCTTGAACTCAGACAGTTTAAGAAGCAGTGCCATAACATATTTGTTAACGTTAAGGTAACTGTATCCCTGAATAGTCGCACTAAGACTCTTATATTGGTAATCGTGCTGATTGCCTTGGAATAAAGTACGGAGTACAGCACATATCCTGAAAAATTCTGTCAGGTCAGAATAATCAGAAGCTTCATTGTCAAATATTCCAGAAATAACGCTTGATGTATAATTGCAGGACAAAGCAGGGTCATTCATTGCATAACCCAAAGTGGTGTATAAATGATTATAACTTTTATTCTGCATTGAAATGGCTTTTAAATAGGCTGACGCACAGGCATACTTTTCTTTTTTAAGCAAGCCGCAAACAGTGCGCAAAAGTTCTTCATCATCAATAAAGAAAGAGTTTGTAACACTTTCACTATTTTCTTCCTCACTGTTATTTGATGTTTCAGTGTCAGGTGTTTCATTCATTACTTCGGTCAAAGGCTCGTTCCGAATGATCTCAGTCGATTCAGTATCTGTATCTACAGCATCAGTGTTCTCTTGCTCTATAGAATTTTCGACAACATCAGAGCTTTCATCTATTTCAGATTCTGATACGGAAACAGGCTCATCTACTGTAGCTGACATTTTGGATTTAAGTTTTGACTGATAGAGATTTTCTATATATTCCTGTATATCATTATTTGTTATATCACTTTCTGTTTCCAAGTCGATAAAACGATCTTCATTAATAACATACAAGACGGGCTTTGCTTCATTGAAGCATTGATAGTTGTTATGATAGTAATTGTATAGAGAATCACATTCTTCTTTTGAAAAACCTGCAACAATAAAAATATCAATATTATTGGAATACTCTGAAAAAGTATCCTTCGATTTATCTATCAGTTTTGAAAGTTCCTTTACATTTGGAATACAAGCAGATATGATATAAGTATTCACATTTATAGAACTTGGAAAATTAAGTTCGATTCCATTAAATCTAAAGAAATTGCTAGAATTGAATGACGTGGCATTTGATTTCCAAGACTTAACAAAATAAACAGGTGATGCTGCATTTAGATGACCAATTGCGTTCAAAAGCATATTGTTGAAAACCGGAGAACTTGGTGGTGTTCTATCACTTGGTGAAGTAACAGAATGTGGCTTGAAAGAAAAACGGCTGTTATTTTTTAGCCACAAAACATTTGCCCTATTTAGATTTCTTTCAAGCGCATTGCTTGAAGTATAAACAGGTTCAAAATCACCTAGCGTGATCTTATTAGCATAACCAAGCTCAAACATTTTTTCTGCAATGGATATGTTAGCTAGCAAAGGTGTCATTGCCCACATATTGCTTCTTAAAAATCTTTCGTTCAAATTATCATATTCTGAAAAAAGTGAAGTTGCAGCCTTATGAATCGGGATCTTCATATCTTTCTTAAAATCCTTTGTTAAAACGTTTATGCTGTCTTTGTATTCGACATTGGCTACTCCAATATCAGAATGGTTGCAAACAATTATTCCAGTTTCTTTATACTTGTTTTCAAGCATCTCATCAGTTATAAAGCTTACGCCGAATGTTTCAGATATGCTGGACTGCATTGCATTTACAAGCTGCTCGATACTTACAGTTTCGTTATCAAGGCGATATTCGTCAGTTAGTACAGAGTGTAACACTACATGATTTTTACCTGATAGATCAGATGTTTTATTGATAATATCACGGCATATTACACATTCATTTATAGTATCAGACGATATAAACAGATAGTCATATCCCTCGTTTGCTTCTTCTACAAAATCATTAAGGGCAGTAACAAAGTGTTCTGCATCATCGCTGCCATTAAGGCAAAACGAAACATACAGAAAATTTAGTCCTTTTTCGCCTAATATTTTACAATGTCCTGCTGATATATAGTATGTATTTCCTTTTGATTCTTTTGAGTAGATAAATTCTGCGTTTTCATCTATTTCTTTTTGTACTGAGTCAAACATTTTGATCCTAATAAACGATTCTGCACAAGTGCCTAAGGTCATAAGATAATTATTGATACTATGCTCAGGGACGCAAGATTCATCTTCAGTAATCAAAAATGAACTAGATCTATTTTGGTTATATTTCTTGACTGCTTTATATCCTCTTGCGCTGATATGAAATACATATGGCAGATCGGCGGTGTGTGCGGATTCAAGGTAACCGGCTTTGACGAGTTCATCAGCCGAAAGCTTAAGGCTTTCATCTGTTATATCTTCTAAAGGTATATAAAGGAATGGTATGGAGCAGCCTTTTTCAGATAACGCCAATATTGTTTTAGCTAAGTTGTTCTTCATAAGATTTTTAAATTCCTTATGGTCAACAGGAACTGAAACCTTATTTGATACAAATTCAAAATTACCGACGTTACTTCTCAATGATGTGTTGAACAGTGTGACAGCTTCATTTGATGATGTATTGTTATCTTCCTTATCTTCAACAACTTTCTCGGCAATAGGTGCCATGACTGGTACTGCTGAAATTTCGGCCATCACTGATTCTTTATCAGGTGATGTGGTTTTGGCTATTGTTTCAGGAACATTCTCAGCCACAGTATCTTGCAGTTTGCTATCGTCAATGTAAAAATTGCCAAACAGCAGGTTTGCTATTATATCTCCGTCAAATTGACCATATATAGTTTGTGCCTGCATAGTTCTTTCATTGTTATCGTCAAGCTTAACAGCATCATAAAAAACATCATATGGTTTAGTTGAGGTCTTATAATCCTCTATAGACATACTTTCAGCGTCGATAGCCTGAAGTTTGTCCAAATATTTTTTCAGCATCGCCTTACATTTGTCAATATCTGATGTGATACTGCTAAACCTAGATATAACCGCTTTGGCTTCATCAAGTTCCTTTTGTTTAGCCAATGACTCGTCGAGCAGACGGATCTTCTCTTCAATGTCATCAATCAGTTGGGGTACTGGCTCATCTGGAAACAGTTTCGTATATTCTGTTCTTAATGAATCCTGCAACTGCGAAAAATCAACTGCTTCAGAAATGATTTGCTGAATGCTGTCATTTTCCATGAGCATTTTATCATTAACTGCTTCTTGAACATGGTTTACCTGTTCTTTGATGATGTCCAATCGTTCCAAAAACTTATTGGTCAGCATCTTCAATTTTTGAGTATCTGTCATAAATGCGTCCTTCTTCCAAATAATAATACGATATGATTTTTTATAGGATTACATACTAATATTGGTTAATATTATAGCACATTCTACATAATTTGTCAATATAAGCTGCGTGATTTGTTATAAAATAAACAATAACTGATATCAAACTGACTAAATACTTTGAATGCAAATATTATAACATATTCAGACAAAATTATTTTTAATTTTGTCTGAATATGTATTGACATCAAAACAATTTAGTAGTATTATATTGGTATAAACTTGATTTTTTTAGGGGGGTATTCTTATGAAAAAACGAATAGCAAGCTTGTTTACCAGTTTGCTTATGATCGTTAGTTTAATGGTCGTTATGCCAACTATGTCGGTGAGTGCGGCTAATAATATCATAATCGCAGGTATTGACATAGGTTATTCTAATGGCAGCTACTTTACTAAAAACGGTAAATCGTGTGCGACGATGAGTGGCTATTGGTCAAATGGAAGATGTCATAAAAATGGTGTTTGCGATAGTGCGACAAGTTATAAATGTAATTGCATGAGATATTATCCAACTGGAAATCCTAATACATGTCAGGTTGATTTAAAGGCATCACAGTGTTGGGGCTTTGCGAGATATTGCGAATGGAAGGTTTATGGATTTCATGATGGCCTTTCTGCTTCAAAGTTTAAAACCACAGTTGGAAAAACTAATGCTAACTCATGTACAGAAAGCTATATTAAGAGCAAATTTTATAATATTGCAGTTGCGTCTCATCTGCGTACAGGAGATGGTGGCCATTCTTTGTCAATAATATCTACCGATGAATCTGGAGTTATTTGGGTTGACTGTAATTCTGATGGATACTGTAAAGTTATTGTGCATAATCAGACATGGGCACAATTTGCAAACTATTTAAAGGGAAGAAGCGGAATATCATATGTGTATTCCTTTATAGGTGGTAAAGGTTCTGCTGAAGCAAGTTCAAAACCTACAAATGTTATACTTTCAAAAAATCAGTATTGGTATGATCTTAAAGACACAATTACCCTAACTCCCTCGTCAAATGGGGCTACATCGTATGTTATGAGTGTTGAAAAAGATGGAAAACGTATTATTGATTGCATATCATTAAATGGTGCATATAGTTTTGCAGCAAATAAATGGGGATATGGCAAATACCACGCTTGGATTTCTGCGACAAATAGTGCTGGAACAACAGATTCATCAGCTTGTGATTTTGAGGTAGTTAAAGCCCCGTCTTATTCTGATGTTTGGTGTTCAAAGGGTTTTTATGATTATGATAGCAATGAATCAATTGATATATACATAAAAGCAAGTTGTACAAAGGGTCAAACAATTGGAATTGATTACCTTGATGAGGATTTAAATCCTGTTAAGAGAGTTGTTACATCGAATTGTGGGAATAGCTATAAAATTTCAACGAAGTCTCTTGGAAAAGGATATTTCAGTGCTTATTTTACAATTTGGAATGGCTCTGGTTCGGTAGATACTAAACGTACATATTTTTATGTCGGTCAAAAACAAAATGTTGGTACAGATTTTTATGCACGAATAAAGAATAATGCTGCTAACAAATATCTTACAAACTCAAATGGAAATGTAAATGGAACAACATTGGATTGTTCCAAACAACAGATTTGGAAATTTGTAAGGCAGAGTGATAATAGTTATAAATTGATAAGCGCATATGATAATGGTGCTATGGATGTTAAGGACTACGCTACTTCTGGCTCAGGTACAAATGTTCAAATGAATTCAAGTTGGGATACTAATGCGCAAAAGTTTTACATCTATTATGTAAATAAATCATATTATTTTAAACCAGTATGTGCGGATTTGGCTTTGGATCTTAGCAACAAGACATCAAATCTTGAAGTATGGGGAGCAGGGTTTAACTGGAATCCTCAAAAATTTTCAATAGAAAAAGTTAATACTAATGATATAGGTGTTCACAAGTTTTCGACATGGACTACCACAAAAAATGCAACTTGCACTCAAGTTGGTACAAAAAGTCGGAAATGTACAGTTTGCGGAAAAACAGAAACACAGACCATTGCAAAGACTGGACATAAGTCAGTAACTGACAAGGCGATCCCGGCCACCTGCACAACAGACGGCAAGACCGAGGGTTCACATTGCTCAGTTTGTGGTGCGGTAATAAAGGCTCAGGATACAATAAAGGCAACAGGCCATAAGTTTGGCAATTGGACAACCATAAAACCAGCTACCTGCACAGAAAGCGGTACACAAATCAGAAAATGTGAGAATTGCGGTGCAACTGAAAGCAAGAGCTTATCAGCTAAGGGTCACACAGAAGTTGTTGACAAGGCGATCCCGGCCACCTGCACAACAGACGGCAAGACCGAGGGTTCACATTGCTCAGTTTG
>ENA-OPCV01002325-OPCV01002325.1-human-gut-metagenome-genome-assembly--contig:-NODE-2325-length-12187-cov-2.416007_pt1 | contig 12187 bp, 7 predicted proteins | sample MGYA00241257_ERZ501494 | MGnify/ENA primary metagenome ERZ501494 (study PRJEB25962, sample SAMEA2042618) | human gut metagenome | biome: human gut; feature: human-associated habitat; material: faeces...
TGAAGCTTCGCTACAAGCAAATATTTTAATTTTTTCCATAATTATTCTTTTCCTTTCACTTTTTCCTTTAATATAATGTAATTTCTTCAAGTATTTCTTTATCTAACAATTCTTGTTTTTTGTTGGTTGTTATTTCTAATATCTTTTTGTTACCATTTTCGTAGAATTCAACTACTTGTTCTGGATCCATATCTTCAAAAGGATATTCCACAATTTCTCCAGATATATAATCTCTTTCATAAGCTACACCAGTTATATTAATAATGTATAATTTGTCTGACTTTATCATTTTCTCTAAATTTTTTGCAATTTCATTTTCAGATGTTTTATCTACTTTTAGATATCCATCTTTTTTTATACTTAAATTATCAATATTGTTTTTATTTAATAAATCGATGAACTTATCTCTAGATTGCTCAGATATCCATATTCCAGCTTTGTTTGGTGCTTTTTTGTTTAAGCTTTCTATTTCCTTTTCTTCTGGCTTAGAATTTTTCATTATTCCTGCTAAATCAACTTGAAATTGAACTTTCGGCTTTATTTGAAGTATCTTTCTTCCATCTGTTTCTTCTGTTACATAGTAAATATTACTATCAGCTGTTGAATTTATTTCATTTTTTATGCTTTCAATTTCTTCTGGATTATCATTTTCTATAACATTTTCTTCTTTTTCGTCTACAATTTTTTCATCTACAATACCTTGTTTTGTTAAAGAAGAATTTGTATATTCTTGATTTTTATATGAATCTTTTTTTTTCCAAACTATATTTACTATAATTGCTACTATAACTAAAGCTACAATAGGTATTACTATTTTACAGTATTTTTTCATATTTTGCTCCTTTTCTTCTTTTTGCTCATATTTTTCAATTTCTTGTTGTTTTTCTGTAATTGTTGAATCTGCATATCCTGTACTATTATCTGGTACAGGTATATCGACTAATCTATCATAAACTGTATCATCTGCATTTGAAACTGTAGCAAATGATATAACTACAATTATTAGGCAAAATATTTTATAAATTTTTTTCAATTTAATATCCTTTCTTTTTAATAACTTAAATATTTATTTGCAACAAATCCTTTGGTTCCATCTGGTAGAATAATTTCATCCCAGCATAAATTGTTATAAAAATACTTATTTGTAACAATACGAGTTACCTTGGTTCCTGTTGATTTTTTCGTTATACTATCATACTCTGTACCAGGTCCTATTCTAATATTTACGTCATCTGAATTTATGTACATTGTATCATAACAATTTGTTTGATCTTCTATTGTTTGTAAATATTCTCCTGAACAATATCCTTTTTTCCCTGATGGTGTAACAACTTTTTGCCAACGATTTGATAATCTTTCAACTGAAAGCAAAACTGTTCCAGATGGAAGTTCTTCTAAAATATTACCTTTAGTTGAAGAAGTATCTCTAAGTTTCAACTTTGAACCATTTGTTACAACTTTTACACTTTTTGGTCCTTTTATTTCTGCTAACGGATTTTTTCCTGTACCTGTTGGTTTTGCAGAAGGAGTTGATGGCATATTTTCATATACGGGTATTATAAATTTCTTTTTATTATTAAATGTACCTGTTTGTTCATACGGCTTTTTCATTGTATTTGCTTCACTATATGCTGCCGAAATATTTTGCATATATTGATTTTCATATAAAGCTCCACCACTTACAGGATTTACATCAAATTTATTCAAATATAATGTGTTTTGTTGTTTATTTATATATCTTTCTTTAATTATATTAATTCCACCTTCAAGACCTTTTTCCATACTGTCCCAACCTTCACGTTTTGCACGTTCTAAAGCTGTTTGAACATCATTTCCTACTCGTGCACCAATATTAAATGGATTAAAATATCTTTTTCCATCTCCTCCGTCCATATCTATTGTTCCAGAACCAGAACTTCCTTGTTCTTGGAATAATCTTGCTAAAATATAGTATGGATTTATATTTGTTCTTTTACAAGCTTCCATTACGTCATTTGTATAGTTTTGTAAAAATGTATTATTTACTTGGTATTGTATAGAATCAAATGTTGCTCCACTTTCCCAATAATTTGCTAAATCTTGAAATTGCAATACATTTGAGTCATTTAAGAAATTTCTTGCATCCATAAAATATTGAACTGCATTATAAGATGCTGATGCCCATCTACCACTTACATAAGGATCTTCTGAAATCCAATCACATTTATATGTATTTGTATCTATTAAGCTTTTTTGTTTATTGCTTCCTTCATATTCTGCTTTTACTGCTTCATTAAAATCAACACCTGTATAAAGTATTTCAAATTCCCAATTTGGGTGTTCACACATTAGGTTGTCAATTGTCTCTTGAATTCCTGGATATTTTGAATTATCAATTTCTACCCAAGTAGTGTTTGTAAAACAAAATAGCTGATTTGAACTTCCTGTATTATCTTTTAGCTCAATTACAGAACCATTTTCAATTTTATTTTTTATGTTTAACATTAAGTTATAATTTGCTAAGGAATATATTCCTATACTTCCATTTCCAAAATCTCTAATTCCCCATTTCTGGCTTTCTGTATTTTTCCAATCATCTTGAGTAATTTCAGAACCACTTTGTATTTTTCCATTTTTGGCTGTTAAATATTTTCCACTATGTCCAAGCATTATTTTATAATAACCATTTTCATATTCAAGTTTTATTTTTTGCCATCTTGTATAATAATTTTGCCAAACTTGCACTCTTCCATTAGAATTTTGGTCTCCACCTGCAACTTCTAATACAATATTTGAATTTGATTTTGATTGTATTTGATATTTTCCATTTTCTACTATTTTTTCACTTTTATTTGACATCTTCTCTAACTTAAAGTTCTGGCTATTATCATCTCTTTTTTCATATACTTCTATATTTGTTCCATCTGCTGTTTCAGAGTTATGTGCTGTTAAATATAAATGATTTCTTTCAGATATAATGTAGTAATTTCCATTTGCATTTTTCTTTATTATCCATTTTTGACTATCTGATGATTGATTTTCATCCCATTGCTCTACATTTGTTCCATTTCCCCATCCACATACATCTAATCTTTTCTTAGAATTTATAGAAATTATTTCTGCATATCCTTGTGAAGTATATTTAATCTCAAATTGTTGATATCTTCTTTTTATATATTTTTGAATATTTACATTTGCACTATTTTCTGTACTTCCATCTTTAATAGAAACACTTTGTGTTGGCATGCTTGCAAGGCTTATTTTGTATTTTCCTTCTTCCAATTTGTCAATTTTTTCAAGTGAAAATTCTTGACCATTTTTATTATTTTTTTCATATCCTTCTATATTTGTTCCATTAGTGTAATTTGAATTATGTGCTGTTAAATACAAATTTTGTCTTTTTGATATTAAGTTATAATTGCCTTCTGCATTTTTATATACAATCCATTTTTGACTATCTGTGTTTTTATTTTCGGTCCATTGTTCAATATTTACACCATTTTCCCAGCCACATACATCTAATCTTTTTCCAGAATTTGTAGCAATTATTTCATAATATCCATTTCCGTCATATACAAAGTTAAATTCTTGTTCTGGGCAATTATTAAAGTCCCATAAATGAACATTTGCCCCATTTTCCGTACTTCCGCTTGCTATAGATACACTTTGGCTTTCATGACTTGCCATTGAAATTTTGTATATTCCATCTTCTATTGTTTTTTTAGGCACAATTTTTTCATTTTTTACTTTTTCTAATATAAATTCTTGTCCACTTCCACCATTTTTCTCAAATGCCTCTATGTTTGTTCCATCTGTCAAATTTGAATTATGTGCTGTTAAATATAAACCTTGTCTTTGAGATATTATGTTATAATTTCCTTTTTCATTTTTTTGTATTTTCCATTTTTGGCTATCTGAGCTAGGGTTTTTTGACCATTGTTCTATATTAGTTCCATTTCCCCAGCCACACATATCTAGTCTTTTTTCTGAATTTACAGCAATTATCTCATAATATCCTTGTCCATCAGATACTAATTTAAACTCTTGATATGGCATACCTTCATATTTGTTAATTTGTACATTAGCACTATTTCCAGTACTTCCATTTGCTATTGTTACACTTTTTGTTTGGTCCTCTGCTAATACTATTTTGTATATCCCATCTTCAACTTTCTTTTCGTCTGTTACAGCTATTGCTTGAGAATTTGCACCTATTAAAGTTAATGGAATAAATAATAATATAGTTATTAATAATATGCTTATTTTTTTCATCTTCTGCTAACCTCCTTTTAATTATCTTTTAATAATTGAATTGTAGCATTTATAAATTTATTAGAATAATTTCTTTCTAATACTTGATTGTGGTTTTGTACCTCTGGTAATTCCAAAAGCATCGATCTTGTATTTGCTATAGTTCTTGCCCATTGAATAAAATAGCCACTACCATAAGTTCCAATATGTTTGCTTATTCCAAATTGATTTCTGTAATACCATCCAATCCCACTATCTCCTATTGTTTCATTTAGCCATCCATGGACATCTATTACAATATTTTTGCTTCCAGTATTAGATAATACAAAATTTCTTAAACTTTCTGCTTCAAATGCTTGTAAAGGTTGTGTTCCATTATAATTTCTTGATGATTTAGTTGTTGATTTATAATTTACAGGGAAACATCTATTCATATCTATTCCTTTATTTTCATTTGCCCAACTATAAATTGTTGTTCTGCCTGGTCCATTATTTGTCCAACCATTATGTTGTCCATCTGGATTTGATGCTGGAAGAATATAAATTGTCCACTTATCTATTAAATCTACTGGCATATTTTGTTTCATATATGAATAAAATTCATCTGCTATATAAGTTAGTTCTGAACCATCTCTATAGTAAGAATCTTCAAATCCATGTATTGAAAAGTTTAAAAATAGTTTTTTACTTCCATTTCCTACTTTATAAAATTTTAAATATTCTCCGCCACTGCCATTTCCTTTTACTTTAAGTCCTGACCATCCATAAGTTCCTTCTTGTGCATATCTTTCGTAATATCTTTCTAAATGAAATTTTTCTGTTTCATCTTGAGTTTTATAATTCAAATTTAAAACCGAACCATTACTTATATTTTCATTAACATTTAAAGCATACATCCAGCTAGATAATGGATATATAGAAATACTGTCATTTCCATTATCTCTAATTACCCATTTTTGATTTTCTCCCCAATTAAAGTCATATTGCATAACTTCTGAACCTACCGAACTTCTATCATATTTTACTGTCAAGCTTTTTCCACTATGATTTAGCCCTATTTTATAGAATCCATTTTCATATTTTATTGTTACTTTTTGCCATGCTGTATCAAAATTTTGCCAAACTTGTAATCTTCCACAATTATCCCAATTTCCACCTGCTGCTTCTACTACAATATTTCTATTAGAATTAACCATCATTTTGTATGTGCCATCTTCTACTGTTTTTTCGCTTTTTGTAGCTATTTTTTCTATTTTAAATTCTTGTCCGTCACTTTCATTTTTCCAGCATGCTTCGATATTTGCTCCATCTGAAAAATTAGAATTATTAACAGTTAAATAAAGACCTTGCCTTTTTGATATTATGTTATAATTTCCCTTAGAGTTTTTAACTATTTTCCATTTTTGACTATCTGTGTTAGGATTCTTAGACCATTGTGCTATATTGGTTCCATTTCCCCATCCACATACATCTAATCTTTTTCCAGAGTTTACAGCTATTAATTCATAATAACCGTCATTTTCGTCATATACTAAATTAAATTCTTGTTCTAAACAATTATTAAATTCCCATAAATGAACATTAGCATTATTATCTGAGCTACCTCTATCTATTGATATACTTTTATTTCTATTGTTTGCACTTACTATTTTGTAAGTTCCTTCATCTATTATTTTATTTGACTCTATTTTTTCTAAGTAAAATTCTTGTCCATTTTCTCCGTTTTTCTCATGCCCTTCAATTTTGGTACCATTTGAGGAATTTGAGTTTTGAGCTGTTAAATATAAATTTTGTCTTTTAGATATAATATTAAAGTTTCCTTTTTCATTTTTTATTATTGTCCATTTTTGACTGTCTGTTGAATTATTTTCAGTCCATTGTTCAATATTTACACCATTCCCCCATCCACATACATCTAATCTTTTTTCAGAATGTACTGGGATAATTTCACAATAACCTTCACTGTCATATCTAATTTCATATTGCTGTTTAGCTGTATCTTTATATGTATTTAATTCTATTCCAACACCATTTCCAATTTTTCCATTTTTTACAGATACACTTTTTGTCTTTGAATTTGCTAAAACTATTTTATATCTTCCATTTTCTGGAGTTTCTATTTTTTCTAGTTTAAATTTTTGTGATTTTTTTTCGTCTTTCTCGTTTCCTATTAAATTTATTTTATTTTCCGAAGATGTTTCATCTGCGGTTAAGTATAAATTTTGTCTTTTTCCTATTATATTGTAGGTTTCATCTTCATTTTTTGACATAGTAAACTGTTGGCTATCTGATGTAGTATTTTCGCCCCATTGCTCAATATTTACACCATTTCCCCAGCCTGCAATATCAATTCTTTTTCCAGAATTAACAGGAATTATTTCACAATATCCCTCTTTATCATATTTTATTTTAAATAATTGATTTACATTATTATTATATTTTTGTATACAAACATTTGCGCCATTACTTGAGCTTTCATTTTCTATTGTTACACTCTTTTCTGGAGAGTCTGCTAAAATTATTTTATAAATTCCTTCACTAATTTTTACATTACTTTTTTTATCACTTTTTTCTGTTGCATACGAACTTACTTGAAATAATATTGCTAAAATTATTGTTATGACAAAAGTTGCTTTTACTAAAACTTTTTTCATCATTTTTCCTCCTAATTTTTATAGATTTTTGTAAAATTATCTCGATAAAATACTACCACAAACACATACAAAAGTCAATTGAAAAATATTCTAATAAACAAGAAAAATGAGCATATATACTTTAATATACATACTCATTTTTTTATTATTTAATTATCTTATTTTGTGGTAAATTTTAATCATAAATCTCCACACTGGCACCTGCCATAATTTTTCTTTAAGCAGTTCTTTTCTAGAATTAAGTCCAAAAACAGAATAATTTTTCCCATATACTTTTCTTTCATATTCACTACATTCCCACTTATATTCTAACTCATCACTTTTGAAATTAGCAGTAATTAATTCTTTTGTAATATCTCTATTGTTTGAAAGGCCATAACCATTTTCTATTTTCTTCTTCGAAGGATTTTTATGAGTTTCTTCAAAAATACTATCCATCTTTTCAATCATCTTACTTATTGTAAAATTCTCACAAATTCTTTTTCTACAATTTGATTTATAAGTTTCTAAATTATCTAAAACCTTGTTTATTGCTTTAACATAACTATTTATTTCTTCTGGACTATATTTTTCTAAATAAACATCTTCTTCATTTTGCATTAATTTTACTATTTCTCCAACATCTTTTGAAATTAGTTCTTTTTGTCCTCCAACATCACTCGAAACAATTGGTACATTCATACTTAGTGATTCATAAGAGGTTAATGCTAAACCTTCTTTTAATGAACAATTTACAGTTACATTACTTATTTTGTATATTTCCACTGTATTTTTAATTTCTCCCCAAAATATAATATCTTCTAAAAGATTCATCTTTTTAGCTTTTTCTTTCATTTTGCCAAGAAGATTACCATCTCCTACAACTAAAACCTTAAAATCTTGTCTTTTTTCTTTTAGCTTTTTAATAATTTCTAAAAATAGTAATGGTCTTTTTTGCTCTGAAATTCTACATATAAATGATATTATTTTTTTATTTGTTGTACCACCTAAATATTTTTTTTCTAGCTCTTCTTTATTATATCTATCTGGATTAAATTTTTCTTCATCAACCCCTATATATACTGTTTGAACTTCATCTGGATTTCTTTTAAAATGTTCTTCTAGAATTTTTTTACTATTTCCATTACATACCATAGTTTTATCTATTATAGAATTATACATTGAAGAATATCTAGAATATCCACCATTTCTATTATACCACTCTTCCATATGTACATAGTCAAGAATTGGTATTTCCGGATACATTGATTTTATGTATGGTAACATAGAATAACCTGTTTTACTATTAGAATTAAAGATTAAATTTATATTTTCCTTTTGGATAATATAATTTACAAAAGCTACCCAATATCTTTTATCTAAAAATGATGTTAAATCATATACTCTTACATTTTCATTGTTTTCAAACTCTTGTCTTAATACATTTTCATTTGGCTCTGTAGAAATTATTGTTATTTCATATCTTTCTTTATTTAATCCTTTAACTAAACTTAAATTAAATAAATCAGCTCCACCTGTAACCATCCAAGGAATTATAAATAGAATGTTTATTGTATCTTTTTTATTTATTCTTTTAGGTATTTCTATATTTTTTAAATTATCTTCTATAAGTTCATAATTATAATTGTAATATGGATATTGCTTTGCTTTTATTTCTTTTGTTACACCTTTTGCTGTATTATTTATTATTTCTAAACTTCTTTCTTTATTTTCTCTTGACCTTTGCAATTCTCCATTTTCTTTTCTTCTATACCATTCTCCATAAAAACTTATATGTACAGGAAATTTTTCCTTACTCAATAATTTTAGCCAAAAATTCCAATCTTCATTTACGGCTTTTTCTTTTAGGTTATATCCATTTACTAAAAAGAAATCTGTCTTTCTAACTAATGCTGCAGAAATCAAATCATTTTCTTTTTTCATTTTTTCAGAACTAAAATACTTATTCCAAGTATATTCTATAGAACCAAATCCCAATGAATCAGAATATGCCCAAGCTGCATCTTTATTAGTTTCTAAGGTCCAAAATCCACATTCTAAAAATGTTGGTTCTATTAAATCATCATCATCAATAAACATAAGATATCTAGCATGCTCATTTGACTTGCTTGCCCCATAATCTCTTGTAGTTGCAAGTCCTTCATTTTGTTTATGAAATACTTTTATTCTTTTGTCTAATTCTTTTATTTGTTCTAATTTTTCTAACGCCATTTTATTTGTTGAACCATCATCAATTATTAAAATTTCGTAACATGGAAAAGTTTGATTTAATATTGATTTTATTGTTTGTTCAATAAATTTTTCGCTATTATAAAAAGGCACAATAACAGAGATAAGTGGAAAAGTCTCCACATACTCTCTGTTATTATATAATTTTCTTCCTGGCTCTAACTTAAAATTAAATTCTTTCATTTATTATTCTCCTAATTTTAAAGTTCTTCTGCAAATCTTCTTTGTAATTTGTTAAATATAAAATATCCAACCAAACATATTACTATTCCTAATATTAGTATTCTTGCCAAAAACATTAAACTTGGCATTTGTTGATAGTAAAAAATATCTCTGTAAGCATTTATTATGTAAGTCATAGGATTATATTTTATTATCCATTGGAATTCTAATGGTATTGCATCTGGTATATATACTATTGGTGTTGCATAAAATAGTAATTGTAAAGCAATTCCTATAAAATGTTGTAAATCTCTAAAATATACTGTAACACTTGATACTATAAAAGAAATTCCAATTAAAAGTATATATTGTACTAATAATACCAATGGATAGAAAATTATAAATTTGCTAATTCCCATGCCATAGGCAATAACAAATGCTAAAATTATAAGTGTTGAAATTATAAAGTTTATAGCTTCACTAGTTACTACAGATAATGGCAGTATTTCTCTTGGAAAAAATACCTTTTTTATAATATTTCCATTTTCTACCATCGTAAATGAGGTTCTGTTAATTGCTGATGTACAAAAAGTCCAAGGTATTAGTCCACAACATATAAACACTGTATAATTTGGTATACTATTTCTCATAATTAATGGAAATACTAATGCATATACTGCAATTTGTAATAATGGGTTTAAAAATGACCATAATATTCCTAATACTGAATTTTTATATTTTCCTCTTACATCTTTACTTATACTTGTTTTTAATAATTCTCTATAATCATATAATGCTTTAAAAAATTTCATCTGTTTCTCCTTTCTTATGCCGTTTCTTCTATATATTTTTTTATTACTTCATCTGTATTTCCATCCATTCTTATAACACCTTTGTTAATCCATACAGCTCTATCACATAATTCTTTTGCAGACTCTAAACCGTGTGTTACGAAAACCATTGTTTTTCCTTCTTTTTTTAGTTCTTTCATTTTATTTATGCATTTTTCTTGGAAATGTTGGTCTCCAACAGATAAAATTTCATCTACTAATAAAATATCTGCATCTACATTTATTGCAACAGCAAAAGCAAGTCTCATATACATTCCTGAAGAATATGTTCTAACAGGATTATCTATATAATCTTTTAATTCAGAAAAGTCAATTATTTGTTGTAATCTATCATCTATTTGTTTTTTGGTTAATCCAAATATCGAAGCATTAAAATATATATTTTCCCTACCTGAAAAGTCTGGATGGAAACCTGCTCCTAATTCAAGTAAAGAAGTAAGTTTTCCATGTGTTTCTAACGTTCCTTTATTAGGATACAGAATCTTTGTCATCAATTTTAATAAAGTTGATTTACCACTTCCGTTTGTTCCTATTAAAGCAACAGTTTCTCCTTTTTTTATATCTAAATTGATATTCTTTAAAACTTGTCTTTTTTGAACCTTTGTTGTTTTCCAAAAACATATTCTTTCTTTTAAATTCTAAAAACTTGCCCTGGGTAAATAAGTCGTGGGTTTTGAATTCGATTTAGTCTTACAATATTAGCAATAGTTGTGTTATATCTCCTAGCTATTGTCCACAAGCTGTCTCCTGGCTTTACCGTATATAGTCTGTGTCCACAATCATATCTGCAAGTATCACGAATTACCAATTTTTGCCCTGGATAGATTAAATTAATATTTTTTATATAATTTTGTCTGTATTCTTCCCTCACTGCAACCCGTTTTCCCATTACCTCCAATCGCCCAGCTTTCAACTTTTGAAAAGGGCAACCTCGCGCAGCAGCAACAACACCTGTTGTCTGAAAATCTCTTACATCAATAATTCCGTCTGTTATGCAGTCAAATTCAAAAATGTCAGGATATGTTTCCAACAATGACACAATATCTTTGTTAATTTCATTTAATACTGTCGCATATGCTGAAGCAGCTCCCATATACTGCGTTAATCTATTTTTTAATACCATATAGACTTTTGGCAAAGGCATATTTACTTCTTTCAATTTTTCGGCAAAAGCATATTTGCTATAAATTTCTGATGGCAACTTCAATCCATATATCAAGGAAAATGCATTCTGGATTGCCCGTCGAGATGAATCATCGGCCATTACAGGTAATATTACTTTTGTTGATGTGGCAATTGCAATCTGCGTGTACATTGAAAAGCTTGGATTTGCATCTAAAAACACCACATCATATTCGTTTTCAATTGGTTGAATAAAATCATTCAGCCAATTGATAATTGCCGCCCAAGTATTAGTTCCCGGAATCTGATTATTAGCTAATGTAGAAATAGCATTAGACTGTAATTCTAACATAGCATCACCACATAGCAAATCAATATTTTCATCAATGTATTCATTATATTGATGTGGTTTTGTCAAATAATCTTTTGGATTAAAGGTTGGTGCACTATACGGAGATGGCAAACGCATTTGGAAATATCCTCCTATTGTAGCTCTCGGATTCGCCCCCTGTCTCATTAGTAAAATAGCACTGCCACCCTGATTTAGCCCTCCCAGTAAAAGTTCCGATAAATTTGCTTGTGGACAAACATCAATAACTAGTATTTTTTTCTCTTTATTTTGATTTGCATACTCAGTCAATAATTGAAATGCTAATGTTGTTTTTCCTGTTCCACCTTTATTATTCCAAAATATGACTCTTTCCACTCTACTGTCCCCCTCTTTTCATTTACCTGTATATATTATACGTACATTTACGTATGTTGTAAAGTACATTTCGTACATTTCAATGTATTAATCAGACCTCGTTTCATGGTAATAATATAATAATGCAGATATGACAACCATACATTCTCAAATATTATTGTATCTTAATATACACTCTGTTATAATTATCCCATGGTGCTACCATTCACGGTAGGCGGTTAGTCCTTCTCCAG
>ENA-OPCV01002328-OPCV01002328.1-human-gut-metagenome-genome-assembly--contig:-NODE-2328-length-12173-cov-2.169252_pt1 | contig 12173 bp, 9 predicted proteins | sample MGYA00241257_ERZ501494 | MGnify/ENA primary metagenome ERZ501494 (study PRJEB25962, sample SAMEA2042618) | human gut metagenome | biome: human gut; feature: human-associated habitat; material: faeces...
CACGCCGGGAGTCAGCTTGCGGTCAGTGTGGCTGGGGAACTTGGTGTGGGGCTGGTTCAGGGTGTAGGCCTCCTCCATGGGATAGAAGCCCATGAGACCGAAGGTGGCATAAGCCACGGGTCCGGCGTGGCCCTTACTGAGCACCAGCCAGTCGCGATCCTCCCAGCGGGGGTTCTTGGGATCGAACTTCATGACCTCACCGTACAAAACGGCCATCAGGTCTGCCAGATCCATGGAACCGCCCACGTGACCGAAGCCCCGGGAGTGGATGACCTTCAGGGTCTCCAGCCGGATCTCAGCCGCCAGAACGTTGCACTTTTTTACATCCATGTAACACGCATCCTTTCTGCTTGCTTTGATGAAAAAATGAAGTAAAACAAGGAAATAACGGTATGTGTACGCTTCCAATTTTGAAGAAGATAACACATTCCGGAAAATGATCACAAGTAATCGTTTTCCGGGACACCCGACAAAGATCGCGCCGTACACGGAGTTTACGAGACAGCGCGATCAGCCATTGAAAGGAACATACCTTCCTGACTCGTATTCTAACCCAAAACATGGCGTTTCGTCAACAGATGTTTGCTTTTTAACAATGAAAAACACCTATTAAAAATGTACGTTCGGACGGGAATCGGGGCATAAATTCGGCTAAACAGGGCATAATCCCATAGAAGAACAAAAACCATCGGCTTTTTCCACAAAAAGCCGATGGTTTTTTCTACATGTGTGAAATTAGGGATATCAGGGCAGCTTCAGATCGCCATCCTTCACCCAGCCGGCCTTGCGGCAGAGCTGGTTGATAAGGGGGCACAGAATGGCGGGGAGGATGAAGGAGATCAGGATCAGGCCTGCCCAGTCAAAAGCGGTGGGGTTCATGGCGATGGCGCCGTTGGCCAGAGCCTTTTCACTGGGAGCCACCCAACCGGTCCACACACCCAACTGGCCGCACAGGCCGCAGGTGCCCATACCGGAGTTGATCGGTGCACCGTTCATCTCAAGATGGAACACGCACGTGGCGATGGGGCCGGTGATGGCGGAGGCGAGCGTCGGCGCGATCCAGACGCGGGGATTTCTGACAATGTTCGGCATCTGGAGCATCGAGGTGCCGAGGCCCTGAGAGACAAGGCCGCCCCAGCGGTTTTCCTTAAAGCTCATCACGGCGAAGCCGACCATCTGCGCGCAGCAGCCCGCGACGGCCGCGCCGCCGGCAAGACCCGTCAGGCCCAGCACCGAGCAGATGGCAGCGGAAGAGATCGGCAGTGTGAGCGCGACGCCGACAAGCACAGAGACCGCGATGCCCATCCAGAACGGCTGGAGTTTGGTCGCATTGTCGATGATAATGCCAAATGCCGAGGCCGCCGTGCCGATGGGCGGGGCGATCCACTTGGCGAGCGCGACGCCAACCAGGATGGTCACGGCGGGCGTCACCAAAATGTCGATCTTCGTCTCCTTGCTCACGGCCTTGCCGCACTCGGCGGCAAGGATCGCGATGATGAGCACGGCGAGCGGGCCGCCTGCGCCGCCCTCGGCGTTGGCCGCATAGCCCACCGCCGCGAGGGAGAAGAGCACCATCGGGGGTGCCTGCAGCGCGTAGCCGATGGCAATGGCCATCGCAGGGCCGGAGACGGACATCGCATAGGTGCCGATGTCCGTCAGAAACGGAAGGCCCAGCTGCGCGCCGAGCGTCTTGATGATCGTGCCGATGAGCAGCGAGCAGAAGAGGCCCTGCGCCATTGCGCCGAGCGCATCGATGCCGTAGCGCTTGGCCGAAACTTCAATGTTTTTGCGGTTGCAGAACGCTTTGAATTTTTCCATGATATCCTCACAGCCTAAAAATAAAATAGTGTCATATGCAGGTGTCTTGACACATGCATATGACACTATAATCGCTTGTGTGAGGATTGTCAACCCTTAATTTCCGTTTTCCTCCAGCAGGACGCGCAGTGCGCGCAGCGCACTCTTCGTGCGCTCGAACGCCGCCTCGTCGGGACAGGAGAGCGTGTGCAGGTGGATGCCGTCGGTGAGACTGGACAGCGGCTCCGCCTTTTTGCAGCGCTCGATAAACTGGCTGACCTCGTAGCGGTTCGAAATTTGCAGCGGGCCGGTGAGCTGGCCGTAGATGGGGTGGTCGACGATGACGTCGATGACCGTACAGCCGTTGTCGACGATGGTGTTGAGCTCGGCTTCCATCTCCTGCGGCGTGTGCTTCACGGCGACACGGCGGAGGATGCCGCGTGCCTCCTTCGGCGTCACATAGCCGCGCGGAGTGGCGAGGATTTCCTCGCCCGAGGAGCGCAGCAGCGCGATATCGCCCACGATGATCTGGCGCGAGACGGAGAATTTTTCCGCCAGCGCGGAGGCGCTGACCGGCGCGTCCGCCGCGTGCAGCACGTCGGCAATGGCCTTTCGCCGCTCGTCAGAATGCATTCGCTCTTCCTCCCCTTTTCGCGCAAAAGCGCCAAATTCCGATTGCGTTTCGTATTATCAAAATCAGAAATTACAGTTCGTTGTCAGATTTTGCCGATTTAATACTCAAAGCAGCTGCCGCCGACGAACTCTCGCACGATGGAGTCGCGCGGGACATAGTCCGTGCGCAGCGACGGCACGGAGTTGACAACGTCCATCAGGTCGCTCAGCCCGTGCTCGGCGATAAACTGATCGTCGAGCTGGCTGTAAAACTCGGGGATCTCCTTCAAATACCGCGCGAGGATGCACGGCTCGTAGTCGTGGAACGTGTCGATGTGGATGCTCGCGTTCGGCTTGTTCGGCATGATGTAGTTGAGCTCGCCGCGGTCGACACTCTCGGCGCGCTCGACGGTCTGACGCAGCGAATGGCCGCGGCCCTGATAGTCGCGGATCATGCGGCGCGCCACGCGCAGCTGCTCGGGACGAACGATGCGGTCCTTGTGCGTGATGATACGCGTACGTGGGGCAACGTAAACGCCCGTAGCTTCGCTTCTGAGCTGGTCGAAAATCAGCGGGTTGAGCATGTGGATGCCCTCGGCGATGATGACGGCGTCCTTGTCGCCCTGCATGGGCTTGTAGCCGCCGACGCCGCCGGCCTTGAAGTCGTAGACCGGCAGCTCCACGAGCTCGCCGTCCATCAGGCGGTGGATATCCTCGATGAGTAAATCGCGGTTCACGCAGTAGGGCGACTCCCAGTCGCTCGCCTCGGGCGGGCGCTGATCAAGCGGCAGGAAAAAGTTATCCATGCTGAGCATGCAGACCTTGACGCCGAGGTTTTCGAGGTATTCGCGCAGACGCATCGCCGTCGTCGTCTTGCCCGAACCGCTCGGGCCCGTCAGGCAGACGATGGGCTTTTGTCCCTTGTTCATTAAAATGCTCGCCGCGGCGGAGCTGATCTTGTCGTGAAAGACCTCCTCGCAGCGCAGGACGAAGCGGGTGTCGTCCTTCATGTTGGTCACAATGTTTTCAATATCGATCACGCGCATGGCATGATAATCTCCTTACTTTTTGGATTCTGCCGCCATCTTCACGGCTGTTTCGAGCGCGATTTTCATCATGGCGGTGAAGCTCGTCTGCCGCGCCTCGGGCGAAAGCTCCTCGCCGGTGAGGATATTGTCGGAGATCGAGCAGAGGGAAAGTCCGCGCTTTTTCGTATAGGCGGCGTTGCAGTAGAGGGCGGCGGCCTCCATCTCGATGGCGAGCACGCCCATGTCCGCCCACTTGAGCGACGGGTTCGACGCGTCGTAGAACGTGTCGGACGAGTAGAGGTTGCCGACGTCCATGCGGACGCCGAGCTCCTTCGCCGATTCAACGGCGGCGGAGAGCAGCTGAAAGTCCGCGATGGGGGCAAATGTGCCGCCAAGGCCGTACTGCGCGGCGTAGTTCGAGTTGGTGCACGCACCCATGCCCGCGACCACGTCACCGAGCTTCAAGTCCTTTTGCAGCGCGCCCGCCGAACCCACTCGGATGATGCTCTCGACATCGTACTGCGTGAACAGCTCGTAGGAGTAGATACCGATGGACGGCATCCCCATGCCGCTGGCCATCACGCTGACGGGAACGCCCTTGTAGGTGCCTGTGTAGCCCTGCACGCCGCGGACGTTGTTGACGAGCTTTGGTTCATCTAAAAATGTTTCGGCGATGAACTTCGCGCGCAGCGGGTCGCCGGGCATCAGAACGGTCCTGGCGAAGTCGCCCTTTTTCGCGCTGTTATGCGGAGTCGGCATATTGAGCCCTCCCCTTTCTTAAAGTTCGCCCTTGGCCTCGAGCTCCTTGACGGCCTTGACGATGCGGGACGTGCCGAGGCGGTCGGCGCCGAGCTTGAGGAAATCTTCGGCGTCCTGCAGGCTCGCGATGCCGCCGGCGGCCTTGATCTTCTTGCCGTTGGTCATGTGGGCGGCCATGAGGGCGACATCCTCGCGGGTCGCGCCGCCGCCGGCAAAGCCCGTGGAGGTCTTGATATAGTCGGCGTGAGAATTGGAGACGACCTCGCAGAGCTTGATCTTCTCTTCGTCGGTGAGCAGGCAGGTCTCGATGATGACCTTTAAGATGTTGCCGTGGCAGGAGATTTTCACAGAGTTGATCTCCTGAAGGATCTTGTCGTACTGGCCCTCCTTGACCCAGCCGAGGTTGATGACCATGTCGATCTCGGTCGCGCCGTCGGCGACGGCGGACTCGGCCTCCATGCACTTGATGCCGCTGGGCGTGTAGCCGTTGGGGAAGCCGATGACCGTACAGATGGGCAGCTGGCCGAAGCCATAGTGCTGCTGCTCGGCGACGTAGTGCGCGGCGTGATTCACATAGGTCTGCGGGATGCAGACGCTCGCGCAGCCGTATTTGATGCCGTCGTCACAGATCTGCTTGATGTCCTCCCAGGTGGCGGTCTGCTTGAGGAGGGTATGGTCAACGTGCTTGAGAATTTCCTTAACGTCCATGATATATTTCCTTTCTGTCGTTGAAAGCGTATTTGATCAAAAATCATTTTATTTTAGCATGTTTCCGTGCTTTTGTCTACCGTTTCGGCAGGTCTCTTACAGTGCGCTGCCGAAATACTCCGTCATCGCGCGGATCAGGAATTCATAGTCCTGCACGCCCGCGGTCTCCCACGAAGAGTGCATCGCGAGCTGGGGCAGGCCGATGTCCACCGTGCTGACCGGCACGAGCGTATCGGAGATCGAGCCGAGCGTCGAGCCGCCGGGAAGATCGGAGCGGTTGGACATGACCTGCGTGGGAACGCCCGCGTTTTCGCACACGGCGCGGAAAACAGCGCAGGAGCGGCCATCGGTCGCGTAGCGCTGATTGGCATTGAACTTGATGACGACGCCCTCGTTCATATACGGGCAGTTGTCGGGGTCGGCGTATTCACCGTGGTTGGGGTGCTGGGCGTGCGCGTTGTCCGCCGAGACGAGGAAGCTGCGCGCGAGCATCATCTGGAGCTCCTGCTCGTCCTTTCCGAGGCACAGGGCGATGCGGCGCAGCGTGTCGCGCAGGAACGTCGAGCCCGCGCCCTGCTTGGTGGACGAGCCGACCTCTTCATTGTCGAAAATGCAGCAGACGGCGATATTTCCGCTCTCCTTCGCCGCAAGGAAGCCCTCGAGGCAGCCGCAGGCGCACTCGAGATCGTCGAGCTTGGGAGAAAGGATGTACTCCTCGTTCTCGCCGAGCAGCGTCCCCTCGCCGCGGCAGTAGAGGAACAGGTCTCTGCCGAGGATGTCGTTTTCTGCAACGTCCGCGGCTTTGGCGACGATGGGCAGGATGCCGCCGCTGTCTTTACCGCCGAGCAGCGGCAGCGTGTCGATATTCGCGAGGTACTTCATGCCGTCGTTCGCCGTGCGGTTCATGTGGATGGCGACATTGGGAATGACGAGCAGGTCGCGGTCGACGCTCACGAGTTTTTCGACGATCTCGCCGTTTGCGCGCACGAAGACGCGGCCCGCGACGGAGAGTGGGCGGTCGAACCACGTGGACATCAGCATGCCGCCGTATTTTTCGGTCGAGAGCTGGACATAATGCGCGCTGCGGCGGTCGGGATGCTCTTTTAAACGGAACGCTGGCGAGTCGGAGTGCGCCGCAGCCATGGCGAAGCCGCCGTCGATCATCTCCGGCACGCGGAAGGCGATGGTGCTCGAGCCGTTGCGGCGGACGAAATACTTCCCGCCGGGGGCTACCTCCCAGCGTTCGCGTTCGGAAAGCTCGGTATAGCCGTTTGCGAGGAGCTTTTGGCGGATGTTCTCGGTCACATGGTAGCAGGTGGGGCTATTTTTGATAAAATGCAGCAGTTCTCTTGCCGGTGCATGTTGCATGGTGATGTCCTCCACAGTTTATTTTTGTTTGGCGGTATTATAGCACACGTCATGCTTCTCGGCAAGCGGACACTCCCTCTGTGCCGCACAAAACGGGGGCAACATTTGTACATTTGTCCATATTTGGTGGAATTATAGTTGATTCTTTTATCGAAATCCTTTATAATACAGTTGATTTCCGTCCCCCTCCCGCATCGAGCGGGCTTTTGTTTGCGCTCTTAAGCCGGAAGGAGGCTATTTCTATGAACGAATCCTCTTCTCCCGCGCCAGCTCCGGTCTCACCGCTGTGGACGCGGGATTTCACTATCATCACATTGGGCAGCGTGATCTCGATGCTGGGCAATTCGATGTCCGGCTTCGCGCTGAGCCTGCTCGTGCTGGACTACACGGGTTCGAACCTGCTCTATGCCATCTATATTGCGACATTTACGCTGCCGCAGATCGTCATGCCGATCTTCTCGGGCGCGATCCTCGACCGCTTTTCGCGCAAGAAGACGATCTACACGCTGGACTTCCTTTCCTCCGGGGTCTACCTTGTCGCTGCGCTGATCCTGAGCCGCGGCTGGTTCAGCTTTCCGATGCTCGCGGTCTTCTGCTTTATCATCGGTTCGATCAACAGCATCTACTATGTCGCCTACGACAGCTTCTATCCCCTGCTGATCTCTGAGGGGAACTACTCCAAGGCCTACTCCATCGCGAGCGTGCTGGAGACGCTCTCGGCGCTCATCATCCCGATCGCAACGTACTTTTACAATCTCTTCGGCATTGCGCCGCTGCTCGGCATCAACGCGCTGTGCTTCTTCATCGCCGCGACGGCGGAGACGCAGATCCGCGCCGAGGAACACTACATCGAAAAGCAGCGTGCCGCGCTCGCGCTCGAAGAGCAGCATTCCTCGGGCCGCCAGCTCCTGCGCGACATCAAAGAGGGCTTTCGCTATCTGATGAGTGAAAAGGGGCTTCTGCGCGTGGCCATCTATTTCACATTCAGCATGCTGGCCTCGGGCGCGTCGCAGGTCATCACGCTGCCGTACTTCAAGTCGACATTCGATAACGGCGAATACATCTATATGCTCGTCTGGGGCATGGCGATCTTCGGCCGCGCCATCGGCGGCGGCATTCATTATAAAATCAAGCTGCCTGTGCAGCATAAGTATTCCATTGCCCTGATGGTTTATGTCGTCATCTCGCTGTGTGAGGGCTTCTATCTCTACTGCCCGCTGCCGGTGATGATGGTCTCGTGCTTTTTAACGGGTATCCTCGGCGTGACGAGCTACACCATCCGCATCTCCGCCACGCAGAGCTACGTGCCCGACGAGAAAAAGGGCCGCTTCAACGGCGCGTTCAACATGCTCAACACCGTCGGCAGCTTCACGGGCAATCTGCTCGCGGGCGCGCTGGTGGCGTTTCTCCCCGTGCGCGGCGTGCTGACGGGCTTTATGCTCGTCACGGCGCTTTCCGGTAAGGTCGTCGTCATCGGCGGCGGACGCAGGGACGTGTCCGCGATCTATAACCGGCAAGAATAAGAAATGTAACAATAAAAATTTGATGGAGGAAACAATATGAAATTTTCCGAAATGGCCTACACCCGCCCCGATCCCGCGGCGAGCAAGCAGCGCCTTTCCGCGCTGACGGCGGAGCTCAAGGCCGCCAAGAGCTATGAGGAAGCGCGCAAGGTGTTCCTTTCGCAGCAGGAGCTGATGAGCCACATCTCCACCGCCGCGACGCTCGCGAGCATCCGCCACTCGATCGACACGCGAGACAAATTCTACGACGGCGAGGAGAAATTCTGGAACAACTTCAACCCTGAGCTTGAGGAATACAATCAGGCGTGGACGGCGGCGATGCTCGAAAGTGCCTTCCGCGCGGACTTTGAGAAGGAATACGGCGATCTGATGTTCGTCAACGCCGAGATCGCGCTCAAGACCTTCTCCCCCGCCATCATTCCTGAATTACAGCAGGAAAACGACCTGACGCAGGAGTATGAAAAGCTGCTTGCCTCGGCGCAGATCCCGTTCGGGGGCAAGGTCTACACCCTCTCGCAGCTCTCCCCGTTCAAGACCTGCGCTGACGATGAAAAGCGCCTTGCCGCGTGGAAGGCCGAGGGCCAGTGGTACAAGGACAATCAGGCAAAATTCGACGAGCTCTACGACAAGCTCGTAAAACTCCGCGACGCGATGGGCAAAAAGCTCGACTACGAGGGCTATACCACGCTCGGCTACTACCGCATGGGCCGCAACTGCTATACGAAAGACGATGTCGAGAAGTTCCGCGAGGCGGTCGTCAAGTATCTCGTCCCCGTGGCGGACAAGGTGTACCGCGAGCAGGCCAGGCGCCTGGGCAAGCAGTATCCGATGAGCTTTGCCGACAACGCGCTCGAATTCCGTTCCGGCAATCCCCGCCCCGCGGGCACGCCGGACGACATTCTCGCCCAGGGTATGAAGTTCTACAGCGAGCTTTCGCCCGAGACGAAGGAGTTCTTCGAAACGATGCTGCGCGACGAGCTGCTCGACGTGCTCTCGACCGAGGGCAAGCAGGCGGGCGGCTACTGCACGAGCATCATGGACTATCAGGTGCCGTTCATCTTCGCCAACTTCAACGGCACGCAGCACGACGTCGAGGTCGTGACGCACGAGGCCGGTCACGCCTTCGAGGCCTGGACGAACCGCAAGCGCATCCCCATCGACTACATCTGGCCGAGCATGGAGGCCTGCGAGGTCCACTCGATGTCTATGGAGTTCTTCGCAGAGCCCTGGGCGGACGGCTTTTTCGGCCCCGACGCGAAAAAGTTCCTCTACAGCCACCTCTCCGGCGCGCTGACGTTCATCCCCTACGGCACGATGGTCGACCACTTCCAGCACATCGTGTATGAAAAGCCCGAAATGACGCCCGCCGAGCGCCACGCCGTTTGGAAGGAGCTGCTCGGCGTCTATATGCCGTGGATGAAGCTCGACGGCGAGATCCCGTTCTACTCCGAGGGCATGGGCTGGCAGCGCCAGCACCACATCTATTCGAGCCCCTTCTATTATATTGACTACTGCCTTGCCCAGACCGTGGCGCTCGGATTCTGGGCGATGATCCGCAAGGACGTGGGGAACGCCTGGCAGCACTACATGGCCTACACCGTGCAGGGCGGCAGCCGGACGTTCACCGACCTTCTCAAAAACGCCGGCCTTGAAAGTCCGTTTGACGAAGCGTGCCTTCGCGGCGTGTGCGCCGAGGCGGAGAAGGCCCTCGCGGACTTTGACCTCACGGGCATCGAATAATGGGTGAACAGCACAAAAAACACAACCGCCGCGAGCACCTGAACGACTTTCATCTGAACATCGCGGGCGAATATGTTTACGACGGGGCACTCTACGCCTGCCAAAGCGATGATGCAAAGCAGCGCAGATCTAAGCGCGCCGTGTGGGGAATGGCGGCCATTTTGACCGTCGCGGTCATCGCGGGCGGGTGCATTCCCGCGCCGGGGATGCAGAACTGTTTTTACGTTCTGCTCCCCTACCTCGGCGAGTTTCTGGGCGCGGGAAGCGTCATCTGGGCGCTTGCAAAGCTCGGCATGGATTGGGGCACGGTGCGCGAGTACAACTACAAAAAAAGCGTGGCCGTTCTGCCCGTGCGAACGGCGGTCACGGCGGTCTTTTCTCTTCTCGGCGTCGTGTGCGAATTGATTTTCTTTTTCGTCAATGACCACGCAGGACAGACGTTTTTCGCGCTGCTCTATGTCCTGCTGAAGCTGATAGCCCTACTGAGTGTCCTTGTTCTGCGCGCCGAAATTATGCAGGCAGAATGGGACAAATTGCCTAAAAAAAATAACTTCTAAGATTTTACTCTGTACAATGTGCATCCTTTCATGCTATAATCAAAAAAATTCTACGCGCTGTTTTTCGGCGCACAGATGTCCATAGGAGGCGCACTTCCCTTTCCGCGCGTGTATACGCGCGGGCACCTTACTTTGTGCTGCACGGGGCGACCCGTTTGGCAAAAATTTATAAAGGAGTAGATTCAATGAAAAGAACACTTGCACTGATCCTTTCTCTGGTCATGTGTCTTGGTCTTCTGGCCGGCTGCGGCGACAAGAAGACGGACGACGGCCAGACCGACGGCAAGACGCTTGTTGTCGGCACGCAGAACTTCGACGGTAAGTTCTCCCCCTTCTTCTATACCAATGACTATGAAAACCAGGTCATGGGTATGGTCTTCGACGGTCTGTTTCTCGTCGACCGCGAGGGCTCTGTCGTCCTCAAGGGCATCGAGGGCGACGTCCGTCCCTACAACGGCACCGACTATACTTACAAGGGCATTGCCGACTGCGACATCGTTGAAAACAGCGACGGCACGGTCGACTACAACATCACCCTGAAAGAGGGCGTCAAGTTCTCCGACGGTGAGGAAATGACCATCGACGATGTCATCTTCTCTTACTATGTCCTGCTTGACCCCGCTTATGACGGCGTTTCCACGCTGTACTCCCTGCCCATCAAGGGTCTGGAAGCCTATCGCAGCGGTATGGACACTGTGCAGAACCTGATTCTCGCCGCCGGTCCTGACGCCTACGCCGCCAACGACTTCTACACCGAAGAGCAGTACAACGCTTACTGGGCCGCCTTCAACGCCGCCGGCGTGAAGTTCGCCCAGGAGATCCTTGACTACGTGGTCGCCTCCGGTTACGCCACCGCTGACGACTCCGTCGCCGCGCAGGCTGGCAACTGGGGCTTCGATCTCGCCGATGACGCGACCGTCGAAGACTTCTGGGCTGCCATCGTTGCTAAGTACGGCTACGACATCTCCGATGACGGTATCAACGCCGAGACCGCCGGCACCAGCATCTCCGCCTTCCTCGAGGCTGAGCTGGGCGATGCCTACACCGACTATACCGTCGCCGTCCAGACCGGCGAGTCCGCTCCCAACGTTGCCGGTATCGTCAAGACCGGTGACTACTCCATGACCGTCACCCTCACCGAGGTCAACGCCACCGCCATCTATCAGCTCCCCGTCACCGTGTGCCCCATGCACTACTATGGCGAGACTGACAAGTATGACTACGACAACAACATGTTCGGCTTTGTCAAGGGCGATCTGTCCCACGTCAAGTCCGTGACCTCCACCCCCATCGGCTCCGGCCCGTACACCTTCGAGGGCTGGTCCAACGGTGCTGTCACCCTGCAGAAGAACCCGACCTACTGGAAGGGCGAGCCCAAGATCGACACCGTCATCTGGCGCGAGATGCAGGACGTCGATAAGATCCCCGGCGTTGTCTCCGGCACGATCGACATCACTGACCCCTCCTACTCCAAGGAAGCTGCCGAGCAGATCAAGGAAGCCAACTCTAACGGCGAGATCTCCGGCGATACCATCCAGACCGACCTCGTCGCCAACCTCGGCTACGGCTATGTCGGCTTCAACGCCAACCGCGTGAAGGTCGGCGACGGCAACGGCGGTGATGAGGCCTCCAAGGATCTGCGTAAGGCCATCGCCACGGTTATCGCCGTTTACCGCGATGTCGCTGTCGACTCCTACTACGGTGAGTTCGCCAACGTCATCAACTACCCCATCTCCGACACCTCCTGGGCTGCTCCGCGCGTTACCGATGAGGGCTACAAGATCGCCTTCTCCGTTGACGTCAACGGCAACGACATCTACACCGAAGGCATGAGCGCCGACGACAAGTACGCCGCCGCCATGCCGGCAGGAAAGACGAGGCAGGCGAACCTCGCCATGCTGGTGCAGAAAGCGGAAGATTACGAGAAGACCAGTTATCAGGGACTTTTCGACTTTATCCGGTACATCGAGAAGTTAAAAAAATACAACACCGACTTCGGTGAGGCTTCCCGCTCCGGGGAACATGACGACGCGGTGCGGATCATGAGCATCCATAAGAGCAAGGGACTGGAGTTTCCGGTC
>ENA-OPCV01002334-OPCV01002334.1-human-gut-metagenome-genome-assembly--contig:-NODE-2334-length-12149-cov-3.557549_pt1 | contig 12149 bp, 7 predicted proteins | sample MGYA00241257_ERZ501494 | MGnify/ENA primary metagenome ERZ501494 (study PRJEB25962, sample SAMEA2042618) | human gut metagenome | biome: human gut; feature: human-associated habitat; material: faeces...
ACCACCACCGATATCCACGATCATGTTGCCGCAAGGTCTGGAAATATCGATACCAGCTCCGATTGCAGCCGCAATCGGTTCTTCAATAATAGAGACCTCTCTTGCGCCTGCCTGATAGGTTGCATCCTCAACAGCTTTCTTCTCTACCTCAGTTACGCCGCTGGGTACGCAGACTGCGATTCTGGGGCGGCGGAAGGTTTTTCTGCCGAGTGCTTTCTGGATGAAGTATTTCATCATTTTCTCTGTTACGGTATAGTCAGAAATAACGCCCTGACGAAGCGGACGGACTGCTACGATATTGCCGGGCGTACGTCCCAGCATCAGGCGCGCGTCCTCTCCAATTGCCTTGATCTTGTTGGTATCACGATCAAATGCTACAACGGAAGGCTCCTTTAATACGACGCCCTTCCCTCTGATATAAACCAGAATGCTGGCTGTTCCCAAATCAATCCCAATATCTGTATACTGCATGCTATAATCTCCTTCCGTTCTGCTGCGAACGTACTGTACGTTCCAATCATTCCCTGTTCTGCTCTATGTTAATCAGGGCAAATTTCACCCTTTTTGGAATAGTCCGCGTCCATTATAGCGTAAAACCCCGGTATTGAAAAGGGGATTCAGAAAAATTTAACTTTTCAGCATCTTCTTTACATAATATCCTGTATACGATGCAGGATTCTTCGCAACCTCCTCCGGCGTTCCCTTTGCGATGACCGTTCCGCCGCGCATGCCTCCCTCTGGTCCGATATCGATCAGATAGTCCGCCGTCTTGATGACATCCAGATTGTGCTCGATTACCACAACGGTATTTCCACCCTCTGCAAGCCGATGCAGAATCTCGATCAGCTTCTGCACGTCTGCAAAATGCAGTCCGGTCGTGGGTTCGTCCAGAATATAGATCGTCCTTCCGGTGCTCCGTCTGGACAGCTCCGCTGCCAGCTTGATCCGCTGTGCTTCGCCGCCGGACAGCTCCGTAGAAGGCTGTCCCAGCTTGACATAAGAAAGCCCTACATCATATAGTGTCTGAATCTTTCTCTGGATGGACGGCACATTTTCAAAAAAGGTCAGCGCCTCCTCCACTGTCATATCCAACACATCGTAAATGCTCTTGCCCTTGTATTTGACGTCCAGTGTCTCTCGGTTATAGCGCTTGCCTCCGCAAACCTCACACGGCACATAGACATCCGGCAAAAAGTGCATTTCAATCTTGATAATGCCGTCGCCGCCACAGGCTTCACAGCGTCCGCCCTTAACGTTGAAGCTGAATCTTCCCTTTTTATAACCTTTCGCTTTTGCATCCGAAGTCGATGCGAACAAATCGCGGATCATATCAAATACGCCTGTATAGGTCGCCGGATTGGAACGGGGCGTCCGCCCAATCGGAGACTGGTCGATCGCAATGACCTTATCCAGCTGCTCGATGCCGTCGATGCCCGCATGTTTTCCCGGAATACATCTCGCACGGTTTAAATCTCTTGCCAGGTGTTTATAGAGAATTTCGTTGACCAGCGACGATTTGCCGGAGCCGGAAACGCCCGTCACGCAGGTAAACACGCCCAACGGAAATTTCACATCGATCTTCTTTAAATTATTTTCTTCCGCGCTGCGCACAGTCAGCCAGCCTGTGGGCTTTCGTCTCGTCTCAGGAACCGGGATCTTCTTCGCACCGCTCAAATACTGACCGGTAATCGACTCCGGCGTATTCATGATCTCTTCCACGGTTCCGCTCGCAACAATCTGACCGCCATGGGAGCCTGCTCCAGGGCCGACGTCCACAATATAATCTGCTGCACGCATCGTATCCTCATCATGCTCCACGACGATCAGCGTATTGCCAAGATCCCGGAGATTCTTCAGCGTTGCGAGCAGCTTGTCGTTGTCCCGCTGATGTAGACCGATACTTGGCTCGTCCAGAATATAGCAGACTCCGACCAGTCCGGAGCCAATCTGTGTTGCAAGACGAATTCTCTGCGCCTCACCGCCGGAAAGTGTTCCCGTCGCTCTGGAAAGGGAGAGATAATCCAGTCCGACATCGATCAGGAAGCCAACTCTTGCCCGGATTTCCTTTAAAATCTGGCTGCCTATCAGCTCCTGCTGTGTCGTCAGTTTCATATTCTGCAGAAACTGCGACAGCTCTCCGATAAACATTGACGTAATTTCATATATATTTTTCCCGCACACGGTTACTGCCAGCGCTTCTTTTTTCAGACGCTGTCCCTTACACAGCCGACACGGTGTAATCCGCATAAATGTCTCGTATTCCTGCTTGGTGGCGTCCGATCCTGTCTCCCGGTATCTGCGCTCCACATTCCGAATCAAGCCCTCGAACGCGATCGGATACTGTCCCTTGCCGCGCTGTCCTTCATAGTAGACCAGGACCTCTTTTCCACCGGTTCCATGCAGCAGAATATCCTGAATTTTCTGTGGATATTCCCCAAACGGTGTATCCAGATCGAAGTGATATTCTTTTGCCAGTGCCTGCAGGATCGCATTTGCAAAAGATCCCGGCTGCTGACAGCTCTGCCACCCCAGCACGGTAATCGCGCCCTGGTTGATGCTCAGCGTGCGGTCCGGAATCATCAGGTCGGAATCAAACTCCATCTTATATCCAAGTCCGTAACACTCCGGGCATGCCCCGAACGGGTTGTTGAATGAAAAGCTTCTGGGCTCGATTTCATCAATGCTGACGCCGCAGTCCGGGCACGAAAAGCTCTGGGAAAATGTCAGCATTTCCTCATCGCTTCCCACACGTTCTACAAACAGAAGTCCCTCCGACAGGTTCAGGACATTTTCGATCGAATCCGTCAGTCTGCGTTCGATTCCCGGCTTCACAATCAGACGGTCAACGACGATTTCGATATTATGCTTGATATTTTTATCCAGCTGGATATTCTCCGCCAGCTCATACAGATTGCCGTCAATGCGGACTCTCACATAGCCGCTTCTCGCCGCGCGTTCCAGCACCTTCTCATGCCGTCCCTTTCGTCCGCGCACAACGGGCGCAAGCAGCTGCAGCCGCGTTCCTTCCGGAAGTGCCATGATCTGATCCACCATCTGATCGACGCTCTGTTTCTTGATCTCCTTGCCGCAGTTCGGGCAATGCGGAATGCCGATTCTCGCATACAGCAGACGGAAATAGTCATAAATCTCTGTTACTGTTCCGACAGTAGAACGAGGGTTGCGGTTCGTCGATTTCTGATCGATCGAAATCGCCGGAGAAAGTCCTTCGATCTTTTCCACATTCGGCTTCTCCATCTGTCCCAAAAACTGACGCGCATAGGACGATAGCGATTCCATATACCGCCGCTGTCCTTCCGCATAGATCGTATCAAACGCCAGCGACGATTTACCGGAGCCGGACAGTCCGGTAAAGACAACCAGCGCATCCCTCGGAATATCCACATCCACATTTTTCAGATTGTGCTCGTTCGCACCCCGGATTCTGATACAGTTCTTCTTTGAAAGTATTTTCTTTGCTTCTTCCATTTCTTCCTCACTCTATAGAAATAACATTCAAACGCATTCTTATTCAGGCGCTCAGTCCATATCCGCCAGCAGCTTTTTCAGATCTACCATCTGGTCGCGCAGCTCTGCCGCCGCTTCGAAATTCAGCTCTGCTGCCGCCTTCTTCATCTTCTTCTGCACGTCCGCAATCAGCTTTTCCAGCTCTGGACGGCTCATGGATTCCGGATCTTTTTCGAAAGCAGTCTCTGCAGGCTTGATCTCCTTCGTGATGCTGATCAGATCGCGGACGGCTTTCTTAATTGTCTGCGGTGTAATTCCGTGTGCTTCGTTATAAGCCTGCTGCAGCGCACGTCGGCGCTCCGTCTCGTCGATCGCCCTCCTCATGGAATCGGTGATCGTATCCGCATACATGATAACGTGTCCCTCCGCGTTACGCGCAGCACGTCCGACCGTCTGAATCAGTGACGTCTCCGATCGCAGAAATCCTTCCTTATCCGCATCGAGAATTGCTACCAGCGTAATCTCCGGAATATCCAAACCCTCTCTCAGCAGGTTAATGCCCACCAGCACATCGAATACATCCAGACGCATATCCCGGATAATCTCGGAACGCTCCAGCGTATCCACATCGGAGTGCAGATAACGAACACGAATTCCCACTTCCCGCATATAATCCGTCAAATCTTCCGCCATGCGCTTCGTCAGTGTCGTAATCAGAACTTTATTGTGATGTGCGGTCTCTTTCCGAACCTCCGCAATCAAATCGTCGATCTGTCCCTCTACCGGGCGAACATCGATTTTCGGATCAAGCAGTCCGGTCGGACGGATAATCTGCTCCGTCCGAAGCAGCTCATGCTCTTCTTCATAAGGTCCCGGCGTCGCAGAAACGAACATCATCTGATCGATCCGCTGTTCAAATTCTTCAAAATTCAGCGGTCGGTTATCCAGCGCAGACGGCAGACGGAAGCCATAATCCACAAGTGTCTGCTTCCGGGAGCGGTCACCCGCATACATACCGCGAATCTGCGGGATTGTCATATGCGACTCATCGATAATAATCAGATAGTCATCTTTAAAGAAGTCCAGCAGCGTAAACGGCGGCGCGCCTTCCGGCATTCCGTTTAAATGCCTGGAATAGTTCTCAATACCCGAACAAAATCCGGTTTCCCGCAGCATTTCGATATCGAAATTCGTCCGTTCTGAAATGCGCTGCGCCTCCAGGAGTTTATCTTCTCCTTTGAAAAAGCGGATTCTGCCCTCCAGCTCCTTTTCGATTTCATCGCAGGCCTTATTAATCTGCTCCTGCGGCACAACATAATGGGACGCCGGGAAAATAATGACATGCTCCAGCGTGTTCTGCACCTGCCCATTTAACGGATCAACCTCCGTAATCCGATCGATTTCATCTCCGAAAAATTCTACCCGGATCAGAAATTCGCTTCCCTGTGCCGGATTGATCTCAATCACATCTCCACGCACACGAAAGCAACCGCGGTTTAAGTCCATATCATTGCGGTCATACTGAATCGCCACGAGCGCCCGCAGCACATCGTCCCGATCCTTCTGCATTCCCGGGCGCAGGGACACACTCATCCCCGAAAACTCATCCGGGGAACCCAGACCGAAAATACAGGAAACGCTGGCGACCACAACAACATCCCGCCGTTCCGAAAGGGACGCCGTAGCGGACAACCTCAGCTTATCGATTTCATCGTTGATCGCGGAATCCTTCGCAATATAAGTGTCCGTGGACGGGACATACGCCTCCGGCTGATAATAATCATAATAAGATACAAAATATTCTACCGCATTTTCCGGAAAAAATTCTTTAAATTCCCCGTATAGCTGTCCCGCCAGCGTCTTATTGTGCGCGATCACAAGCGTCGGTTTATTCAGCGCCGCAATCACATTCGCCATCGTAAATGTCTTGCCGGAGCCGGTAACGCCGAGCAGGGTTTCAAACTGATTGCCTTCCTGAAACCCCTTCACCAGCTCTGCAATCGCCTGCGGCTGGTCGCCGGTTGGCATATATGGGGCATGTAATTTAAACGCCATAATGCCCTCTCCTTCCTGAAATTTATAGTAAAATTGACTTCTATAAGCCCACTGATTGTTACTCTTAATATTCTATAATTTGCTTAATTATCTCTTGGTAATTGTAAACAGTATCATTTTCATACGGATTTTTTGCTTTTTCTTTATTAAAAACTTGATTAAGTAATTCTTCATATTCAACTTCATTTGATACTTTATTCCCATTCCAATAATAATAATCACAAATTGGATAACCTTCAGAATCAAATTGAATATTAGAATTATCTTCCACCCCATATTCTCCTTTACATCGTTCAACAAATGTTCCATTTTCTATCCTATAAATCGTATCATAATAATCACCCATATTACCACCAGAATCCATAAATAGATTTTCACCTTCTATGTATGAAAATCCAAAAATCCACATATGTTGATAAATTACTGAATTATCAAAATAGCTACATAACATACTTCCAGTTGCTGTATACCCCAAATTAATATATAGTTCTGGAATATCATCCCCATCAACATTTACCAATTGATATTCTTCTAAATACTCATCGAGCCAATAGTCATAATTTATACCTTTTTCAAAAATGAAATCAATATATGCCGATTTCCAAGGCTCTAAATTTTTCACATTATATTGCGTTTTCAGTTCTAATACTTCTTTTATCTCTGCTACATTTTCTCCTTCTGCATAATTATTAACATACCAGGTAGCAACACGTTCACTATCATAGAATATTTCTATATATATTATTTCTCCATTATCCAACAAATAAATTGCGTCCGATTCATCTGATGAATATTGACATGTATAACCGAACTTTTGAATCTTAGACAAAACACTCGCCTTATTATCTCCAATACATACACCATATAAAGAGATTTTCTCATTTCCTCTGTTTGAAACAGCATAATAACCATAGTCATCCCAACTCAATTCAAAGTTGTCCATATAATAATTATTACTTCCCATCATGGCTTCATTGTCATAACCCGTGTCCATTATTTCAACAACCTTCTCAAAGTTTCCTATGTATTCTGTTATTTCAATTATATCATTTTCTCTATTGACCAACTCTACTAATAACTTATTATCATCATTCTTTAAATATTCAGTATTATCTTCTGGTAAAAATCCGTAACATTTACTCTTATTTGTTATATCTGCATTTTTTAACTGAACCAGATACTCTGCAATTTCTTCATTTATACTGTTATGATAATCAACCAAAGGCTGTATTTTTTCCTGCGTATTTTCTGTTTTTGCTTTCAAAGAAGCAATTGCAGCCTCTCTGGTAATATAACAGAATTTCAAATATGCATAACAGGATTGAGTTACCTCATACAAATTTTCTGATGTAATATTTTGCACATTACCAAATGTATTATTTCGTATATTCTGATAATTTATAAATGCATCTGATTGAAAGATTGTACCATAGGTAGCCAATTCAAATTGATCCGCCGCTTTTATTTTGTCTCCAATATTAAGTATGTTTGCTGATTGTACAAAATCCCACCCAATCAAAATTAAGTTTGCCTGTGTTCCTAACGAAGAACTTAAATCCACAGCATCTTCTAACAGACTATCATAATTTTTCATTAAATACTGTAATGCTGAATATGTTAAAATATCTTGTTGTAACATATCCGTGTATACTTCTATCCCAGATTTCATCGCATTTGACATTGTGTTCTGTGAATCTTTTTTCTTAATAAAAGACATAAGAGACTCTAATGCAAATTTATCTTGATTCTGAAATTCTTTCGCATATCCCACAACATCTGCTACTGTAAACATTTTTTTAACAATACCTGTTGCTTCTTTTACCTGTTTTTGTACACCTGTAATAATTCCAGCAGTATTATCAAACAAAATTGTTTTATCTGTTGCATTTTCAAGTGCCTGATATGCCCTGTTATACGCAAATACACTTTCATTACTTCCATCAATTTTGTCCTTTAACTCTTGGCAAGTTTTTTGTAACTTTCCTATATCATCATCCGTAGGCATACTATCTTCAAGTGTAGATAATACTTTTCCAAAAGTTCCACTGCCATTAAAATACCCCATTACTTTTTTAATGTGTTTAACTTCTTGTTCTAATTCTTTGTCCGAATATGTACAGAACAACTCCGCTATTGCCTCACTGTACTTTGAATCATAAGACGAACTATCCATTGCAAACATCTGTACAAACTGCACCCATGTTGCCCCATCCATATCTAACAAACCATTAAACATATTTACTACATGACTTGCACTTCCAATTACTTTCCAATCAATATCTGTATATCCAAAGTCTTTATTCCAATCAAACGAATAAGCATTGAAATTTTTTAAAATATCCATATAAATATCAATGATGTTTTTACTTGGCATATCAATTAAAATAGTATTATCCACAACTAACATGCTACTATTTAATAGCAGCAATGAATATTCCAACGGAATCCACGCACCATTTTCATTTTTAATGGTTTCAAATGGTGCTTCATAAGAATCAACCATTTGCGTAAACAGCATATGTCCAACCTTTGTACTATCATAATAAAATACTGTTAAACCATATGGTACAGTTTCATCCGCATCTTGATTATAAATAGAAACATATTCCTCAGATATAGCAACGTCATATCCTAGACGTTCTCCAAGTTCTTTGGCATTTGCATAAACATTATCATTTTTTACCATAATCTGTAATGTTTCTATATTTCCAATACTATCAGAAAACTCAACTGATACAGTATTATATACTTCTTCTGTGCTTTCATCTGCTAATACTACAGTTGAAGATGATATTAACATAGCAATACATAATATTAAACTTATGAGTCTTCTCATTTGACACCCTCCTCACCATTTTCTTGAATCATCTGCTGAATCAAGTCCTGATATGCAGTTATTAGAGTACCTGTTATTCCGTTCATAAATTCCTGTGTTGAATAATCTGCTGTAAATACACCATCTTCATATGTATATGGTACTTCAACTTCAATCCTTGTTTTTTCTGCCGTTACAATATAGTTATATATGTATTCTTCAAAACTTTCTTCTGTCAAATTTTCTTCTTTCATAACATCTTTAAATATATTAGAGAGTTTTGGTGCAGTAATTTCATACACAATATATTCGTCGGTTATCTTTTTTACCTTAATAGAATCCTGCTCTACTATCTTAGCAATAATGCCATTATTAGCACTTCCAGAATCATCAAAGAATCCTGCCAGTTCTTCGTCTGTTACAAAATCCCCTGTTCCTAAAATTATTGCTTCAACAGTTTGCATATCCTTATTTCCAACTGCTTCAACTATTTTCTCCGCCTCTGACTCAACGTCTTTATTAGTTCCACACGCTGAAAGACATAACACACATGCCAAACTAATAATTAACAACTTCTTTTTAATCTTTCCAATATTATACATAAGCCATCTCCTTTTCATTTTTAACTAATTTAGGCGTTTGCGAAACGCCAAACACCGCATAAATACGGTGTTTTTTGTCGTTAAAATAAAATATCTCCTCAAAGTTTATGGTAAAATAGAGTTGTCGAGAAACTATCAACCAATCCACCTAAAGGAGATATACTTGCATGATAACATATAAGCAACTCACTTTGGCAGAAATTTTTGAAGATTGCCAGAATAAATTCGACAATGACAAATACCAGTTTCTTGCTCTTCTTGATGAAGCTACTAACCTTGATGATTCCTACGATCCTTACAAAGCAGCCTATGGTTCCATGCCAACTCATGCTGCATCCAATCAGGCGATACAGCAAATGTACATCAACGGTCACTTCTGTTATGCCTATAAATTCGGTATCGTCACAAATGGACTTGGCATTGTCCGCGACATATCTTTCTACAACAAGGATTTCCTAAATGCACATCCTGATATTGTTGTTGAAAAGAAATCGGATTCTCCAGATGAGGATAAATCTCTTGCAGACTCAAAAGCGCTGCTTCCTGTTTTAATTGATTTTTTCAAAAAGCATCCTTACATAGAGCCGAAGACGTTTCTTGGGGATGCCGCTTTTGATACGATTGAGATCTATAAATCTCTTTTTGAAGACATTGGATTTCGTAAGGCTTTTATTCCTCTCCGGGTAAAATTATCCATGAAAGGAACTGACTACACAGTGAATGAAAATGGCATTCCCTGCTGTCCACACGATTCTACGCTTCCTATGAAACGAGAAGGCAGTAAATCTCATTTAAGAAGCAAACTTCCTACCATGAAATTTGTATGTCCCAAAATGAAATGGTTGCGTGATAAGCAGACTGGAAAAATTTATCGTAAATGCCACTGTGATAATCCATGCACCATTTCTTCCTGCGGACGAATGATTTATATTTATCCTGAGAAAAATCTCCGCGCCTATCCTGGTGTAGAACGAGGCTCACGTGAATGGGAATACACCTACAAAATCCGTATAAATGTTGAAAAATCAATCAACCATTTCAAGGATAGTTTCTGCATTTCGAATCGTAAAACGCAGAATGAAAAAACTCTTCATGCGGATTTAATTCTCGCGGGAATCACACAGCTTGTTACCGTACTTGTTGCGGATAAAATTCATAAACATCAATACATACGGAGTTTAAAGCCTTTAATTGCATGATATTCGATATTCATATCATCTTTTCTTCGCAGTCCATCTGGGAAGTCTTTTTTCATGTCTAATTTTGATGTCACCTGCTTCTCATCTTAGGAATCCTGCATTGCAGGATTCTTACCGCACTTTTAATCAGGATTGCAAACTTGTTTCGTAATTACCTATTTTACTATTATACAAAAATCTCTTAAATCCTTCACTATTAATTCAATTTTTACTTCACGACGAATCGTGTTCACAATTTCTCTGCTTATTACACAGTTCACCTAGTCCATTTTGCCAATTTTAGCATCAAAAGTCGCAAAAAAAGACGTTTGTTTTGATACGAAATGGACTACATGGAAGCCATCCCGTAGTAGGATACAAACTATTCTACCGCATTTTCTGGAAAAAATTCTTTAAATTCACTGCAAAGCTGTGCGGCAAGGGTTTTATTATGAGCAAGCACAATAGTAGGTTTGTTCACTTGTGCAATGACATTTGCCATAGTGAAAGTTTTTCCCGAACCTGTTACACCGAGCAAAGTTTGGCATTTCTCGCCTTTTTTTATTCCGTCAACAAGTGTTTGAATTGCCTGCGGCTGATCTCCTTGTGGTTTAAATTCAGAAACAAGTTCAAATTTATCCATACAGCTTCCCCTTCTTAATGGTTATTTCCTTAGATTTTTAACAAGTATATTTATTCTTCTTGCATTTATCGACGTATATTGTTCAACATTATTTCTGACTGCAAGCTGAATATTTTTACATACAGAAAAAATATCACAGCCATATTGTAAAATGACTGTCATATCTATATGTACACCGTGTCCTGTTTTTCTTAGGTTTATATTTTGCACCTTAATTAGTCCGTCAATCTTTTGTGCCTCATGTATTGCTATTGAATTTATAACATTATCTGAGATAATATAGTCACCCATATAACTGAATGTGGGTCTTACGATTGATTTATCAGCCTCGGCAGTTGTTATTTCCGAATCAAGATTTTTTTGAAATCTTCTTAACGGATGCAAGAAATATCCTGAAAATTCCTTCTTTATTTCAAATGTCGGAACAGGAATAACGTGTTTCCCTTCAACTGTACGCATTCTAAGTGCCATATTCATTTCTTCGGGTGTTGCAACATCCTCTATTCTTATAATTTGTTCAATCTCATGAACACCGATATTTTTAGCAATTTTATTTACCATTCCGTCAGATGTACCCAAAATCATAAGGCACTTAATCTTATTCCTTTTCAGAACTTTTTTTATTTCATTTACCTGCGACGGATTCATAAAAAGTGCGTGTTTAACAGACGCAATTTTTGTCGGTTCTTTTTTGGCAGATGTGCCGGCTATAACTTTTCCGTGAGAAATAAGCAAGCCGTCATCAATTATAGCGTCAGCTCCATATTGCTGCGAAACCATAACACTTCTGTAACTCTTTCCTGTTCCACTCGGCCCTACAAATGCGATAACTCTCATAATTATAACACCTTAATTCTGATTTTGCTTGATTTTGTATGACAATGTCATGAGCGGATCTGAAAGGTGAACGTTTTCCACCGCTACGTCCTTATCGAATTTAAGTTCGGTATACGAAAAGTTCATAAGACCTTTAACTCCGCAATTAACTAATTTTTCAGCCGTTTCCATTACTGCCGCTTTCGGTACGGTAAGAATTCCGATGTCAACTCTATGCGAATTCAAAAAATCCTCGAGCTTATCTATTGACATAACTTCTATACCGTTGATTTTTGTACCGATTATATTAATGTCATTATCAAAAATTCCTACAAGTTTAAAGCCTCTTTTTTCAAACGTATCGTGACTTGCCAATGCTCTGCCAAGATTACCGGCTCCGACTATAACAGTAGTATCTCCGTCATTAAGTCCTAATATATCACCGATTTCGTTATAAAGATGTTCGACATTATAGCCGTACCCCTGCTGACCGAAACCGCCGAAATAGTTAAAATCCTGTCTGATTTGTGATGCAGTCACGTTCATTTTTACGCTAAGTGCATTTGAGGAAATAC
>ENA-OPCV01002335-OPCV01002335.1-human-gut-metagenome-genome-assembly--contig:-NODE-2335-length-12148-cov-5.914000_pt1 | contig 12148 bp, 8 predicted proteins | sample MGYA00241257_ERZ501494 | MGnify/ENA primary metagenome ERZ501494 (study PRJEB25962, sample SAMEA2042618) | human gut metagenome | biome: human gut; feature: human-associated habitat; material: faeces...
TAAGGCAGAATATTCGCCGACCTATACAACCGCAAAGGAAAAGCAGAGGAATGAAGATATAACCGTTTATCTTGCAGGAAAACAATAAAAAAGTGCCGTTCATGATGTCTTATGAATGGCACTTTTCGCTATATTTGCACCTAAAAGTATATCGGGAGCTATGCCGGATACGTGACGAGCAAAAAACTTTCGGAAAAATATACGTGAATACAGAACTATAAATTTAAAAGCTATGGGAACATTAGGCTGCATAAACGATATGTTACAACGAGATAAAGAAAATCGTGAACTTCGTAAATTAAACAGAGATAGAATAAAAGAACATCAAAAGTATCTTGTAAACAAAGGTAAAGGAAATGATTTATCCAATATTTCTATTGAGCAAATGGAAGAAATTCATAAAAGAACAATAGAAAAAGAAGCACTTGATAATGCAAGTTTATTCAAAGCAAAAATATATTTTATTGCAAGTATATTGCTTCTGTTTTTATTAGCGATAGTATGTTATATGCTATTTTTCAAATAAATCAAAATAATATGAAGACAAATATCATCTTATTCAGTCTTATATCACTTTTATTCTTTTCACCAAGAATGAAAGCACAGCCAAATACGGCAAAACACGATTTTACGCATAAAGAAAATGGGTGGTATCACGTATTAAGTACAGGTAGTTTGTCCTCTAAGCCAATCATAACAGTAAAGGATTTCGTTGGGCTAAAACTTGAAAAGGATTATTTCGGAAAATATGCTATAAGCGGACAAATCAGCAAACATAAGCTAAACAAATGGGCCGATGAAACAGAAAAGTCTATTGGGAAAAAAATAGCATTTGTATTTAATGATTCCATTATTACTGCTCCGCAAGTTAATTGCAGAATAGAAAGCGGTACATTCATGATAACGTCCTTTTCAGACCAAAAACTGCTAGAAATCTACAAAGGTATAATGAGAGAGAAGTCAGAATCTCTTGAAGTCGTTTTTAACGGTTGGGAAAAGGATTCTTTATACTATGAATTATCTCCAGAACAAAGAGATTCTGTAAGAATGAACATTGACTATTGGGAAGCCAAAGCATGGATAGACTTAATAAGCAAACCAGAGGAACATTATTGGTATAGCATACAAGATTCTACCGAATACAAGAAACTTGAAAAGGCTTTAAAAGAAGAACTAAAAAAGCCAAATTTCAGTAGTAGAGCAACAGACTATATGAAATCTGATGCATACAAAGCATACAAACAATATCTACATAAGAATAAAGACTATATAAACCTAATGTTTCAAGGATTTTTATTCAATAATTTGAAAGGATTGAATGGCTATTTGGTAGATGATATAATACAGTCCAAGTACCCTTATGCTCCAAGTATTAGAAGTTATATAGAGAAAACAAATAATGTTGATGATGAAAAACTGGCTGTATATGAATGGCAACGTAAAGTTTGGTATCAAATGAACAAAGAAAAATCTCCACGAAATAAATATAAAAAGCGATATCGGAGCGTTACACCATAAAAACAGCTTGCCGAATATTATATTAAACGGCAACATCTGTAGTAAATGTTGGTGATACCCCAAATATGAAAATACGGAACTATAAATCAAAATAAAAGTACTAAAGTCATGAGAAACAAAAACTTATTTACTTTTTTTCTAATATTTCTATGCTTCTGCTTTACAAATTGCAGTGATGATGAAAAAACAGAAGATATACATCATCTATCTTTTGAAAAAGATTACTACGAGCGTCCTCTAATCGGAGCCAAAAGTATAATGATACGAAGTGGAAATAAAGATTACTCCGTTGAGATAAAAGATCCCTCTATATTAGATGTCAAAATAGATTTATCAAGCCCTATCGGTATGGGTAATTTAGATATATATCCTAAACAAAAAGGAGAAACGACTATTCAAGTAAAGGACAATATTGCACATGAAACAACTGATCTAAGAATAAAGATAGTAGATAGTTATTTACATTTGTCTATTAACAACCCTGTACGCCCACCATATAAGCAAGGTGATGAAATTTTCTTAATAAATAACGACGATAAAGATTTCTACTTGTACGATGATAAATTAAAGATAAAGAGTACAGGAAATTATGAATTTTCCATAAAGGGAAATATTCCGTTCTTAACATTAACTTATCATAAAGAATTGGAGAATAGAACCATATATAAATATAATCTAACAGGAACAGACCAAACTATGTTTGCTGTTGTAAAACTTTTTTTAGGCTGGGATTGGCACGATTTCATCGAAAGTCCAAAGACAAAAGAAATAGCACCTATTATAATGAGAGCAACAGATATAGAAACCAATACAGAATATTATCTAACAAGAAAAGCAACTGATATTCCCGAAAATGTATTAGATTAAAAACAGCCTCCAGCAGGGTTTTCGCTGGGGGCTTTCTTATGAAATCAAAAAGAAAGCGATATCGGAGTATTACACAAAAAACAGCTGGCTATTACATAATGAAACAACATACTTGACTGATTGGTACGCTTCTCCTACCATGCGGACAAATCCCGGTAACAAAATGACAAAGCGGACAATGTTCTTAACATGCCAACTTGTAAATGGGATGAATGATTTTCGTTTTTCGCAAGTTGATTTTATAAAATTGCTGCCAACAGTTCGTACTTTCGGAAAAAGATGTTATATTTGCAAATGAAAGAGTTATTTGACAGCATACAACGCAAAACGCTGAAATTCGCACAGTTGCCAAATCGTTACCTCTATTTCTCAAATAATTCGCTAATAGTTTATTTCTCAATCGGTTAAGTCAAACCGATAAAAATCTAAAATAGAAAGTTATTCATATTGTATTGATACAAATTCCAATACTTCGATAAGCGAAATTACGTACTAAACAAGAAATGGAAGTTGAATATTTCTCATAAGGAGTTCATTTACTAACACATCCATAAAAAACGTTTTATTTTAAACTTAAAGTGATAAAGTTTAAACCCATAAAAAAACGGATACGTTTCTGTACGTACCCGTTTTCTTCCAAATCCATTGATTATAAAAAGTATTACCTTTCTAAAGTCCAGTTAATGGCATTTCTGAACATGGTCGTAAACCCTTCCGTTTCGTACAACTTACTACTATGCCCTATCTGGAAATAAACATTGCGTGCCTTTTTGCTTTCATTGACCCAAACCACCGGATGATCGCCCATCTTGATGTCCGATGCAGGCGTGTAGCTCGATTCGTCTACATTGGCTAATACATGTACATTAGGGCGCGGACTCTTGTCATAAGTATACCACTCGTCATCGGGCACCACGAAAGAGGCCGGAACATCCTTCATTACCGGATGCTGTTTATCTTCCACAATCAGCGTACCGTCGGCCAGCGGAGCTATGTAGTTCTTGAAACGTACACCACCCATGAAATCAGAGAACCATTGCCACATGGGATAACCGTCAAACTCGCCCAGCAAAGTAGCATGATGGAAACCTATCCAGCCGCCACGGCCTTCTTCTATATACTTGACGAACGCATCTTCCGCTTCCTTCGGCCAAGTATAAGGCGGGAAATCCAATTGAATAACCAGGCTGAACTGCGACAAGTAAGCCTCCGTTATGTTCCTGGCATTGTTTATCTCGGTAATACTGAAATTCCCCTTTACACCTTCGGCCGCCAACCACCTCAAACCGGCATCCGTAAATCCTCCGTGCTGTCCGCCACGTTCCGTCAACACCAGTACCTTCGCCTTGTGCGGCTTGCCCAATAGGTTTTCTGCTACCGTACGGCGCAAATCACCCTGTTCATTGTCTCCGCTATAATCCCAATACATGCCTCCCAGCAAATCTTTATCCAGAATATACTGACACTTGATGGCAAGTGAACGGGGATTCTCAAAACCAAATACCAACGTATCATTCTTATCGGCCAGATAAGGCACTTGAGCCACCTCATCCCACTTTTCAGTATATTGGGTATCCGTATTCCCTACCTTATTATAGTCTTGGAAGCTGGGATAACCGTCACCTCCACGACCATAGAAGGGCATACCCATCACCAGCTTGGAAGGCGGTACGCCCGCTTTCAAGTGTGCAGTAACGGCACCGTCCGAAGTAATGTCACCGCTATGTCCTGACGGATAAAGCGCCGAATGGTGCTTGGGAGCAGAAGCCATGTCATAAGCCATGATATTCACAAAATCGACGGAAGGCAAGATAGCCTTGAAGTCAATGTAACGGGCAGAAGCTACGGTGGCAAGTGTCAGTTCCTTTTCATTGCCGATGGCAGCTCTGATATCCTGCATCAGAAGTGTAAAATTCTCCGTATCGTCCGGTGACGAGGATATATTTGCCATAGAGCTGGTGGGATATTCCCAATCGATGTCAATGCCATCCAAAGCGAACTCCTTCACCACACGGTCACAGTCCGCGGCAAAAGCACGGCGATATTCATCATTGGCAGCCATCTCACTGAAACGTCCGCTTCCCCAGCCGCCGATGGAAAGCAGCACTTTCAGCTCCGGCTTCTGTTTCCTCAAATCAACAATCTGTCTCAAACGTTCCTCATTATCAATCTTGACACCGTTAAAGCTCTCGTTTACATGACCGAACGCATAGTTGATATGCGTCATGTACTGCGGGTCGGGCATCACCTCACTCCACGAAGTGACATAAGCAACCACAACCTTTGAATCGCGGGAAGCCGCAACGACCTCTTCTCCCGACTTAACGCTACCGCATGAAACCAATACGCCCAAAGCGGCAGCCATCATCATTCTAATTTTTTTCATAAGTACTATCTTTAATTACAAATTATCGCAGGTCTGACGGACCCGTGAACCTATCAATGCATAATACAGCATAAACGCTTCTCCAAAAAGAACGATGAGCCATGACCATCTCCAGCCTCCAAGAACATCGGCAAGCACTCCTTGCAACAAGGGCAATATGGCACCGCCCACCACTCCAATCATGAACACACCCGAAGCCACCGAAGTGTATTTTCCCAAATGGGCAACGGACAAAGTAAAGATAGCTCCCCACATGATGGAATGGAACAGACCTACTGCCGTGAGCAGCCACGGATTATTCAGAAGAATGGCCAGTAGGGCGAGTAGTCCTGCCGATACCGTAGTAACCGTCAACTGCACGCGGGGAGAAATCCTGCTCAGGCTGCTCCCCACCAGGCGGCCCACAAGCATACCACCCCAATAGAGCGTAGCCATCAGTGCCGGAGAAGCATAATCCATCTCGATGGCATACAGATTGATATTGGCCCCGATACAGACTTCCACTCCTACATAAAAGAAGATAGCCACCACGCCCAATGTCAGATGACGGAAGGACCATACACTTTTTTCCAGCTTTTCTCCCTTCTCTACCCTGGTTCCTTGGATATCGGGCAAAGACAATTTCATCAACAACAATACAATCAAAGAAATAACAGCCATCAATGCCAGGAACGGAACCATCAGCTGGTCAATCTGAATGTCCTCCATAGACAGACCGCCGAACACGACACCGGTCACGAAATAAGGAGCAAGCGTAGTTCCCACAGAATTGGCGGAACCGCCTATAGCCAAACGCTGAATGGACTGGGTACCCTTGACATGGCAAGCCGTCAGATAAGGATTTATAACCACTTGCAGAATGGTGGCCGAAGCCCCTACCACGAAAGAACCCAGTAAGAAAATCAAGAACCCTCCAGGGATAACATTATTTCCTGCATGCCAATTCGCTTCAGGAAAGTGTACTGTGAAATAGGAAGAGGCAAAGAACAAACCAAGCCCCACAATCATCACCAGCAATCCACGCATCAATGTTCCTTTATATCCGTATTTGCTAATCCACGACGAGCCTACCCCTCCACAAACCGGATAAGCAAGGAACCAGGAGAAAGTAATCAAAGTAGCAAAAGTATTTTTCAACCCGCCCACTTCCGAAAGAAAAGTTTCTTTCAGAGGACCCTGAAACTGAGTATTGGCAGTCGTAAGGAAACCTACAATAAAGAACAAGAACACCATCGTGATGAAGGGCCCCATATAGTTTATTTGTTTTTCTTGTTGTGTCATAGTATTTTGATTATTAATTCAAATAATTAGTTATCAGTCGCCTGCAAGGCGACTTAGCAGTTAAGCATGCTTGCCGCCGCCTCATCCAGCAGAAATTCACAGTTGGGATGAAGCTGAAGGATGGAAGCAGGAACATCTGTTGTCACAGGCCCTTCAAGCATCCGCTTGACAATATCCGCTTTATTAGTCCCTTTGGCAACCAGTACAATCCGGCGTGCCTGCATAATGTTCTTTATTCCCAAAGTAGCCCCTCCCAACTCTTTATCGGGAGGAGTACCCGTTTCTCTACGGATGCGTTCTTCCAGTTCCACATTCATCCGGGTCACCCATGCTTCACCGCCAAAGGGAGATTCCGGCTGGTTGAATCCCAGATGTCCGTTCTCACCCAACCCTAAAATCAGCAAATCAATGCCGCCACGGTTCGCAATTTCCTGCTGGAAATCCCTGCATGACTGTTCAAAATCACCAGAAATGGTAGGCAGCATCAAAAAATTCTCTTCCTTGATGCCCAATGTATCCATCAACTCCGTTTTCAGCATCGTGTAGCATGCTCCGGCATATTCGCGCGGCACATTCGTTACCTCATCCAATCCGAAGAAAGTAACGGTATCCACCTTAAACGGATATTTAGTATAGATTTCTCCCACCAACCGATGAAGATTACCGGTAGTACGTCCCGTCGAAAGTCCTATCACACTCTCCGGTTCATTCAACATCTGCCCGATGATGCGCCATGCAGCCGTGCAGTCAAACTCCTTTTCATTCTTTGTTATTGTTATTTTCATATTCTTAATCATTAATTCCTAATCACATGTTCATCGCCACCGCACCGGCCCCCAGAAGCCCGATAAATCCGGGATTCAGTTTCGTAATGACAACCCCGTTGCTGACAAAACGCATGGTCGTAGGATGAAGTTTCTCCAGAATCTTCTCGTGCATATACCCGTCGGCCACAATGCCTCCACCCAACACCACCGTGTCCGGGTCAATCACACGTACCAGATTCATGATAAGATTGGCAAGCGCCTCAGCTGCATTCTCCACCAGCACCGTACAGAGAGGGTCACCTTTCTGACTAAGTGCAAACACCTCACTCACAATCACCCGTTCCCCTTTTTCAGCCGGAATATGCAGGCCGGTCTCATACTGGTTGCGGAGCAGACGGGCACAATTGTCAAAACCTATGCCGGCAGCAATCGCCTCCACACAGTCCATCCGTCCACAACCGCATTTAATGCCTATGTTCACACCTACACGCACGTGTCCCACTTCGCCGGCATTGAAATGGCTGCCACGGATTTGTCTCCCATTTATCACCGTACCCACGGCAATGCCTGTACCTACATTTACGTATATAAAGTTTTTGGAAATTTGTCCGAATCCCCAGACGCGTTCGGCTCTTGTAGCGCTCTTCACATCATTGTCTATATGGCAAGGCATGCCATATATGTCCGACAGTTCCTTTGCCAACTCAATCCGCTGTGTCCTGCTCGGGTCAATCTGCAGCCAGACACCTTCGTTGGAATCTACACGCCCTATCAGGCCAACACCCATCGCTACCGGTTTCTGGTCATACCAGCCCACGGTACGGATATAATCATCGAGCGACGACTTGATGATTTCCAGCGCAGCCTGCTGATTAAAGTAACCGGAGTCATATTTCTTATACCTCAAAATGTTGCCACGGCTATCCATTTCGCCAATCAGCAACTTCGTGCCTCCTAAATCAAGACCTAAATACGTTTCCATTTTTTATATGCGTTTTTTAATATTGTTTACTGTCCACAATATTACGCACTATCAGGGAGACAAGGGTTTATTCTCTGACAAAAAAGGTTTAATACTTGTCAGCGGTGGTTCAAAAGCAGTCTTCATGGCTCTAAATTTTGCTGGGACTGGTACCAAACTGCTTTTTGAAGCATGTACTGAAATATTTCGGGTCAGAAAATCCGACCATATTCGCCACTTCCCCTATCGAATATTTCCGGGAAACCAGCAGCTCTTTTGCCTTGTTCAAACGGACAATGCGGATGAAGTCATTCGGTCCCTGCCCGGTCAGCGTCTTTATCTTATTGTAGACAGAAGTGCGGCTCATGCCCAGCATCCGGCAGAAGTCATTGATGGAGAATTCCGAATCGGACAACTCCTCCTCAATCACTTTCATAACCTTGTCCAGGAACTCCTTGTCCAACTGGCTGGTATAGTCTGTCTCTTCGGGCTGCGCATCCATCGCCAACACGGTTTCGCGCAAATGCTGCCTATTCTGAAGAATATTCCTGATACGCACTTTCAGCACAGACAAGTCGAAAGGCTTGATGATGTAGTCATTGGCACCGGCCTCCAGTCCGAAGATGATATTTTCCCTCTCACTCAGTGCGGTCAGTAATATAATAGGTATATGGCTTGTTTCTACCGATGATTTCAGAATCCGGCACAATTCATCACCTTCCAGTACCGGCATCACAATGTCCGAGATAATGATATCAGGATTGATTTCCCTTGCCGTCTCCAATGCCTTTCCGCCGTCGGGCACGGCAACTACCTTATATTCGGAAGACAAGCTGTCCACCAGATACTCCCTCATATCCGCATCGTCCTCCGCCAGAAGAAGGACATTCTTCCTGGCACGTTCCGTTTCTTCATGCACAGCCCCGGTAGCGGCCTGAGCTTCTTCCTGGCCGTCAGCCTTCGCTTCCACCGCCACGCTCGCCTTTATCCTCTGCGGGAAAGTTACCGTAAACGTAGTTCCCTGCCCTTCCACGCTACTGAAAGAGATGGTGCCGTGATGCTGTTTCACAATGCGGCGCGTAATCATCAGACCGATACCCGAACCGGTTTCCTCAAAGTTCATGGCATTCTGGGCTCTATAATATTCGTGAAAAATATTGCCCTGCTCCTCTTTCGGAATGCCGATACCCGTATCCTTCACTTCAATAGTCCACTTCTTTCTTGCAGTCTTCACCAGTATGTGAATGACCCCCTTCTCTGTATACTTCAAGGCATTGGATATCAGATTTTTCAGAATCGAATCCATCTTATCCTTGTCAAGCCAGGTATTCATGTAGCGGAAATTACTTTCATAAGTCAGGCTGATACGTTTTACGTCGGCATAAGCCCGGAAAGCATTGATCATTTCCTCCATGTAGGTGCTCAACTCATATTCGGATACATATAGGGCACTGGAATAAGTGTCTGCACGTTCGAAGTTAATAAGATTGGTCGTCAGTCGCAACAGGGCGTTCACATTTCGTATGGCAGTATTCATATTGCTTCGTCCGCTCGGTGTCAGATTTTCCTTTTCACTGAGTTCTTCCAGTGGCGCTTTGATCAGTGTCAACGGGGTACGAATATCATGCGCTGTATTGATGAAGAAACGTATTTTCTCATCCGAAGCCTTACGCTGTTTGCGCAGGATAATGACACGCAATGTGATAATGACAATTGCGGCTATCACGGCGGCATAAAGTATTAATGCCCATATGCTGAGCCATAAGGGCTGTTCTATCATGATTTCCATGTCACGCTCTTCAAGAACGATTCGTCGGTCTTCACTGGAGATGGCACGTACCCGTAATGTATATTTTCCGGGATTCAGATTTGTGAACCGGATCATGCAATCTTTCTCAGGACGGCTCCATCCGTCATAGAAGCCTTCCAGTTTCCAGGAATACAGAATCAATGACGGATAATCGTAGTTGATAGAAGATATCCGTAGAGAGAATATGTTCTGATTGTATTTCAGCTTTAACACTTGAGTTTCATCTATGTCCACTTCCAGCGGTGAACCCTCGTCGCCGGGGTAAACGGTTTGATAGAATACGCGCAAATCGCTGAGTATCATTTTGAACTCATAATTGCGTGGAATCATCATATCTTTGTGGAACTCTATTGCTCCGTCCGTACTTCCAAGAATGAAGTTTCCGTTTTTTCGCAGTACGCCTGATGTTGAATTAAAATGATCACTCTTCAGTCCCTGTTCTTTAGTCCAGTTATGAAATATCTTTCCAGCCGGGTAATAGCTTGTCAGACTGTTTTCCGTACTCAGCAGGACACTTTTGTTTCCGTCCGGAAGAATGGTATATATGTTATTGGAAATCAGCGGGCAGTTGTCTTTGTGGAAATGCTCAAACGATTTTCGCTGATGGTTATAAATGAGTAATCCGGAGTTACTGGTCCCGATGTACAGCAAACTGTCTGGTGTCTGATAAAGCGCGTTAATGTAGAAAGACTCTATCGGCATCGATATACACTGATACTTGCCGGTTTCTTTGTCCAGCAGATACAGTCCTGTGGCAGTACCTATCCACATGTGTTGCGCATCCTTCTCCTTAATATCCGTAATTCCGCTAAGTCCCGGATAAGCACGTATATTTTTACGGTTGAAGTCTATTTGCTTTAAATTGTAATAGCCACCGGACCAGATACTGCCATCGGACGTTTTTATGATAGAGCGTATGTACTTATCCGGACGGATATCACAATCGCCAAATGTAGAAGGAGTAAAGAACTCCACTTTCATCTGTTTTTTATTGATTTGGTAGATGCCCGAAGTGTATCCACCTGCCCAGATGATGCCGGGTGATACCTCGCACAAAGAAATGAAAACATGGTTTTTGGTTACGTTACCATTGTCAAACACGCTGAGGAATGAGTGCCATTGTTTTGTTTTGGTAGAGTAGAGGCTGATACCGTTATTGGTAGCAAACCAAAGATCACCTTCGTGATCTTCGATGATGGCATTTACCTGATCGTTGACGAGCGATTGCTTGTTGCCAATAGAATGTTTGATCCATTCATAACTGGCATATTGATTGTTGCGTACTGTGATGCCGATAGGGTAATTGGCTATCCAGATGCGTTCATCATCTACATAGAAGTCGTAAATACTGTTGCCGTTCATGGCATTATAGCTATTGTAATCCGCCACGATGTAGGGGGCGCACTCATAGGTATCCACATTCATTTTATATATACCGGCACCATCTGTAGCTATCAATATTTCTTTGTCATTGAAGGCTTTGATACGTGTAATGCTGACATCCTGCAAACCGACATTCAGCTCTACAGTTTGATGAATATTCATATCGTACAGATAAATGCCTTTCTGGAATGTACCGATGAATAGTTTGCGGTTTGCTTTATGGAAATATAACTCGTTGACTTGCATCTTCAGTTTATCAAGCCAGTTGCATGGAGAAAGGTTGAGAACGTTGTCTTTTAATTCGGCATGATGTATACCGACGTCTGTACCGATGAAATAATGGTCAGGGTCGATTTGCTCGATATCAGTAATACTTTCTCCGATATGGTTTTTGATAATGGTAGTTTTTTCAGTATTCGTATCGTAGAGATACAATGCTTCTTCGTTACAGAGCCATACAATATTGTTGCTGTCAATAAATCCATAGCTTACGGGAGTCGGATTTCCTTTTACCACTTCATCAGGTAGCTTGTATACAAGTTGAAAGCGATCATGTTTGGCATCATAGCGGAATACTCTTCCTTTTTTGCCTATCTCCCACAGTGTTCCATCCACACCAACATATAGCCAACTCAGATTGAGCATGGAGTTAACTTCTATTTCGCTGTCTATAAGTCGGTATTGCTTGAAATTTTTTCCGTCATAGCGGTCAATGCCATTGTGCGTAAGAAACCACATATATCCTTTCGGCCCTTTCTGAATAGCATATATCCTACGATTGCTCAAGCCATCTTCCACGCCGAGATATTTATAAGTTTGGGCGATGCAGAAGGAGGAAATGTATGTGAATAAAAAGAAAATGATAAATTTTCTCATAACAGTTACGGTCGTTCGTTATTGGGGGTATTTGTGAAATTAACGCAAAAATATGCATTTTGTTTGATAAAAGCAACACGAAAGCAAGAAGAATAGTGTTCGATTCCTCGCATTGTTTAGACGACAACAGGCGCAAGTTGTATATTATAACCTGCGCCTGTGCTTCACTTATAGATTGTAGTCAGAACTACTTAACCTTTTCTTCTACCCATTTACGTGCATTGACGAAGGCTTCCATCCATGGAGTGATCTGGTCGCTGTGCAGGCGGTCGGCAGGATAACAACCGTTCTGCCACGGG
>ENA-OPCV01002346-OPCV01002346.1-human-gut-metagenome-genome-assembly--contig:-NODE-2346-length-12088-cov-2.786504_pt1 | contig 12088 bp, 10 predicted proteins | sample MGYA00241257_ERZ501494 | MGnify/ENA primary metagenome ERZ501494 (study PRJEB25962, sample SAMEA2042618) | human gut metagenome | biome: human gut; feature: human-associated habitat; material: faeces...
GTAGAGCACTTGACTTTTAATCAAGTTGTCCGGGGTTCGAATCCCCGCACGCTCAGTTGATAAGCATGATTTAAGAATGAACTTAGATCATGCTTTTTTTCTTTTACTAAATAAAATTCACAAAATAAAAGAAGCCTCTAAAAACAGAGACTTCAAATGCTCGCATTGATCACAAGTAAACTTATTTTTTCAAGTATGGTGCAATTGCAGAGCTGATTTCTTCAAGTTCATCTTTACCATGTACGGTTAAAGTCAAAGGTCTTGTCAGATCAAGGCTGAAAATTCCCATGATCGATTTTGCATTTACGATATATCTTCCAGAAGAAAGATCAATCTCAGATTTAAAATGTGCGATCGTATTTGCAAATGCATTCACGTCTGCAATGGAATCAAGAGAAATAATAAAGTTGGTATCCATGTTTAAACCTCCTTAATGGTTAAATCTCTTTTATCCTACAATTTTTTTGATAGAAAGTCAAATTCGATAGATAACAGAAAAGAAGTATGATAAAATATAAGACAACGGAGGGAAAAAGATGACGGAAAAACAAAAAATGTTGATGGGAATTTTATATAATGCAGAGGATCAAGCTCTGATAGAAGAGAGGAACCATGCAAAATCTCTAACCAGACAGTTTAATGAACATTGGGAAGATAAAGGACGTCGGAATTATCTGATAGGGCAGATATTTGGAAGTCTTGGGAAGAATGTTCATCTGGAAGCACCCATTTATCTGGATTATGGATATAGGACAACGATTGGAAGTGACTTTTTCTCAAACTTTAATCTGACGATTTTAGATGGTGGAGGGGTTGAAATCGGGGATCATGTTTTTATAGGTCCGAATGTAGGAATTTATACTGCGAACCACCCAGCAGATGTGAAAAGACGAGAAAAGGGATATGAATGGGCTCTCCCAGTTAAGATTGGAGATAAAGTATGGATTGGTGGAGGGGTTACGATTCTTCCTGGAGTTACGATCGGCGACAATAGTGTGATCGGTGCAGGAAGTGTTGTAACAAAGGATGTTCCTGCCAATGTAGTTGCTGCAGGTAATCCATGCAGGATCATTAAAGAAGCGGAAGAAGGAGACAGATATGGGATTATTGACGAGAAAAACGGACAGCAATCCATTAAGTAAGAATATTGATGAATTACTTGATGGAATGAATCAGGAGAGGGAAGAGACAAAAGAAGGAACTTATGAAGAATCTTTAAAGAAGATTGAGGAGCGGATCAAAGAACTTGGGATTTTAGAAGAAGAGAATGAAGATTAAGAAAGGCATCGTTGGTGCCTTTCTTTTTTAGAATGATCGAATGATCAAAAGTTTTTTTATTGTTAACTTATTTGAAAATAAGGTTGACAATAAAAAAATGATGATATATAATGGCAGTCAGTACAGGAAAATAATAAAAGTGAGGGAGAAATTTATTATGGAACAACAAACAATGAAAATTCAGGATTTGACACTGATTGCATTAATGGCAGCATTAACTTGTATTTTAGGACCAATGTCGATCACATTGCCATTTACACCAGTACCGATTTCATTTACGAACTTGGTGATTTATTTTGCAGTAATGGTTATTGGGATGAAACGTGGAACGATCAGTTATCTTGTATACCTTCTGATCGGAGCAGTAGGACTTCCAGTATTTTCAGGATTTAGTGGTGGGCTTGCTAAACTTGCAGGACCAACAGGAGGATATTTGGTTGGATTTATCTTTTTGGCATTGATCAGTGGATTCTTTGTAGAAAAATTCTCAGGGAACATAGTGATGGCAGTAATTGGTATGGTACTTGGAACAGCAGTAACATATGCATTTGGAACGATCTGGCTGTGTGCACAGATGCATTTAACATTTGTACAGGGATTATATGCAGGTGTGATTCCATATCTTCCAGGAGATGCGGCAAAGATCGTGATCGCGATCATTGTAGGAAGTGCAGTGAAGAAGGCTGTTGTGAAGGCGAGAGTTTTACCAGAATAAATAACAAATACTTTGTATGAAAAATAAGAATCTGTTGACATTTTGTATGAAAAAGCATAAACTATTCGTAGTTAAATGCAATGAACAGAATTAGTACAGACAAGTTGGAACTGTCAGAGAGAAGCTGCCATCGGCTGGAAGCGGCTTTGAGGGAAGATGTCTGGAATGCATCTGGGAGCAGACAAGATGAATAAAGTAGTTTTGTACGTTGCCGGCGTTAACGGATTCGAGTGAAAGTATCTTGATCAAGTGATATTAGTCAGATATATAATAAGAAGATCAGGAACTTTTAAAAGAGTGGAACCGCGGATATACTCCGTCTCTTTATTTAGAGACGGAGTTTTTTGTATTATAGAAAATTTTGATGGAATCCTCTATGATATAAAAAGTCCTGTAAATTACATACTATATATTGGAGGTTTAGAAATTATGATGGGTTTTCGAGAATTTGCGAAAAGCCAATATGATACGATCAAACTAAGAGACCCTGCGTTAAGGGAAGAGAAAGAAGTTTTTTTGTATCCTTATGTAAAAGCACTGTATTGGCATCGTGTTGCACACGAATTATATAAGAAAGGAGAGTTTTACAAAGCTAGAAAGATTTCTCAGAAATGGGCGAGAAAAACTGGAATTGAGATTCATCCAGGTGCACAGATCGGAGAAGGGTTCTTTATTGACCATGGGCATGGAGTGGTCATTGGCGAGACGACGATCATCGGAAATAATGTGACCTTATATCAAGGTGTTACATTAGGTGGAACTGGAAATGAAACTGGAAAACGTCATCCAACGATTGAAGATAATGTTATGATCAGTTCAGGTGCTAAGGTTTTGGGATCTATTACAATTGGAAAGAACTCAAAGATTGGTGCAGGAAGTGTTGTTGTATCTGATGTACCGCCGAATTCTACTGTTGTCGGAGTTCCAGGTAAGGTAGTTAAACAGGATGGAGAGAGAGTCAATCGCATTCAGAGTATTGTGCTTGACCAGATCGATCTTCCAAATCCAGTCGATATGGATATCGAAAAGCTCGCAAGAGAGAATGCTGAATTACGACAGGCACTGGAAACATTTATTATACATTATCAAAATTCAGAAGCAATCAGAAGGGAAAAAGAAAAATGAAAATCTACAATACACTGACAAGACAAAAAGAAGAATTTGTACCGGTGCATCCAGGGAAAGTTGGAATGTATGTTTGTGGGCCAACGGTGTATAACTACATTCATATTGGAAATGCAAGACCAATGATCATTTTTGATACGGTGCGTCGTTACTTTGAATATAAAGGATATGAAGTAAATTATGTTTCAAACTTCACAGATGTCGATGACAAGATCATTAAGAAGGCAAATGAAGAAGGTGTAACAGCAACAGAGATCGCAGAAAGATATATTAAGGAATGCAAACAAGATATGGAAGCGTTAAATATCAAACCTGCAACCCACCAGCCAAGAGCGACAGAAGAAATCGGTGGAATGATCAAAATGATTCAGACATTGATCAAAAAAGGGCATGCATATGAAGTAGATGGAACTGTATACTTTAAGACAAGATCTTTTAAAGATTATGGAAAACTCTCCAAGAAAAATATTGATGATCTAGAAGCAGGACATCGCGAGATCAAGGTAACAGGAGAAGAAGGAAAGGAAGATCCTCTTGATTTTGTATTATGGAAACCAAAGAAAGAAGGAGAAATCGCATGGGATTCTCCATGGGGAGAAGGAAGACCAGGATGGCATATTGAGTGTTCTGAGATGTCTAAGAAATATATCGGAGATACAATTGATATTCATGCAGGTGGAGAAGACTTGATCTTCCCTCATCATGAAAATGAGATCGCACAGAGTGAAGCATGCAATGGGGAGAAGTTTGCGAATTACTGGATGCATAATGGTTTCTTAAATATCAACAATAAGAAAATGTCTAAATCAGCGGGAAACTTCTTTACAGTGCGTGAAATTGGAGAAAAGTATCCATTACAGGTGATCCGTTTCTTCATGTTAAGTGCACACTACAGAACCCCATTAAACTTCAGTGATACTTTAGTAGAAAGTGCAAAAACAGGATTGGACCGTATCTTGACAGCGATCGATCTATGCAGAGAGATGGCAGCTAAAGAAGAAACAGGTTCTTTAAGCAAAGAAGAAACAGAACATTTTGCTAATATAGAAGTACTTGTAAAGAAATTTGAAGATGCAATGGAAGATGACTTTAACACAGCAGATGCAGTTTCGGCTATTTTTGAGATCGTGCGTGAATCAAACTCAACAGTGAAAGACTTCAGTGCAGACTATGCAAAGAAAGTACTAAAAGTATTAGAAGATCTTTGCAGCGTTCTTGGAATTGAAACAACAAAAGAAGAAGAGATCCTAGATGAAGAAATCGAAAAACTGATCGAAGAACGTCAGGCGGCAAGAAAGAACAAAGATTTTGCAAGAGCAGACGAGATCAGAGACCAGTTATTAGAGCAGGGTATCGTATTAAAAGATACAAGAGAAGGTGTAAAATGGAGCAGAGCTTAATTCAAAAGATCAAAGAAGGATTGTATCTTGATGGATTGGATCCCAAAAGTTACTCTCCATTATCTCTTGCTTACATTGGAGATGCGATCTATGAGATCGTGATCCGAACGATCGTTATGTCTGCAGGGAATATGAGTGTGAATAAGTATCACAAAAAATCAAGCAGTATGGTCAAAGCTTCTGCACAAAAAGAAGTGTTTGAAAAGATCGAGCCATTTTTGACAGAAGAAGAAATGGCTGTTTATAAACGTGGAAGAAATTCCAAATCAGGTTCTGTTGCAAAGAATGCATCTATGATGGATTACAGAAAAGCAACTGGAGTGGAAGCTTTGGTTGGATATTTATATCTGGCAGGAGATATGGACCGCATCATCGAATTGATCGGGATCGGTTTTGATTTGAATAAAAAAGAAGAAACAGGAGAAGAACATGAATCATAAAGAAGATCTGATCGCAGGGCGTAATGCCGTGATCGAGGCTTTAAGAGCAAAGAAACCAATCGACAAGATTTTTGTATTGGATGGATGTCAGGATGGACCGATCCGTACGATCGTAAGAGAGGCAAAGAAAACAGATGCGATTCTTAAATTTGTAGATAAAGAACGCTTGAATCAGCTGACAAATGAACATCATCAGGGAGTTGTTGCAATTGTCGCAGCATATGAATATGGAACGATTGAGGATCTGTTTAAAAGAGCAGAAGAAAAGGGTGAGGATCCTTTCTTTATCCTGTTAGATGGGATTGAAGACCCTCATAATCTTGGGGCAATCATTCGTACAGCAAATCTTGCAGGTGCACATGGAGTGATCATTCCAAAGCATCGTGCAGTTGGAATTACACCAACCGTAGCAAAAACATCTGCAGGTGCGATCAATTATACACCAGTTGTGAAAGTAACAAATATTGGAAAGACAATGGATGAATTAAAAGAACGCGGTATGTGGTTTGCATGTGCAGATATGGATGGAGAAGTGATCTATCGTCAGAATCTGACAGGATCGATCGGGCTTGTTATTGGAAATGAAGGAAGCGGTGTGAGCCGTTTGGTAAAGGAAAAGTGTGACTTTATCTCATCTATTCCAATGAAAGGAGATATTGATTCACTGAATGCTTCTGTAGCAGCAGGTGTTCTGGCGTTTGAAGTTGTAAGACAACGACTGGGAAAATAAAGAATGAAAGAATTAAAAACAATTTCTGATGAGAAATTGCTCAGACAGATCCAAAGCGGTAATGATGATGCGATGGAATGTCTGTTAGAGAGATACAGGGATATGGTAAGGAAAGAGGCAAGGAGCTTTTTTCTTGCAGGTGGGGATGAAGAAGATCTGATCCAGGAAGGAATGATCGGGCTTTTTAAAGCAGTGACATCCTATCAGGAAGAAAAAAACACTTCGTTTTCAACGTTTGCTTATCTGTGTGTGCAAAGACAGATCTATACAACGATCACTGCATTTAACAGAAAAAAACATATTCCGTTGAATACAGCAATCTCTCTGTTTGAACAAAAGAATCAGGAAGAAGAATTATCATTGGATGAAATCTTAGAAACTCCGGAGGAAACTCCGGAGGAGATGATGCTTCGAAAGGAAGAATTAAATGATTATTACAAAATGCTTGACCAGAATTTAAGTAAATTCGAAAAACAGGTGATGTATCATTATCTGAATGGAGAAACATATACAACGATTGCAAAAAAACTTGGAAAAAGTGATAAGTCCATTGATAATGCGATTCAGAGGATTCGCAGGAAGATCAGAAATGATCAGGAAAGTTAAAGTAAAGATAAGAGAAATAAAAAGAAGACTTAAAACAGATGTTTTAAGTCTTCTTTATAAAGCTGCTGACGGGAGTTGAACCCGTGACCTCCTCACTACCAATGAGGTGCGCTACCTCCTGTGCCACAGCAGCAGAACTGATTAATAATTTATCATGAAAATGATATACTGTCAATAGAATTAACAAAATAAAAGGAAAATCAAATGACAAAACAATACAGGAAAAATAAGAGAAGAATCTGTGTAGTGATATGCCTTGTTCTTTGCATGATCTCAGGCATCAAAATACAGGCAGCACAGCCAGGATATTTTGATAATCCCCAGACGGTCTATGATGAATTTGCTGGGAAGATTTATGATCGTTCATTCAAAAAGAGTTATGCATTTTTGAAAAAAAAGATGAATGTTTTTGAAACATCTTCAGGAAGTAAAAAGATAGGGGTAGCGCCAAGATATTCAGGAGTGATCGTGGTTAGTAAAACATCCGATCATGTTCAGGTGATCTATGAGAAAAAGAAAGCATATGGAATTGGATGGATTGATAGAGGTTTGTATCATAAGGAAGCTATTCCATATAATGGGAATGAAAAACAGTTGCTAGGAAATGGAACTTATTGGATACAAAATAAAGCTTCTGGAAAAGGAATTCGTGTACAGATCATTTTTCTGGGAAATCAGAAATATCAAGTTTCGATTTTGAATCAAAGCAAAGAAGATCACACATGGAAACTAATACGTGAGTACGATCATTTTTATATCAAAAATATGAAAAATGAAAAATATCTGTCAATGGATGAAAATGGTACCTTGACAGACGGTAAAATAAAAGATATGAACAACTGTTTCACAAAACCACAGAAAGAAGCAGCACAGAAGTCCTATCAATGGCAGGTAATGCGTCTTAACAATAAAAATGTATATCCGTATCGTGATTTTATGCAGTTTGATCCTGCATGGGCCAGAAAAGATTATGGAAATGTTTCGGATTACAGTGGGAAAATGGCAGCAGCAGGCTGCGGAGTTGTGGCGATCACAAATGCAGTATATGCATTGAATGGACAATTTGTTGATCCAATGTTGTTTGCAGATTATGCAGTGGAGAAACATTACAGGATCATAGGTGCCGGAACACATGATGGGATTTTTAAGGCGGCAGCGAAGAAATTTGGAGACACATATGGGTTCACTTATATTAAGACAACTTACAGTACATCAGAAGTAAGAGAATATCTGAAAAAAGGTTGTGTAGCAATCTCGCATGTACCAGGACATTATGTAACAGTTGCTGATTTTAATCCCAAGACAAAAAAATATCTGGTCTTAGATTCTCATCCGATCAAGAGCAGACCAACCAGCTCTTTTGGAAACTGGTTTAAGAGAGAACGATTAGAGAGAGGAGGGTTGACATCATCTGCATATTATATTTATGGAGTGCCAGGACAGGCATGGAAATATGAAAGTGCAAAAGGAATACAATTTCAGAAGGATTTATTCACATTTATGATTTACATGCGTTAAAATGTAAGAAAAAATAACAAAGGATAGGGAAGGAGAAGTTAAATGAACAAAGTTAAAAAGATATTGACAACATTGATGGCAGCAACATTAACTGTTTCAACAGGATTAACATCCATGCCAATGTTTGCACATAACGTAAAAGCGGAGTCAAAGGCAGAAACAATAAGCAGTGATACGAATGATATGTCACAGTATAAGAAAATAAATGGAATCAGCAGTCAGACGGTTTTAGGAGCAGATTTTTCCCATTATCAATTGCAAAAAAATGCGTGGAAAAAAGTCTGGAAAAATTACAAAGGAATCGAAGTTTCCAATGTGTTTGAATATGTAAGATCACAGGGAATCAATACGATTTCTGTGAAAGTTGCAGTGAATCCAACAAAAGATAAAGAGGGTAATGAAAGCTATCTGTCTTTAGAAAACGCTAAGAAGACATTAAAAGAAGCCAAGAAAGCAGGATTAAAAACAAATGTTACATTGTTATATTCTGATGATATAACGTATGCAGGGGTGCAGAAATTACCAGATGGTTGGGATACTGATTCAGCAGAAAAAAAGGCACTGGAGTATACAAAAAACGTCATCAAAGAATTGAAGGCAGCAGATGCAGTCCCAACGATGATCACGATCGGAAATGAAGTAAACTATAATTTCTTGACTTTGAGCAATTGGGACGGATATTGTGCGATGGCAGAGATTTCAAAGATTGTAAAAGATGCTGGAATAAAAGCCGCATTTAGTTTTGCAGCGCCAGGAAAGGCTTCTGATATCCAATATATTATAGAACAGCTCGGATATGCCTGTGAAAAATATGAGGGTGCAGGATATGATTATATTGGAGTAAACATCTATCCGGATACACACAATGAAAATTATGTAAAAACATTAAAGAATACAGTAGAAGAAAAGGCAGCAGGAAAGCAGATGATCATTTCCAGTGTCAAATGTCCATGGAAAGATTCAGAAGGAAAAGCCAGTATAACGACACAGACAAAGAGCATTTATGATTATCTTCAGGCAACGATCGATGAGAAAAATGCAGGTGGATTGATCTATGATGATGCAGATTTTGTCGGGGCATGGGACTCATTCTTTGATGAAAATGGACAAGCAATGTCTTCACTTGCAATCTTTGCTTATGCACAAGGAAATCAGGTTGATGTAAGCAGCTACAAAGATCCATGGGAATATGGTGGAGATACAGGATTAAAAGATCAAAAAGTAACGATCAAAAAAGTCAAAGGAATGTCTGAGAGTTCTATCCGAGGAATGGATATTTCATCTTATCTTGCATTAAAGAAAGCAGGAGTGAAATATTATGATTATGAAGGAAATGAGACACCGTTATTAAAAGTACTTCATGATAATGGAATCAATTATATCAGGATCAGGATCTGGAATGATCCGTTTAATGCAGATGGGGAAACCTATGGCGGTGGTGGAAATGATGTTTCCACAGGTGTAGAGATCGCAAAAGAGGCAGCCCAATATGATATGAAAGTTCTGCTTGATTTTCATTATTCGGATTTCTGGGCAGAACCAGCGGTTCAGTTAGTTCCAAAAGCATGGAAAAAGGATGTAAATAATACAGAAAAGATGTGTTCAGATGTATATGATTTCACCAAAGAATCTATTCAGAAATTTAAAGATGCTGGGGCAAATATTGGAATGGTTCAGGTAGGAAATGAAATTACCAACGGACTTCTTGGAATATACTCTAACAGAGACAAAGGAGAATCTTTTAATGTCATCTGGGGAGATAAAAAGAAATCAACAGAAGTAAATAAATATTTAAAAGCCGGAATTAAAGCAGTCAGAGAATATACACCGCAGGCTTTGGTTGCATTACATCTTGAAACACCAAATGTATGGAAATACAAAACGATCATGAATACATGGAAGAGAGATAATGTGGACTATGATGTTTTAGGATCTTCATATTATCCATTCTGGTCCATTGCAGCAAAAGCAAATACGCCAAAGACATTGAAAGATGTGCAGACACTGGCCGCTTCCTATGGAAAGATGTTTGCAGTATTTGAGACAAGCTGGGTTAACAGTTTAAATGATGGAGACGGTACACCAAATTCTATCGGAGACAGTACAAATACAGGTGCATATGAAGTAGGACCACAAGGACAGGTAAATGAACTTACAGATCTTTATGATACCGTGTTATCACAGGATAATGGATTAGGTACATTCTATTGGGAAGGTGCATGGATTCCGGTAAAAGCAGGATGGACAAACTGGGAATATAATAAGCAGATCGCAGATCAGTATGGTACAGGATGGGCATCGAAAGGTGCACTTGGATATTTTCCAGATTCTAAAATGTATTACAAAGGAAAAGCAGCATGGGGTGGAACAAGCTGGGATAATCAGGCACTGTTTGATATTAACGGATATCCATTACAGTCATTAAAATTCTATAAAGATTCTGTATCCAAAGGAAAAGAACAGATCATAGCATTGAAGATCGTTGATAAAAATGGAAAAGAAGTATATCCTACCCAGTATGTCAAAGTTGAAGTAGGAAAGACCCGCAAGATCACATTACCAAAATTCTCTGGATATTATCCAAGCAATAAGAATTACCAACTGACCGTAAAAGGTGTGAAAGAAGAAAATGCAACGCAAAGTGTTGTATATACAAGAACAGCAGCAGGACCTGCGATCAGTTATAATTACCGAGTGAAAGTTACAAAGAAAAATTATAAACTTTACAAGAATTTCAAATGGAAGAAATCCAAAACAAAAGTTTATAAAAAGACATATGTAGCAAAATATAGATATGACCATAAGAATGGAAATAAATATCTTGCTCTTTATACAAAAGGTGGTAAATTTGTTGGGTACATTAATAAGAAAGCGGTAAAACGATTAGGATCAGCAACACAGCCAGAGCAGGGAAAAGCATACGCTTATGGAAAACGTGTAAAGATCAAGAGTAAAAAATATAAACTATATAAGAATTTCAAATGGAAGAAATCAAGAACAAAAGTTTATAAAAAGACATATGTGGCAAAATACAGATATAAACATGAGAATGGAAACAAATATCTTGCATTGTATACCAAGTCAGGAAAATTCGTTGGATATATCAATACTAAGGCTGCGAAAGTTGTAAAGTGATTCACGTGAAAAAAATAGAATTCTGTTGATGCAGGATTCTATTTTTTTCATTAAGGACAAGAAATAAAGTATTGACATTAAAAGTTGGTAGTACCATAATATTGTATACAAGAAAAAAAGACTTAATATGAAAAACTGGAGGATTGTATGAAATTTCTTAGACAATTTATGATTATTTTACTACTCTCTTTTTTGGGAGAAGTGCTTAAGATGTTCATACCATTGCCAATTCCGGCAAGTGTGTATGGACTGGTGTTAATGTTGTTATGTCTGGTGACTGGTATTTTGAAGACGAGTCAAGTTAAAGAGGCAGCATTTTTTATGATTGAGATCATGCCCGTTATGTTTATTCCAGCAGCAGCTGGATTAATTGATTCGTGGAAAGTTTTACAGCCATTATTACTGCCAATACTAGTCATAACTGTAGTGATCACAATATTTGTTATGGTAGTCACAGGAAAAATAGCACAAATGATAGCACAGAAGAGAGGAATCAAAAATGAATGAAATGTTCAGACAATCATTGTTTGCAGGAGTAACGATCAGTTTGATCGCATATGAGATCGGACTATTTTTAAAGAGAAAGCTGGGATTAGCGATATTAAATCCATTGCTTGTATCCATAGTTATTGTGATCATAGCACTGAAGGTATTTGGAATCAGTTATGAAGTATATAACGCAAGTGCGAAATACATATCTTATTTGTTGACGCCAGCAACAGTGTGTCTTGCTGTACCTCTATATGAGCAGTTAGAATTACTAAAGAAAAATAAGGTTGCAGTTGTTTGTGGAATATTATCAGGAACATTAGCAAGTTTAACAGGAATTTTTGTTCTTTGTATGTTATTTGGATTCAACCACCAACAGTATGTAACAATGCTTCCTAAATCGATCACAACAGCGATCGGAATTGGAATATCAGAAGAATTAGGTGGAATCGTGACAATTACAGTTGCAGTGATCATTATTACAGGAATTCTTGGAAATGTGATCGCAGATACAGTATTCCATATCTTTAAAATAAAAAATCCATTGGCAAAAGGTCTGGCACTTGGAACAGCATCTCATGCGATTGGAACAGCAAGAGCAATTGAGATGGGACCAGTCGAAGGTGCAATGAGCAGTCTTTCGATAGCAGTT
>ENA-OPCV01002354-OPCV01002354.1-human-gut-metagenome-genome-assembly--contig:-NODE-2354-length-12044-cov-1.724831_pt1 | contig 12044 bp, 9 predicted proteins | sample MGYA00241257_ERZ501494 | MGnify/ENA primary metagenome ERZ501494 (study PRJEB25962, sample SAMEA2042618) | human gut metagenome | biome: human gut; feature: human-associated habitat; material: faeces...
CTGTTCGCAGCGTACGGTCAGTTCGGCGGCAGAAAGAAAATTGGGGTTCAACACGCCATCGGGCGTAGCTACATGGCTCATCACTACCATCAGTTCTCTTTGAATGGTATGCAGCAGTTCCTGCCAATTGTCTTCGGCAGGAAGCATGGAACGTACAATTCCTATTACGGCATTCAGTTCGTCCAAACAGCCGTTTGCCTCGATGCGAATATCATCTTTGGGAACACGCGCTCCGCCATGAATGCCGGTGGTTCCTTTGTCTCCCGTACGGGTATATACTTTTTTCATCTTTCAGCGTATGCTTATTCAAATAACCTCATTATATCCGTTTCACCCCAATAAAGATGCGTGTAACTTGCTATCGTATTCTTGTAGCGGAATACAGGCGTGTTCACCGGTTGCCCTTTGGCATTATACACCTGCACGACGGTAGGCGGCATATACAGCTCTTTCTTACTGTCATCGGGAGCCGTCCCCGACTTGCCGAACTGCGTATAATGAAACTCGTGCCCCCGCAAACGCTGCCCCTTATAGTCGAAGCTACGATACCCCAATGTCAATTTTCGATATTCACTCTCATTGGAGATATAAAAAGGAAACACCCGCCATTCTGTCGAACCCGCTGCCGCCACTCTCATGCTCCCGTTTGTCATAACCTATGGCATACGAAAGGTAAATCATTCCGCCACACTCTGCCAGCGTCTTTCCGCCGCGCTCTATATACTCCCGAACGGATTCTTTCACCTGACGGGCTCCGGCAAGCGTCACGGAATGTTTTTCTGGATACCCGCCCGGCAAGTACAACAAATCGGTGTCCTGCGCTATGGGGACATCCTTTTCCGGATCGAAGAAAGAGATACGACCCATTTCGCGCAACATCTCCAAATGTTCTTCATAAATGAAAGAGAAAGACTCCTCGTTACGTGCCACCAAGATACGCAGGTTGCCCGGTTTCCTACCGCCGACAAACTCCCTATCCCTTTCCCGCGTTTCCCGCAACGGAACCGCCGTCTTCGCCAGCAGCAGTTTCCAATCCACGCATTGCTCCAATAACCTTGTCAGAATACCTATGGCATCCGTGCCTTTGGATCGACTGAAATCAAGTCCCAAATAACGTGATTCCTGCTCCAGCACTTTCTCCTTTGGAAGATACCCCAAACAGGTTATGCCTATCTCGGCACACACTTCCCTGAGCATTTCATAATGGCGGGGCGACCCTACACGATTGAATATCACCCCCGCAATCCGTATATCCGGACGAAAATGGATGAATCCCGACAGCAAAGGAGCCATTGAATAAGCGGCAGACTTGGCATCCACCACCAGCACGACTGGAAGTTGCAACAACTGAGCTATCTCCGCCGAAGAGCCCCGGTCGCGATCATATCCGTCAAACATTCCCATCATCCCTTCCACAATGCAAATATCCGCAGAAACGGCATGACGTGCATAGAGTTCGCACACATGTTCACCGGAAGCCATAAACGTATCCAGATTAATGGATGCACGTCCGCATACAGCCGCATGATATTTGGTATCGATATAATCCGGACCGCATTTAAAAGGCTGTACCGCCAATCCTTTTTGTGTCAGCAAAGCCATTAGTCCGCGGCTTACGGTGGTCTTTCCGCTACCCGATGTGGGGGCTGCTATGAGAAACTGAGAAACGTGACGCATGTTATTTAGGGTATAAGATATGAAGTATAAAAGGGTTGTTATGGATTTTGTCGGACAAAGGTAATAATATATCCGGTAAAAGTCTTATCTTAGCTGCCAAATATAAAAAACGCTATGATAACCGAAGAACTTAAAAAACTCTACATCACACATACCGGGCACGAACCCGAAGCCATCGACGAACTTCCCTCTTCCGGCTCAAACCGCCGCTATTTCCGCCTCAAAGGTACGCCTACATTGATAGGGGTAAGCGGCGAATCCGTTGAGGAAAACCGTGCCTTTCTCTATATGGCAGAGCATTTCCGCGGAAAAGGATTGCCCGTGCCCGAAGTGTTTATCCGTTCCGAAGACGATATTTACTATTTGCAGGAAGATTTGGGAGATACGCTTCTGTTCAACGCCATCGAAAAAGGACGCAAGACCAGTGTTTTTGATGAAGAAGAAAAGCAGCTTCTGCGCAAAACAATGCGCCTGTTGCCAGCCGTACAGTTCTCCGGTGCAGACGGAATGGACTTCTCATATTGCTACCCACAATCAGAATTCAACAGCCGCAGTATCTTATGGGACTTGAATTACTTCAAATACTGTTTTCTGAAAGCTACCGGAATGGAATTTCAGGAAGACCGCCTGGAAGATGATTTCCAGAAAATGGCAGACGTGCTTCTCCGCAGCAGTTCCGCTACTTTCATGTATCGCGACTTCCAAAGCCGCAACGTAATGATTAAGGATGGCGAACCCTGGCTTATCGACTTTCAGGGCGGACGCAAAGGACCTGTCTACTACGACGTGGCCTCATTCCTGTGGCAAGCCAAGGCCAATTATCCTGAGAGCCTTCGCAAAGAACTTTTAAAGGAATACTTGGACTCCCTGTGTAAATACCAGCCTGTGGACGAGAAATATTTCTATGCTCAATTACGTCATTTCGTATTGTTCCGTACCATGCAAGTGCTGGGTGCTTATGGCTTCCGTGGTTATTTCGAGAAGAAACCTCATTTCATCCAAAGCGTCCCCTTCGCTATTGAAAACCTGCGACAGCTATTGCAGGAACCCTATCCCGAATATCCGTACCTCTGCCATGTGCTGAAAGAGCTTACTGAGCTGAAACAATTTACTGACGATCTCCAGAAGCGCCGTCTTATAGTAAAGGTCACCAGTTTTGCATATAAAAAAGGTATCCCTGAGGATTCAAGTGGCAACGGTGGTGGCTTTGTATTCGACTGTCGTGCCGTAAACAACCCTGGTAAGTACGACCGTTATAAACCCTTTACCGGACTGGATGAGCCTGTTATCCGCTTTCTGGAAGACGATGGAGAAATAACCACGTTCCTCGAACATGTATACGGTCTGGTAGATGCTTCCGTGAAACGATATATGGAACGTGGATTTACGAACCTTTCCATTTGTTTCGGATGCACTGGCGGACAACACCGTTCGGTTTATTCAGCACAACATCTGGCAGAACATCTGAACCAGAAATTCGGAGTACAGGTAAATCTGATGCATCGGGAACAGAACATTGAACAGACATTTAAAGCGAAAAGCTAAAGACTATCTCCTAATAACCCGCTCCGTACCAAGTCCGTACCTGCTCCGTATCTATACGAACAGCCTTTATACGGAGATAGTACGGAGTTGATACGAACCTAACACGGAGTTGATATGGAGATGGTACGGAGATCATACAGAGATAGTACGGAGTTGGGGTATAAATCTCCTTCTTTTTCAATCCGCTTATGAAACTTACATTTAAAATCTTAATTCAATTTATCAGTAGCTCAAGAATTTAAAACAATGAAAGCAATGATATTCGCTGCAGGCCTCGGCACCCGCCTGCGCCCACTGACAGACAATATGCCCAAGGCACTTGTCTCCGTAGCAGGCAAAACGATGCTGGAGCGTGTCATCTTAAAACTAAAAGATGCCGGCTTCCATGATATCACCATAAACATCCACCATTTTGGAAGTCAGATTATAGACTTCCTTCGTGCAAACCAGAACTTCGGTGTGGATATTCATATCAGTGACGAACGGGGTGAACTGCTGGATACCGGTGGTGGTATCAAAAAAGCCCGTCCTCTGCTGGAGAGCAACGAGCCTTTTCTTATACATAATGCCGATATCCTGACAGACCTGGATCTCAATGCTTTCTACCACCACCATCTGGAAAGTGATGCAGATGCCACTCTGCTCACGAATCACCGGAAAACATCCCGTTATCTATTGATGGATCAAGATAACCGCCTTTGTGGTTGGACGAATATTTCTACAGGCGAAGTACTCCCCAAAGAACTTGATTATCCCAGCGATCATTATCAGTTGCAAGCTTTTGGTTGTGTCCATGTTCTTTCTCCCTCTATTTTCCGCTATATGGAAGATGAACGCTGGACAGGGAAATTTTCCATTATTCCATTTTATGTGGATATCTGCCCGAAAGCACGCATTCAAGGATTTCCTATAGACAGCGAAAACTGGTTTGATGTGGGCAAGCCAGAGACACTGGCAAAGGCAGAAGCCTATTATGCGTCTTTATAAAACAGGTTTCATCTTCACCAACTGCCCCTGGGCATCAAATAAGTATTCGTAATTGAAAGAACCGTAAATACGATACTCCCAGCGGGCACTTTTCTCAAAACGGCGACTGTCATCCAGGATGGTCGCCTGATAGTCGGTCTCCAGTTCATGAATGAACTCTTTAGATTCCGGATCCGGGTATCTATAAGTGGGGACAATTACACGTATATCGGGATATTGTTCTCGCAGTTTTTTGATTTCTGTACGGACAGCATCTTTTTCATTGGGCTTCAGAAAAAAGAGTAAACACACAGGATGTCCCTGCCCTGCAATATCCGAAAAGAGCAAACTGTCTTTCTCTGCATATTCCACTTGTTTGAAGTCAATAAAATGATCTCCCGGCTTCAGGCTACGGGTAACATCCAGCATCCGTTTCAGTCCTATCAATACAGATGTACTGTCGCGCATTTGTGAAGGAGTTTTCTGATACAATGTCTCCAGTTCATCCGGATAGATCACTGCCCAACGATCAAACACCATCCATCCAATTGCGTTCCGGGCATTGTCGAATACAAATTGCCGCGTAGCTTCCAGCGGAAAATCATCTTCATGCCAAAGTTTCCAAAGACGTACGTTTTGTGAATGGGGATTGGTACTTTTATCCGGTACAGGCATTGTCGGCGGGACTACATTTGTCAACGTCAGTTTTCCTCTTTCTGGATAAAAGAAATTCATGCTACCGGGATGCTCCATTCCATAGATATGCAACGTATCTTCTTTTCCGGAAAATGAAACTTCTCCGTTTCTGATAATAGCGAAGTCCAGGGGAGCTTTCCCATAATCACGGTCACCCGTCATACGGTCGGCACCATATCGCCACAGGTAGACCGTATCTTCTTCGTAAGCGCCCAGTCCGGTGCAATGCACAGTAAAAGTCTGTTCTTGCGATTGGCAACTGATGAGTCCCAGAAACAAAGAGTAAAATATCCATTGATTGATTTTCATAAAGCACAGATAGATTGAGTAAACAAACACATTGTACAAAAGAACAATCTTTTCAGTAAAGATGCAAGCAAAAAAGACAATATATAAAAGCAATTGTTAATGAAATATCCATATATTTGTGACATAACATTAAAAAGACTGACTATGAAACGACTGAGATTAGGACTATGGGCATGTTTCTGCCTTTGTGCAGCCACCACCCTTATGGGACAAAACAAGGTGAAAACAACTGCCGAAAAGGTAACGCTGTTCATTGACGGTGCCCAAGTGACGCGTACCAAACAAGTAGATATTCCGGCAGGAAATTCAACGCTCATCTTTACCGGATTATCCCCCTATATGGATGCACAAAGTATGCAGGTCAGTGCCAAGGGAAAACTCACCGTTACGGCAGTCAACCGGCAATACAACTATATAGACAGCCTTGCCGTCAGCGAAAAACAACAAAGCCTGCAAAAGGAGCTTAAAAAAATAGAGAAACAGCAAAAAGAACAGAATGCCGAGCTTGGACTTATCAATGCCGAATATGAAATGCTGAAAACAAATTGCTCCGTCAATAATAAGAATACCGCTACTTCTCTGGCCACTATCAAAGAAGTGAATCAATATTACTCCGGACAATTGAAAACTCTGAAAACAAAAGAACTGGCCATCAATGAACAGATAGCCGAACTTGCCATCAAACAGGGACAACTAAACTCTGAACTGGCACAACTAAGCGGTAAATCTCTAACCCCTATGAGTGAAATTATGGTCAATGTAAATGCGCCAGCAGCTTGCAAAGCTACATTCACTCTGAACTATTATGTAAAAAATGCCGGTTGGTTCCCCTCCTATGATGTTCGTTCCGGTAGCCTGGCCGAGCCTATCTCCATCATTTACAAAGCCAACATCTTTCAGAATACCAAGGAAGAGTGGAAGAACGTAGAATTATCCCTTTCCTCCTCTAATCCTTCCACCGGAAGCGTAGCCCCCACTCTGTCTACTTACTGGTTGGATTACGGACTTGCAGCACCACGCTACAATTTGAATCTCAATGGAAACACTGTTTCAGGGGTCGTTCTTGATAATGAACGTACGCCCGTAATAGGTGCTACCGTTACCATTCCGGGGACTACGATAGGAGCCATCACCGACATAAGCGGTAAGTATTCCATAACTATTCCCAATGGGCAAAACAAACTTCAATTTTCATATATTGGCTATCAGACTCAGACCAGAGATATACAAGGAAATATTATGAATGTTACCCTTCAGGAAGATACACAGGCTTTGGATGAAGTAGTGGTAGTAGGTTACGGCGCTGAAAGGAAACCTCTTATGGCAGGTGCTGTCTCCGGGCTTAAGGTAAACCATAAAAAAGATATTCAATACGAAGAAGAGGCCAGCATGGCCCTTGACGTTGAACAAAGCCAGGGACAGATGGGCTACGAATTTGAAATAAAAGTGCCCTACACCATTCCTTCTGATAACAAGCCTGTAGTTGCTGAAATCGGTCATTACGAATTACCCGCTTCCTATACTTACCAAAGTACTCCGAAGATAGATAAAGATGCTTTCTTGATTGCCCAGGTAACCGATTGGGAAAAGCTAAACTTACTTGAAGGCGAAGCAAATGTTTACTTTGAGAATACTTTCATTGGCAAGTCCATTATGAATGTCACCCAACAGAACGACACACTATCCTTCTCTTTAGGTCGTGATAAACGTATCATGATACAGCGTACGAAAGAGAACGAATATACCTCACGCAAGTTTATGGGTTCCAATCAGACGCAATCCATTGCATGGAAACTTTCTGTCCGCAATACGCGTCCCGAACCTGTCACCCTTACGCTTTACGACCAACTGCCTGTATCACGCAACAATAACATTACCGTAACAGCAGAAGAAATCAGCGGCGGCAGTCTGGATGAAGCGAAAGGTATCATCACCTGGCAAATTACCTTACAACCCGGCGAACAACGTGATTTAGCTTTACGCTATAAAGTGAAGTACCCTAAAGGGCGAAACTTAATAATAGAATAATGCTTTTCTTATGACTCTAAGACAGAAAATATCTGATATTCCCCTGTATCTGCAAATCCTGATAGGAATGATTACCGGTATTATCATCGGCCTCATCGCCTTACAGGTAGACGGTGGTGATACATTCATCCGCCACTGGATACAGCCTTGGGGACAAATCTTCATCCGCCTTCTCCAACTGATCGCCATTCCCCTGGTCTTTATATCTCTGATAAAGGGAATGACCGGACTGAAGGACATCAGTAAATTTTCCCGTATCGGCGGAAAGACCATCGGTATATATATCTGTACGACTGTAGTCGCTATCCTCATAGGTCTTGCAATGGGGCTACTGGTGCAACCGGGCAAACTGGTAAACCACGAACAAGTAGCCCATCTGCAAGAACATTACCACACCGTGGCAGAGGAGAAAAAAATAGCCGCCGAACAGAACCGGGAACAAGGTCCGTTGGCATTTCTGACTGATATCGTTCCGAATAATATCATCAAGGCTGCGTCTGACAACGGTAAGATGTTACAGATCATCTTCTTTGCCGTCCTCTTTGGACTGGCAACGTTGGCACTGCCCAGCCAGAAGGTTCAGCCCGTCATAGCCCTGTTTGACAGCCTCAACGACATCATTCTGAAAATGGTGGATTACATCATCCTGTTTGCTCCCTGGGGGGTAGCGGCATTGATGTCGGGATTGGTTACAGATTTCCAGGGCGACACCAGTATATTCAGCGCTTTGGCTGTCTATGCACTGACAGTTGTCGTTGCCTTGTTTATACTGTTGCTGGTTTTCTATCCCGCACTGATACACTTCTTTTCACGCATAAGTCCAAAGAAGTTCATTCGTGCTATGTACCCCGTACAACTGTTTGCCTTCACAACAAGTAGTAGTGCCGCCACTTTGCCCGTAACCCTGAAGACTGTAGAACAAAAATTAGGTATTTCAGAAGAAGTCAGTTCATTTGTCCTGCCTGTAGGCGTTACCATAAATATGGACGGCACTTCCTGTTATCAAACCATTGCCATTCTTTTCATCGCACAAGTTTTAGGGATCGATCTGAGTTTCTCCCAACTCTGTATCATCGTTGCTATGACCGTACTTTCTTCTATCGGTACCCCGGGTATCCCCGGAGGCAGTTATGTCATCCTTGCAATGGTGCTCACTTCCGTAGGTATCCCAGCAGAAGGTTTAGCATTGATATTGGGGGTGGACCGACCATTGGACATGCTGCGCACTGCAGTAAATGTAACCGGAGATGCAGCGGTATGTTCCATGATCGATAAATAAATGATTCTCTAGCCAAATCCCAGCTCATGACGCCACGCATATTCTGTTAGCGGGCATAGCGGGTCTTTATCTTAATAGATGCATCGTCATATTTCCAATAAGCCAATAGACCGGTAGTTGTTGTTTCTATGAAAAAAGAATACTGTTCTATTTCTACATCATTTTGAATAACAGAAATAAAACAATAAGGATGAGCACCGGTATTATCATTCCCCGAAGATGAGTTAATGACTCCATTTATAATCACCCTATAGGATTGGTACGGATCATATATAACACCATCTTTCGGATAGCAGAACACCAATAACAAATTCTCCAATAGCAAGTCAAAGTCTGACAGGGAAGCCCATTTACGATAATAGTAATAAATCAACTGCCACTTAGGGAAGCCCAGAGGATGCATGCGCCATTGACAACCAGTTTTAACCAAATAAAATATAGCATTCCAAATCATTCGTAAATCATATTTTCGTTTTCTTTCTTGCAAGTTCAACACTTTTGTTGTATATTGCCGCTCTATTTCCATTAAATCAGCCTGATACATCTTTTTTTAAGTTTGGTCACTTCAAAGAAAAAAACTATCCGGCTGATACGGAAACTTCATTAGAAAATGATTTCAAAGATTTTTAAACAGGCTCTGAGTTAAATAAAATTTAAATAATATTTTGAAAATCACAATATTTTTATAAGCTTGCTAAATAGGCATTGAATTATAAATGCCTATGCATCTTTCTACACCAAATTATATATAAACATGAGAAAAGAGATAAAAACTCATAGTAAAGTCATTACCAATGACGAATATTCACCCCGAAAAGATTTCGAGTTTTCCGATTATGCTGAAAATGACCAGAGATTTGCGGAATATAACCACCTGATAAGTCTTGCCTGTAAGATAGGGCGTATTTATCCATGGAAATGGAATCTCACAGACAACAGTGTGATATTGATTGTCATGGATAACGGTCAGACTACCAATATCCACTTTACTGCGGATTCTTTTATGGAATCTGTGCATCCCGACGACAGGAAAGTGTATATGGACAGCATTTTGGAATTCCGACGTGAAAGGCTTTATTTTAAATTCGAGTTCCGTTCCAAACTCTTCTCCGAAGACTATGAATGGTTCGAACTTACGGCAGACGTGCGCAAGAACAATGAAGCCGGAATATCCGACATTGCTTACGGCACTCTTCACGACATTACAGACAAGAAATACCGTGAACAGGCTCGCATACGCTATGAGAAAGAGTTGCTGGAAGAGAGAAATAAAGCGCAGCAAGCTACCCAAAAGATGAACCTCGTGCTGAATAACATTACCACCGCGCTGGTTCATTTAGACAGGAATTATATCGTTGAATGGGAATCGGCCAGCTATCTGGAAGCGTTATCCATACATCGCAAATATGTCCCCGGCAAACGTTGCTACGAAACAGTCTACGGCCACAATACCCCCTGCCAGAAATGCCCCCTCACTGAGATGTTCAATACCGGTAAGAGCGCAGTGCTTATAAGCGAGGAATATGATCTGACTATAAAAGTCAAAAGCCTGCCGATAACCAACGAGAGTGGCGAAATTACCGGAGGTATACTCCAAATAGAAGACATCACCCGCGAGGCACAACAGGAACGTGAGATAATTGAAGCGAAAGAGATGCTTGAATTCGCCCATCAAGGAGCGGGTGTGGTTCCATGGGAGATATCTCCCGAAACAGGGATAATATCCGCGCCGAGCCTCAATGTTACCGGCTATGGACAAGCGGCTCCGATGGATGCTTACATAAATGAATATGTGCACCCGGACTATAAGAAAAGCATGCGCGAGGAGATAATGAACTTGCGAACGGGGAGGAAAGAAACGCTGAATATAAAAGTGCTTGCCCTTACTTCCATGTCTAACAAGGAGAAATACGATTGGATACATTCGCAGGGGAGACTGATACGCAAAAACGGTAATATTGTGAAGTTATTCGGAACACAGAGAGTGGTAACCACCGATGTGGAAAGAGAGGAAGAACTTATCCGCTTACGCAACAAGGCTGAGGAGAGCAACAAGCTCAAAAGTGCCTTCCTCGCCAATATGAGCCACGAAATACGCACTCCGCTCAATTCGATAGTGGGCTTTGCCAATCTACTGCCCGAAATAGAAGACCGCGATGAACAGCAACAATTTGCTTCGATCATGCAAAGAAACGCGGATGTATTGCTGCAACTGATATCCGATATTCTGGATTTATCCAAAATAGAGGCCGGAACACTGGAGACACATATCGACGAGTTGAATGTGAATGAAATGTGCGACTCCATAGTGAAATCATACACGATAAAGAATACGAAAATACCCATCGTGTTTCGCGAACCGGAGTACAACTATACAATACTCAGTGACCGCTGCCGTCTTATACAGGTGATAACCAATTTCATAAACAACGCGCTCAAATTTTCGGAAGAAGGACAGATCATTCTGGAATTAAAGTCTACCGACGACGAGAATGGCATCGAGATATCGGTCACTGATTCGGGAACGGGTATCGAGGAAGATAATCTCGCTGTGGTATTCGATAGGTTTGTGAAACTGAACTCTTATGCACAAGGAACCGGATTGGGCTTGGCTATATGCCGGAGCATTATCGAGCAATTGGGCGGACAAATAGGAGTAGAATCACAGATAGGAGTCGGCTCACGATTTTGGTTTAAGATCCCTTTTAAATAAATATCATCCAGTCACTCAACACACAAATATTTTATAGTGCCTAATGTATGCACTTTGATGCCACCTTTCTTCTTGCGGAATTCAGCCCACCGAAAGACTGAAAAACACAGGTCAATAGTTGTCGAATCAAAAGCATAAACGTTACCGCCAAGTTTGAAAATAAGATTAACACGCTTTTGCCGTGCTTCACTAGCCAGGTAGTAGTACAATATTCATTATTTTTACATCCAAAAATCGCTATTTAAAGCATTTCCAGCATAAAATATATTCAGAAAGAGAAGTAGAAGCCTCTATATAACATATAATAAAGATTAATGCACATAGTAATAATATAGTTTACATGCATCTTTTTCATTTCCTGATTGTTTAGTCTAACAAAAAGATAGAATAAGTTATGAAAAAGATTATCGTATTATTGATGTTGGTTTTCATAGGTGCATCTACAACAATCTATGCACAGGAAAGTAAAAGTGAAAGTCGTCGTGCTGAACGTAAAGCACAACGTGATGCAGAAAAAGCTCGGGAGAAAATAGAAGAAGAACGAGCATACACTGATGCAGTACAAGCCATAAAGGAGAGAAAGTTTGTATTGGAAGCGGATCGTGTGACATTCAAAAGAGGACGTAGTGCTTTTGTTACATCCAATACCAATTTTATCCTTTTAAATGGTGACCGGGCATCCGTACAGATTGCTTTCAACGGTGCCTTTGCTGGTCCTAATGGAATTGGAGGTGTTACAGTGGATGGCACTGTAGGTGAAGTAAAAACTACCACTGACAAAAAAGGGAATGTAACTTGCAATTTTAGTGTGACAGGTGTAGGAATCTCAGC
>ENA-OPCV01002355-OPCV01002355.1-human-gut-metagenome-genome-assembly--contig:-NODE-2355-length-12033-cov-5.327267_pt1 | contig 12033 bp, 10 predicted proteins | sample MGYA00241257_ERZ501494 | MGnify/ENA primary metagenome ERZ501494 (study PRJEB25962, sample SAMEA2042618) | human gut metagenome | biome: human gut; feature: human-associated habitat; material: faeces...
TATATACAAGAAATGGCTTATCGTCAACAGATTAGTTTGCTATCGCTGTAATGTGTGAAAGTTTCAAAAACCCTTGCCGTTACGGACAGCCTATGATTCTTCACCTGCCGTATTCAGATGCAAAACGCTGCATAGAGCGGCACTATCTTTTTGTTGTCTTCAAATGCGAAGTTTTTTGTAGAAAGTTTGATGGCATATGCAGGCTTATAGGTATCCATGTAGACCTTTAAACTCTTTGCCCTGGTATTGTCGGCAGATTTCACTTCAATCGGGATCAGCTGCCCATCACGCTGAATAACAAAATCTATCTCCGCACCACGCTCAGACTCCCAATAGTAAGTATTGTAACCATTGATAGAGAGCTGTACATTGACATAATTCTCCGTCATACCGCCCTTAAAATCGTTCAATTCCTCCACCATATACAGAATATCATTGGCAGCCAGATCCTTCTTGGCACAAAGCAGCCCCAAATCCGAAACATATATCTTGAAAGCGTCGATATCACGATAATTTTCCAAAGGCTTTTTGATCTGCTCTACCTTATAGACCCGTGATACGATTCCGGACAGACAGAGCCATTCTATGGCATTCTCAAATTCAGACGCCCGCCCTCCTTTTTTCATCAGCTTATACTGAAAACGGGTATTTTTCTTCGAAAGCTGAACTGTAATATTGTCATAGGCAAGCCTGGTCTTCTTGATTTCATTCAGATTATTGTACTTACTCATGTCGTTGAGATAACTTGCAAGAATGGTATCCTGTATATGGCGGATCAGGATATAGTCCCTTGTCTGGGCAAACTGCATCACACACTCCGGCATCCCGCCTGCCACAAGATACTGCCGGTAAAGCTGCATAGCCGCATCGTGGAGTGCCGCCGGCATCGGCTGATCTGTTGCAAAGCACCTTTTGATCTGCTGCACAAGATCTCCCTCACCCATAGCGATCATAAATTCCTCCATATCCATGGGATACAGGGTTCTCATATCCACCTTGCCCACAGGGAACGAAAACTTTTCCCTGTTGACAGCCACACCTAACAGGCTGCCCGCAACGATGATATGATAGTCCGGAGCGCTCTCGTTAAAATATTTCAGAGAAGTCAGAGCCCTTTCGCAAAGCTGCACCTCATCAAATACAATCAGCGTTTTTTCTTTTACGATGGTCTGACCCGCAATGTGAGACAAAATGGGGATCAGATAATCAGGACTGATGTTTTCTTCAAAAGTTTCATTCAATTTAGGATCTGTTTCAAAATTGAAATATGCCACATTCTCATAGTGGGTTCGCCCGAACTCTAAAATGGAGTAGGTTTTTCCCACCTGTCTTGCCCCTTGCAAAATAAGGGGTTTGCGATGTTCACTTTCTTTCCACGTTTCTAAGAAGTCCATAATCTTTCTATACATCCTTCGTCCTCCATAAAGCTTCTGATTATAGCATAATTCAAATTCGTGTAAAAATCAAATGTTTTTTATGTCAATTTTACATTATATTGCATGAATATTTTTATATTTTTAACATTTTTCTACATGTTTATTGTTCTTTCTACCTTTACCAGGTAAATAGCAAATTTAACTTCCGTTTTGCAAAAGTAACTTCTGTTTGAATTATTTTTGCAAGATTAACTTCGGAATCAGCACCTTGAAAACAGAAATAAGTCTTGCGAAGACAGCTCCAACTGGAAATTAGTATTGCAGGAGTGGACTTTAGTATTACAAACCGCAAGTATTCCTTGAAAAAGTCTTTCCGGTATTATATTCTATTACTATGTCCTATAAAAGTTAGTTACAAAGTATACACACAGAAAGGTTTCTATATGTGGATTGCAGATCATTGGAAAGATTACGAAGTGCTGGATACGTCCAGCGGAGAAAAGTTAGAGCGTTGGGGAGATTATATTCTCGTCCGTCCGGATCCCCAGGTCATCTGGAAGACGCCCCACGATCATAAGGGCTGGAAGCAGAAAAACGGTCATTACCACAGAAGTGCGAAGGGCGGCGGAGAATGGGAGTTCTTCCGGCTGCCGGACGAGTGGGCGATCCATTACACCCTGCCTTTTCAGAAGGAAGCCTCCGGTAAGACGGATCCTCTGACCTTCCATCTGAAGCCCTTCAGCTTCAAGCATACCGGTCTGTTCCCGGAGCAGGCGGTGAACTGGGACTGGTTCTCCGGTCTGATCCATGAGGCAGGCAGACCCGTGAAGGTACTGAACCTCTTCGCTTACACCGGCGGTGCCACTGTATCCGCCGCAGCTGCGGGAGCTGCTGTGACCCATGTGGATGCGTCCAAGGGTATGGTCGGCTGGGCAAAGGAGAATGCTGCTGCCAGCGGGCTTGCCGATGCTCCTATCCGCTGGCTGGTGGACGACTGTATGAAGTTCGTAGAGCGTGAGATCCGCCGGGGCAACAAATACGACGGCATCATCATGGATCCCCCTTCCTACGGCAGAGGTCCCAAGGGCGAGATCTGGAAAATAGAAGATAATATCTGGGATTTCGTAGGACTGACCGCACAGCTTTTATCCGATGATGCGCTGTTCTTCCTGATCAATTCGTACACTACAGGATTGCAGCCCGCCGTGCTGTCCTATATGATGAATTCCACCCTGACGAAAAAGTTCGGCGGTCATGTGGAAGCCGAAGAGATCGGCCTCCCCGTCACCGAGAGTGGGCTGGTACTGCCCTGCGGTGCTTCCGGACGCTGGCAGCGGAAGTAATCACAACACGAATTTTCTTAACACCGGGATCTTGCGCAGCACCCATGCGGTAGCCGTTGCCAGTGCCAGCACTACCAGGCAGAATGCAGCCAGCAGCAAAATCAATACCGTTTGTCCCGCGGCTACAGACTGCACACCGCATTGTTCCAACACCGTAAAGGGTGTGATCTTCACGAATTTATACAACAGGTTCACATACACCGGATGTACCAGGTATACAGCGAAGCTCAAGGCTCCCGCCTCCTGCCAGGGGATCCGGTGTTTTTTAATACTCCCATTCCATCCTGCTGCGAACAGAAGCACTGCAAGCAGTACTGTAAACGGATAATTGTATGCCATCTGAATGGAGAATCCCGCAAGTGTTCTGCTCAGGATCATTCCCAGAGCCAGAACCGCTACTGCAGCTGTCAGCCATACATTCCTTCCCTTGTCCACACATACTTCTCTCACCGCGAAGAAATATCCACACAGATAATACAGGAAATACACACCGCCATCCGGCAATACCGGAATACTGTTGACATCCAGTACCTTATTCAGAAACGGTGCCACACTGCTTCCTAAGAAGATCACTGCCATCACTGCCGCAACACCCCACACCGGCAGCACACGCAGCACTTTTTTCAGAAACGGCGTGATCAGATATAAAAACAGGATCAGATACAGATACCACATATGGGACCAGGTATGTCCCATCAGAGTCATCTTCAGTGCCTCCGGGATCATCCTGATCCGGAAGGTCCGCTCCGCCACTACCAGCTCGGAAGCTGCATACGGAACGCCGAATAGGAGGATCGCCAGCGCAATCCTCCTGCAATATTTTTTAATCATGACCGGATAAGTCAATATACGTTCCGGATTCAGGAACAAATATCCCGAGATCAATAAAAATATAGGAACGCACCAGGTCACCAGATCCATAACTGACAGCAATAATGACCGGTATTCCGGCACTATCGACGCATCTGTCACATCTGTCGCACCTGTCAGTACATGCATCAGCACCACTGCACAGGTTGCCAGTACCCGGAGCACGTCCAGGAACTGCTTCCTGGGTCCGGATAATCCGTTTGTCATGTCTCTCCCATCTCCTCCATCAGGCGCATGCCTGCAGTATCTGTCACAGGAAGGGAGAATACTATGCTTTGTGCTTTACTCTCCAGTCCTGCTTTTTCCATTATAGCACGCATGATGGAATTTTTCTGCTCACTTTTTACCACAATGAACAACATTTCTTTTTCCGGCACCAGTGTCACGCCCAGAAACTGCTGTGCATTCTCTGTTCCGGTGCCCTTGGCATGGATGACTGTACCGCCCGCCGCATGTACTTCTCTCGCTGCATCCATGACCAGTTCCGTATATCCATGATTGGCTATCACTACCAGAAGCTCATTCTTCGTCTCTTTCAATGTGGACTCCTCTCCTTTTACGAATTTCTGCCCGCAGGTCAGGTAATTCAATGCTTTCTTGCCACCGACACTGCTCACGGGAATGATAAATGCGATTCCCATTCCCGGGAGATCGATCTGCATTTTCTTGCGCAGGGCAGCCTTGATCTGCCGCCAGGCAGCATCTGTGACGAGATGGAACAATACGCTCTTCTCCATGCCGTCCAGTCCAAAATAATCTAATATCTCATTCGCCGCGGTTCCCATGCCGACGGTAACACTGCCGACCTGTGCGCCGCTTTCTTTATAGCATTCCACGAATTTCCTCGTCAGCTGACGATTGGTGATGGTGACCATCATATATAATTCACTCATGGGCACACCTCCTACAGTTCAATGATGGCATTCTCATCCAAAGCACCAAATGCATCCGCCGCACCGGCAAATACGCCTGCACCGCTCTTCTGCTGCTTTAACTGATATACCATTCCCAATATCTGGATCGTGATCAGCGGTGTCATGGCTACCATTGCTACCACACCGAAAGCATCTGCGACTAAATTGCCGCCCACCGCCACACAGGCGCCCTGCGCTAACGGCAGTAAAAAGGTAGCTGTCATGGGACCGCTCGCCACACCGCCGGAGTCGAAGGCGATCGCTGTGAATATCTTCGGTACAAAAAAGGATAGTCCGATCGCCACACCATAGCCCGGGATCAAAAACCATAGAATCGGGATCCCCGTCAGCACGCGGATCATCGCCAGTGCTACGGATAAGGATACGCCCACGGACAGAGAAACCCCCATGGATCTGGCAGAGATGGCACCGTCCGTCAGCTCCTCTACCTGATGATTCAGTACATAGACCGCGGGCTCCGCTTTTACGATAAAGTAACCGATCAGTGCTCCCACCGGCACCAGTACCCACCTGTAGGATCTGGCTGCCATGACCTGACCGAGGTAATTACCGGCAGGCATAAAGCCCACATTTGCACCGGTCAGGAACAGTACCAGACCGATATAAGTATACACCAGACCGATCAGAATCTTCGCCAGTGTCTTCCCCGACAGCCGCAGGGCAAATATCTGGAACAGACCGAAAAACAATACAATGGGAAGTAATGAGAGTGCGATCTCTTTCACATAATCCGGAATCCCATGAGCAAAAAGCTGCGCCAGTTCCACGGAATCAGCGATCTCCGGGATAGCCACCGGCTGGTAATCCGCATTGGTCGGCTTATAGATCAGCCCCAGCACCATGACCGCCAGGATCGGGCCGATGGAGCACAGTGCTACCAGACCGAAGCTGTCGTCAGCCGCATGGTGGTCATTACGGATGGACGCAATACCGACACCTAGAGCCATGATAAAAGGAACGGTCATGGGTCCCGTGGTCACACCTCCGGAATCAAACGCCACTGCCCGGAAGTTCTCCGGTACGAAAAATGCAAGAACGAACACTACTATGTAGAAAAAGGTCAACAATGGCGGCAGGGCCACACCGATCAACATACGCAGAAGGGCAATGACCAGGAAGATTCCAACCCCCACTGCCACTGCCAGGATCAGCGTCATGTTCGGAACCGAAGGCACCTGTGTCGCCAGCACCTGCAAGTCAGGCTCGGAAATGGTGATCACCACTCCCAACAGAAAAGATAACACTACGATCAGCAGAATGTTTTTACTCTGGGTCATTCTGGCACCCACTTTTTCTCCCATGGGGGTCATGGACATCTCCGCACCCAGGGTGAAAAACATCATACCGGCCATGACCATCACCGCCCCCACCAGAAAGCACAGCAGGATACTGGAGGTAATGGGAGCTATGGTAAAGCTTAATACAATCACGATCCCTACTACCGGCAGGACCGCCTTCAAGGATTCTGCAAATTTTTGCCGGATCTTTGGATTTAATAACTTCAATATTGGTCTTTCCTTTCTTTATGTTTTCTTTATCTTAACATGAAGCAAAGACCCGATCCTACCGTTTTTCGTGAATTTATAAAATTTTCACGGGGTCTTAACGCAATCTTTATGCAGACAGCTCCCGATCCTGCCCAGACTGCTTTTTCACAAATTTATAGGCCCAGACATCCACCACGATCACAAACAGGAAAAAGAAAACGAAGATCCAGTCCGCATCCAGAGACAATGCGGAATCATAGATACCGTGTTCGATCATCGGCATGAACACGCTGAGCTTCAGGTAGCGTTTCCTGCGTTTTTTATTGCCTGCAAGTTCTGCCTCCTTCGCCACACCGAAGAAATATCCCATGATCACGCCATCGATGGCATGGGAAGGCACGGACAGCAGGGCTCTGGTCACTGCCGTCCCAATGTCACCTTCCAGACAATACAGAACATTTTCAATGGCTGCAAATCCCAATGCCGAAGTCACGCAGTACACGATGGCATCGAATTTATAATTAAATGCCGGATGCTTCCATGCCGCCCATTTGGCCGCCTGCATCTTGCAAAGTTCCTCGATCAGTGCCACCCCGATAAAATTATCCAGGATCACGTAACACAGCGTATCTGCATCCATAAATACCAGAAATACTTCATCCAGAATGATTTCCAGTATCATGGCGGGGATCACAGACAATACACCAAACAGGAATATTTTCCACAATAATCCCCCCGGCTCCTTCTCCACCTTATCCTGTCTATAGATCCATACCACCAGTGCGATGGCCGGCAATAGTGCCAATCCTGTCAGAAACATAACCTATTCCTCTCCTGTCCACATAGACGGTCCGCCCTTTCAGGACCGCCGCCATACTACATTTTAATCTAATGTTTTTCCTGATGTCAACCTAACGAAAGTATATGTTCCTATTTTTTGTGTCTTGGATTTTCCTGAGGATACCTGCCTTTTGCCGTAGCTTTAGGGGAAAATATACCGGTTTTCATATATCCTTAACTACTTCTTTACACCTTGCATTGCAAAGTAATGGTACTATAGTTATAATAAATTTACAAAACGACTAACAATATTTCATGGAGGATCACACCGTGTTCCGATCACTTTCCGATAAAAAATCACCGCGGAAAAGCTTCCGCTTAAAACCACCCTTTACCAGACACGCCATCAGTATCCTGATCTGTGCCGCCTGCATGCTGTGCGCCACTCTTGCCTCTTTTTTATATCAGCATATAGTACCGGACAACCATGCCAATGTAGCACTGTTCTACATTCTGGCACTGGTGATCATCGCCAGATGGACGGTGGGCTACGGCTACGGCATTGCCTGCACCCTTTTTTCCGTAATAGCGATCAATTATCTGTTCACCTATCCGTATTATAAGCTTAATTTCTCACTGACCGGCTACCCTATCACCTTCCTGCTGATGAGTGGGATCACTCTGATCCTGTGTACCATGACCTCCCATATGACCATCCAGTCCGAGATGATCGCAGAGCGGGAAAAGCGGCTGGCAGAGGCCGAAATGGAAAAGATGCGTGCAAATCTACTGCGCGCCATCTCCCACGATCTGCGCACGCCGCTCACCGGCATCATCGGCAACAGCTCCCTGTTTCTGGAAAGTCAGAACGATCTAAGCTCCACCGAACAGCGTACGATCATGACCAATATCTATGAGGATTCCAACTGGCTGTTGAATATGGTGGAAAATCTGCTGTCCGTCACTCGTATCCAGGGAGACAGCTTAAGCATCAATACCACAGAGGAACCGGTGGAGGAAGTGGTGGGAGAAGCTTTGGAGAAACTGAAAAAACGCTATCCCGATGCCGCCATCCGGGTCAAGATCCCCGAGGAATTTCTGATGATCCCCATGGATGCGGTGCTGATCGAGCAGGTCACCATCAATCTGCTAGAAAACGCCATCGTTCATTCCGGAAGTATCCTGCCCATTGATTTCATCGTGGAGGATCATCCGGAGCATGTATCTTTTATTGTGAGAGACTACGGAAAAGGATTGTCGGAAGAAAAATTACAGAATCTGTTCGAGACGGGTACCTACAACAATTCCCAGAGCTCGGATTCCCGCAAGGGCATGGGTATCGGTCTATCCATCTGCAAGACCATCATCACCGCCCATCACGGAACGCTGAGTGGCCGGAATCATGCGGATGGCGCGGAATTCTGTTTCACACTGCCCAAGGTGGGAGTTGTCGCTTCAGAAAAATAAGTGTACTCTCAGCCACATAAGACAGAACTCTTGAAAATACCGGAAAGGATATGGATCACAGATATGAATAAGATCAAAGTTCTCTTAATCGAAGACGATAGAAGTATCAGTAATTTCATCACCGCTACCATGGATCGGGAAGGCTACAAGATCATGCATGCCTTAAACGGCAGAGAGGGACTTAGTCTCAGCACTTCTTTCTGCCCCAACGTGATCCTGCTAGACTTAGGGCTGCCGGACATGGACGGACTGGAAGTATTACAAAAGCTGCGCTCCTGGAGCGATGTTCCGGTGATCATCATATCTGCCCGCACCAAGGAGCAGGAGAAGGTCTCCGCTCTGGATCTGGGGGCGGATGATTATATCACGAAGCCCTTCGGCACCGGCGAGCTCATGGCAAGGATCCGCACTTCTCTGCGGCACAGCCACGCCCAGGCTCCCGGCCATGTGTATAAGGCACTGGATCTGGAGATTGATTTCGAAAAACGACTGATCCGCCTGCGGGGCGAAGAGATACATCTGACCCAGATCGAATACCAGCTGCTTACACTTTTAGCGGAAAATTCCGGCAGAGTCCTGACATACAGCTATATCATGAATGCCATCTGGGGACCCTATATGGACAATAATAATCAGATCCTCCGGGTCAACATGGCGAACATCCGCAGAAAGCTGGAACAGAATCCTGCCCAGCCCCAGTATGTCTTCACTGAGATTGGTGTGGGCTATCGGATGCGTGAGAACGAGAACGGTGGGACTGTATAAACAGAAATACAATTCCCGACACTGCCTCCAGCAAAATGAGTACCGTCCCTCTGTCCAGTGCCTTCCAGACGCTGTCCAGGGTATCCATCCGGCCCAGAATGTCTATGTAAAAGAAATCCAGATAGATGACCGCCGGTGAGATCACACATCCCGGATGCAGTACCGTCCGCTCCATGAGCAGACGGTACATTTCCACTGCCAGAAATATTACATTCAGGGCATAGCCCGCACAAAGCTGATTGTTCAAAAACGGTCCCAGGGAGCTGAGTTCCATACCAAGGGGAACACTTCCTGCCCGGACCATTCCGAAGCTTAAATACATGATTCCAACACTCCACAATAGCATCGCAAGGGATGCTATTCCAAGTCCTCTGCTTAATTGACTGGAGGGAATCATTTTCACATCCTCTTCCTTTCCGAAATACCGGTATACAAGCCCCAGCATCGTCAGCGTCCCCGCCATGGAGATTCCGGCCACCTGGCAGGCAATATCTCTTCCCCCAAACAACCCTCTTCCGGAAAATAAACAGATCCCGATGACACAGTGATAGATCAAAAGCCCCAGCACGATCAGATACAGGAGCCTCTTTTCACGTTTCCGCTGCTCCTGGAGCTTTGCCAGTCTCACGACTTCCGTCACAGCCTCCTCCCGGTCTCCCGCCCGCTCTCCGGTCACAATGTCCTGAATCGGCAGTTCCAACAGATGGGACAGGGACTCCAATACGCCGATATCTGGAAAACTTTCTCCATTCTCCCACCGGGATACCGCTTTGTTGGTCACCCCTAACATCCTTCCCAGTTCACTCTGGGTATAATTTTTGCATTGTCTGGCTTCCCGGATCAGATTGCCCGTTTTCTTTTTATCCATACTAATCCCTATACCTTTCTGTACTCTACAAACTCTCAGGTGCTTTAGCACCTTTGCTTTAGCACCTTTGCTTTAGCACCGTATGCCGGCCGATCTGTACCCTTATGGTAACAATCCTTTGGAAAATGCGCAATCCATTGTAACGAGACTGCCTGTTTTCCGTGATTTTTGCGCAAAAAATTCCCCTCGGCGAGGGGGAGTATACCGAGGGGGATAGAGAGAAAAGTATTTTTGAAAGAGGCGGGTTCCTTTTTCAATTATTATAATAGCGTAATTTTTTAATATTTACTGCTGTTTTTATAGCTTGTTTATGTTGAAAGCACTGTTTTTTTGTGGTATTCTGACTGTATCAATGTCAGTAGATTTAAAACGTGAAGGAGCAGCTATGGATATCACAACGAAAAAAGGTAAACAGGGTAGAAAAAATATTGACCGGATCACCGTGGAAAAAGGCCGCAGAGGTGATTTTTCTCCCCTGCAGCCCGATCATTATCACAGCTTTTATGAAATTTTTTATCTCTGGTCGGGAAGCTGCCGTTTCCTGTTAAAAGATACAGTCTATCAGATGGAAGCCGGAGATCTGGTCTTCATCGCTCCGGGAGAACTGCATCACTCTCTGTATTCCGCCGGAGAGGTCTGCGAGATCGTGATGATCTATTTCAAGGAAGAATATCTGCATTTAACGGACCGGTCTGCCGACAGCCTCACTTCCATATCCGGGCAGGGGCTACAGCTGCATTCCTTCATGGGCAGCGTTCCCGCGGTATACCAGGAGGCGCTGCACTCCCTGCTGACCCGGATGCTCACCGAGAATTCCCGGTTCGACCGCTACTCCGAGCATTTTGAGCGTTGCTATCTGGAAGAACTTCTGCTCATGCTGATGCGGCATTCCGTCATGAATGAAAAGGAACCGGATCTGCTAAATTCCCGGGATGCGGATATCCTGCTTGCCACAAAATACATTTACAACAATTTCCGCAAGCCACTGACACTGGAAGAGGTCTCCTCCGTGGCTTCCCTAAGCCCCACCTATTTCAGTAAAAAATTCAAGCTGATCACCGGTATGGGCTTCAAGGAATATTTAAACTATGTACGGCTCAAACACGCCCAGACGGCGCTTCTTACCACCAACAGTTCCATCACGGATATTGCTCTGGAATACGGCTTCAACGACAGCAACTATTTTAAGGACCTGTTCAAAAAAGTTTACGGAAAGTCTCCTCGGGAATATCGGAAAAATCCTGATTGACATCGGGTTTCTTATCGACAGTCTCCTCTAAGTCTTCCTCTTCGAAATGTTCTTCCGTCTGTTTTTCGATTTTCTCTTCCAGTGCCTCCCGGATTGCATCCTGTACGCTGTCGAACTTCTCCAGAAAACTGTCCCATTCTTTGATGCTGAATTCCTGATTGCCGATCATGAATTTCGTCTCTGTATCGCCGTTCTGAAGCTTGTCGTAGATCTCCTGCATTTTCTCGCGGATCTGCTCCATGAGACTCAGATCCTCTTTTTCCGGTTCTCCGGCGGTTCCGGCCGGGTCCGTTTCCGCTGCTTTGTCCGCATCGGGCGTCTCCGAAGTTTCCTCGTTGCTGTCTACATTGTCACCGTTCTCCATATCATCCAGTTCTTTCTCCATCTCCCGGATCTTCTTATCCTTTGCCAGTGCACGCAGGATCCGGTTCACATCCTCCGGGCTGAACATACCGATGGCCTTGGACAGGGAATCGATGTTATTCCGGTTAACCAACAGGCTTCCACCGCCGGACAGCGGAATGTTGATACAGTTTTTCTCATTCGAAGTATCCCCCAGAGTCAGACGGTTATGATCATAGTCACAGACAAAGACCACACCTTCATATTCGATAACACCGTTCTCCGCCATCTCCCCATAAGGCACCTTATCCTTGCCTTCGATACGACGGTTCAGCCGCACCCCCCGCGTCACCGGCGCCAGTGCCTTGTCATTTTCCTCCGTAGCCTCCAGATTTTCCGCAAAACGATTTTCCGCATCTGACGTACTCTGCAAAACTCCCTCATTCACTCTCTTCTGTGTCTCATACACGAAAGTCCTTCCATAGCTGATTCCTGTAATTGCCATAATATCTCCCTCTCCGACAGCGATTACTGCCGCAAAAAGCGGATGG
>ENA-OPCV01002357-OPCV01002357.1-human-gut-metagenome-genome-assembly--contig:-NODE-2357-length-12026-cov-1.950631_pt1 | contig 12026 bp, 6 predicted proteins | sample MGYA00241257_ERZ501494 | MGnify/ENA primary metagenome ERZ501494 (study PRJEB25962, sample SAMEA2042618) | human gut metagenome | biome: human gut; feature: human-associated habitat; material: faeces...
AATCGCCGTCAAGGACGGGGAAGACATCCGTGTCACGGTCAATCCGAAGACGCTGCTCCGCGCAGAGGAAGTGCTGATTCTGATCGGCGAAAACAAAGAACTTGCCAAATTGATGAAAAACAGGAAATGAGGGGACCATTCATGATTACAAGCAGCAGCAATGCACAGGTAAAAAACATTATTGCGCTGAACAAAAAAGCAAAAGAACGCCGGGAGCAGGACGTTTTCGTGGCGGAGGGCTGGAAAATGTTCCAGGAAGCGCCGCGGGAATGGCTGAAAAAAGTATATGTGTCTGAGAGCGGCAGCAAAATGCATGAAATGCCGTCCGACGGGACAGAATACGAAGTAGTGGACGACCGCGTGTTCCAGTCCATGTGCGACACGAAGACGCCGCAGGGTGTTTTAAGTGTGATCCGCATGCCGCATTACACCGAAGAGGAGGTGATGGACAACGGAAAGACACCGCTTCTGATGGTACTTGAGGATCTGCAGGACCCTGGAAATGTCGGAACAATCATCCGCACCGCAGAGGGCGCAGGAGTCACCGGCATCATCATGAGCCGCGGTACCGCGGATATCTTCAATCCGAAAACGATCCGCTCGACGATGGGCTCGATCTACCGTATGCCGTTTCTGATCGTCGACGATGCGGTCGGATTTGTAAAAGGCTTAAAAGCGCGGAAGATCTGTACGTACGCGGCACATCTGCACGGCGTGCATTCCTACCGCGAGGAGGATTACACAAAAGGAACGGCATTCCTGATCGGAAATGAGGGAAACGGCCTGACTGATGCAATGGCAGAGGCCGCCGAGTGCCTGATCCGTATTCCGATGGAAGGAAAAGTGGAATCGTTAAACGCAGCGATTGCATCCGCCGTTCTCATGTATGAGGCACACGGCCAGCGCGCATAAAAGAAAGAGCGTTACCGGTTTTCTTACATTTCTCTTAACCTGCCGGAAACCTACTCGACAGAACCGGTATTTTGAGCTAAAATAGAAAGAGCAGAGTCCGGGCTGAATTTCTGTCAGTCCGGTAAAACTGTAATATTTGCCAGAAAAGCAAAAGCTGTTTTGGGAGGAAGGAAAAATGAGTGAGAAAAAAAACATCAGTAAAAAGGAGCTCCGAAGAAGAAAGCGGAAGCGTGCGCTGATGATCAAAACAGGAATTCTATGTGTTCTGCTTGTCATCTTCGGCATTGGAATCTGGGCTTTGGCCGGAGGAACAGAAAAAATCCAGCAGAAAGCACAGGAAAAAGAGGATCAGAAAACAGCAGAGGTGGACGGTTCCGTATCGTCGGACAGCACGGGAAGTGCTGAAGCGCCGACAACGAAAGCACAGATTATGGCGGAAGCCGATGCACTTGCGCAGACATACGATTACGATGGAGCCATTGAAAAGCTCCAGAGCGTAGAGGGCGCAGCAACCGACGCGGATATCATCACAAAAGTAGCAGAGTACACCAGCACGAGAGATGCCTGTGTGCGCGTCAACGTCAACGAAGTAACCCACATTTTCTATCATTCTCTTGTAGTCGATCCGCAGAAAGCGTTCTATCAGGACAACGCACAGACCGCAGGCTTCTGCCAGTGGATGACCACCGTGGATGAGTTCAACGCGATTACCCAGCAGATGTACGACAGAGGATATGTCATGGTTTCGATCAACGATCTCGTGAAAAAGACCGTAGATGATGACGGAACCGTTCATTACGAGGAAGGGGACATTTACCTGCCGGAGGGCAAGAAAGCATTCGTTCTTTCTCTGGATGACCTTTCCTATTACCACTCTTACGACGGACGCGGCATTGCCAGCAAGATGGTAGTCGGCGACGACGGAAAACCGACCTGCGAATACATTCAGGATGACGGAACTGTTGTGACCGGTGCTTACGACTGCATCCCGCTGATGGATCAGTTTATCGAAGCGCATCCGGATGCCGTATACCATAATGCGCGCGGAACCGTAGCACTGACCGGCTACGACGGAATCCTCGGATACCGCACCGACGGTGATTACAAGACAAGAGAAGATCTGACGGATGATCAGGTAGCATGGCTTGATGCACACCCGGATTTCGACTGGGATAAAGAGTGCGAGGAGGCGAAAAAAGTAGCCGATGCGATCAAAGCAGACGGCTGGACATTCGCAAGCCATACCTGGGGCCATATCCGTGTCGGCGACAAACCGATCGAGACGATCCAGGCGGATACCGAGAAATGGCTGACGTATGTTGCACCGCTCATCGGCGGAAGCGATATCATCATCTTTGCACATGGACAGGATCTTTCCGACTGGCACGATTACACGATGGACAATGAGAAGTTTGCTTACTTAAAGAGTCAGGGCTTCAACATCTACTGCAACGTAGATTCCTCCCAGTATTTCGTTCAGGTAAGAGACAATTACCTGCGTATGGGACGAAGAAACCTGGATGGATACCGTCTGTACCAGAACCTCTACGGAGGCGGCGAGGATAGAACAAGCGATCTGTTTGATTCTGCCTCTGTTATTGATCCGCAGCGGCCGACAGATCCATCTCTTTACAATTTAGGTTAAAGAATTTTGAAAATGAAAAAGATCTCACAGAACTTTTTATTATTTATAGAAGAAAGTCTGTGGGATCTTTTTTTCAGCAGGGCGAACCGTTTACAGATATTTTTCTACGAGCGGAAACGGCAGAGGCCCGAGACGGAGCAGTTTTTCATGGAAACCGATCAATGAGAATGAGTCACCTTCCTGTTTCTGCACTTCCGAGAGGAGCTGCGAAAACGAGAGCGATCCGACACAGTATTTCAGATAGTTCGCCGGTGTCTCGAGAATATACTGATATAAAGAGGCAGCGGCCGACGCATCCGTGATGCCGAACTGCGCCAGAAAGGCTGACGCATCCGAGAGGAGCCATCCCTGGCTGTGGATTCCGAGATCCAGCAGCGAGCAGAGGGTAAGATGCACCGAGCGGTTCAGATACCAGAGACGGCAGAGCGCCTGCGTGTTTGCATCGAGATTACGTGCGGCGTAGCGGCAGGCATATGATTCAACGTAGGTTGCCCATCCTTCCACATAACCCGACGGCGCGTAGAGATGGCGGATCAGAAGCGGGTCGGAGCGCGAGAACGAGACGGTCTGGTACAGATGGCCGGGAAAGCCCTCGTGGGCAAGTGTGGAATACAGCTCGATGCCGGTCATTTCATCCGCGGGATTCAGGTAAATGGAGTTGGGTGAATTGACATCGGCGGGCGGTGTGAGATAAAAGGCGGGGCTTAAAAAATCCTTGAGAGAGTCATCCACGGTCTTTACTTCGTATGCGATACCCGAAAGAACGGGAAAATCTTCAGAAACGGCATTCTGCAGATCGGCAAGCATTTCCTCCGGCGTGGAGAACGGCAGCACGAGCGCCTGCTCGGAGAGGGAGAGCGACGGATTCTGATCGAGAATAATCTGCATTTCGGCACACTGGTCCGCAAGCTGCTGTGTTAAAAGGCGGGTCAGCTCCTCCGGTGAAGCGTCAACACCGACGCGGCTGCGGAGAAGATACGCATAGTAGGAAAGTCCGCCTTCCTGCCGGGAAAGACCGCCGGCGTTCTGCGTTCCTTTGCCGCGGAGTGAAGAAAGAGCATCGGAAAGAGAGCGGTAGGCGGGAAAAACACAGGAGATAAGGAGTTTTTCATGCGTCTGCAGACAGAGATTCCTTTCCGCCTCAGAAAACAGTGAAGACGCCTGCAGTTTATTCTGAAAAACGGTGTGGAGCAGATGGCTTTCCGGTGTATCCGCGTCGGCGAGAAAAGCACTGCACTGGCGGATAATGCCATCGACCGCAAGGTCATTCTGAAACACGCCCTGCCGGGATTTTTCCTGCTCGAGTGCGATGAGATCGGAGAAATAGCGCGGGAGATCCTGCAGAAGATGGAGGTAGTCGGCGATATCCTGCTGTGTGCGGAACGGGTACTCCGCGAGCAGAATGGGAAGCTGTGCCTGAATCCCGAGCGACGGACCGAGCGGTTCCGCAAGAAGGCTGGTGCTGCCCGGCATTTTCTCGCAGTTCAGCTCGTAGAGCAGAAGATCGAGCGTGATCTGATTTTCCGCGGAGAGGCGGTTTCGATGAAAGGATGTGAGCGTTGTTTCCACACTCTGCAGCAGGGCATCATACGAGGTGCGGTCAGGGATGGAAACCGTGCCGAACGAGGCAGTGCCGGGGGCAATTCCGCGGGAAGCCGGATCGGCGAGGGTATAGTGGAGCGTGATGGCAGAAGAGGTTACCTCGGAGTGGAACCGTTCCTCCACATACGCGGAAAACCGGCGGTTCTCACCAGGGGAAAAGAACGGGGAAAAATACCAGAACAGCAGAGCGAAAAGAAGTCCGCCGCACAGAAGCAGAGGGAACAGGATGCGGCGGTGCAGAGAAGCTGGTTTCATAGAATAGGCTCCGGTGCGGACAGTTATCATAAAGTATGTAAAAAATGCTGATTTTATGCGCTTTTTCCGTGGCCTTTCATTTGACTTTCCAAAACGGCTTTGCTATAATCAGTAACGAATGAAATAAGGGACTTTTCAGTGCGGAACGGATTTGAAAAAGAATCCGCGAAGGTAAAAGGGAATCAGGTGGAAATCCTGAGCGATCCGGTCACTGTAAGCAGGGAGTGTTAGCTGCAGAAATGCCATTGTGCGAAACGCATGAGAAGGCGCGGCTGCCGTGAAGATCTGCGAGTCAGGAAACCTGCTGGAAAGGTTAGTGAATCGCTTCCGATAAAAGCATATATATTCATGGAAAGATGTACGAAGTAAAATCGGACATCTGCTTTTTTGTCGCCATGCGTCCGAAAAAGAGCTCCGGTGGAGAAACTCTTTTGCAGAAAAAGCAGATGTCTGTTTGTCTTTTCGCAGAAAAAATGTGTCCTCAAAAACAAGATTACTTGCAGGGAGACATCATTGACGGGGACAGGCACCGCCCAGCTGCCTGAAAAAGTCAGACGGAATCCGGAGCAGATGCGCGAAGGATATCCGAAGAAAAGGAGAAGTTATGAAAGGAAATTCAAGCAAATTTCTGGCACTGCTGCTGTCGGCGTCCATGATCATGAGCCCGACTGCCAGCGTATTAGCAGATACGCAGGAAAAAGCAGCACAGACAGAAAGCAGCGCAGCCGCAGAGGAAGCGCCGCAGAGCGAAGAAACAGCAGAGACGGCAGAACCGGAAACAACACCGGCAGAAACCGAGAGCAGTGAAAGCACTGCAGAGACTCCGGCAGAAGAGCCGACGGAAACACCGGCCGCGCCTGCAGAGGATCAGACACCGGCAGGATCTGACGAGACCGAGACACCATCCGCAGATGAGGATGCTTCGGAAGATACTGCAGAGGACACTGCAAAAGACGGTGAAGAGACTGCCGATACCACAGAAAAAGAGCCGGAAGCAGCAGATGAGACTTCCCAAGATGCTGAAAAAGAAACACCGGCAAAAGAAGAAACCAAAGATGCTGTAAAAGAGAATACCAGTCCGGCGGCAGAACAGCCGAAAACGGAAGTAAAAGAAACGACCAAAAATGAGGCATCCAATACAGCCGAGAAGAAAGAAACAAAAGCAGCGGAAGCAGCAAAACCGGCAGATGGTGAGTATGAGACTTCTGCAGAAGCAACCGGAAGCATGTTCCGTGTGGTTTCTTCCAGACTCATCGTAAAAGATGGAAAACTGAAAGCATCCATTCTGCTGAGTGGAACCGGCTATGATTACCTGTATACGGGAACAGCAGCAGAAGCTGCCGCAGCAGATGAAAAGAGCTGGATTGCTCCGACAGGAAGCGAAACCTATACGGATACGAAGACCGGTGCAGAAAAGACCGGATATTGTTTTGAAATTCCGGTGGAAGAGCTTGACAAACAGATGGATGTTGCCGTTCGCTCAGCCAAGAAAAAAACATGGGCTGATAAAACCGTTACGATCCACAGCACCGATGCAATCCCGACGGTAACACCGGAACCAACCGAGACTCCAAGCGAAAATCCAGGTGAGGATTCCTCGAATAAGCCAGCCAGTGTAGAAGCACCGGTTACCAAAGAGGACGGCAGCGTATTCAAAATGTTCGTCATCTCCGAGGCAACAATGATCAACAAGGGCGATAAACTCGTTCTTACACTGAAAACAAACAACGTATCATTTGATAAACTGTATCTTGGAAAGAACGATGACCTTGCAAAAACACCGGCTATCCAGGGAATGCAGGAAGCAAACGGCGGTTATTCCTTTACATTTGAAGTAGATGCGGACAAAGCCGGCACAACCGTTCCGATCGTTCTTGGAAAGAAAGACGGAACCTGGTACATCAAACAGCAGCTTTATCTTGCAGTTCCGGGAAGTAAAACACCGGAAGTAACTCCGATACCGGAGCCGACCGAGACTCCGGTCCCGACTGCAACCCCGACTCCGAGTGAGACTCCGGTTCCAACCGCAACTCCAACTCCGGAACCGGCGAAAGTAGAAAACGGTATCTACAGCGGAACCGCGGAGACCGGCGCAGCTATGTTCAAAGTAGTCGGCGTAGAGCTGACCGTAAAAGACGGCGACATGAAAGCACGCATCACGTTAAGTGGTGTTGCCTACGATTATCTGTACATGGGAACCGCTACAGATGCTGCAACGGCAGCTGCCGCAGACAAGAGTGCATGGATTGCAGGCGTCGGCACCGTTGATTACACAACAGCAGACGGCGAGACGAAAACAGGAATGCAGTATGATATTCCGGTAGCAGCACTTGATCAGGCACTTGTTGTTTCTTCCCATTCTGCAAAACGGGATAAATGGTATGCAAGAACCATTACTATTGCATCTTCCAGTCTGAAAAAGACCGCAGATCTTCCGGCAGATGAGACCAATAAAGTAGCAGATGGTATTTACAGTGCAGAGGCAACAACTAATGCAGCAATGTTCAAGGTAGTCGGCGTAAAACTGACCGCGAAAAACGGAAAAATGACAGCAGTTATCACCTTAAGCGGAAGCGGCTATGATTATCTGTATATGGGAACCGGAAAAGATGCGGCAGCAGAGAGCGGCGCATGGATCGCTTCCACCGGAAAAGTGGACTACACCTTAGACGGTGAAACCAAAACCGGAATGCAGTTTGAAATCCCGGTAGAGGCACTTGATCAGGAATTTGCTGTAGCAGCTCATGCAGTAAAGAGCGGCAAATGGTACGACAGAGCCATCACGATTGCATCTTCCAGCCTGAAAAAGACCGGAGACCTTCCGTCGGATGACAACAAGGGCGATACTCCGAAACCAACCCTCGTTCCGACCAATACCCCAACCGTATCTCCATCTGAGACACCGGTTGTAAAACCGACCAGCACCCCGGCTCCGGCACCGACCCAGAAACCGGCCGATACCAAACCGGAGCAGGAATCCAAATATGAGTCTGACTTAAGCGGCGGCACATCTAAAGTAGACAGTGCAACCACACTGGCAGACGGCGTTTACACACCAGACGGATTCTCCTTCTCCGGCGGATCCGGAAAGGTAACCATCTCCTGCAGCAAGATTACTGTAACGAACGGACAGGCTTATGCAACGATCGCATTCAGCAGTCCGTACTACGGATATGTAAAAGCAAACGGAAATAAATACATGGCAAATGTCAGCGGCGGAAGCAGCATCTTCACCATTCCGGTTGAGCTGAACAAGAACAATACCATCATCGGTATGACCACCAGAATGTCTGTTGCCCATGAGATTTCCTACAACATCTTCATCTCCCTGGCAGCAGCAAAGAAGGGCGGCAGCACTTCTTCCAGCACAGGATTTGTAAAAGCAGACGGAACAATCTCCACGATCAGCACCGATAACTCCAAGCTGGATACCACCGCTCCGGAGATCATGGGACTGGAATACAAAGCAGAGACAAAACTTGCTTACGCAGAGTACTTCAAGATGTATCATTACGACGAAGGCATCACCCTGCTGGAGATCGATATGACAAAAGATACCGAGCGTGATCCGGAGAAACAGACCGAGGACGACAAGAAAGCAGAAGATACCGATACCGCAGCAGCAGAGGATACCGCAGCAGCAACCGACGAGGAAGAAGCGGCAGCAGCATCCGATTCCAAAAAGACCAGCACTGAGAAAGCGAAAGATCTGACCGAAAAGACGAAAGAGCTGTACGAAGGCAATGTTGTCAAATATCTGATCGTTCCGAAAGATGTTGAGATTCCGGCAGGACTGGACAAAGATATGATCGTGATCCAGCTTCCGGTTGAGAAAGCATACGTAGCATCTGAGGATGCCCTGAAACTTCTCGACGAGCAGTTAGACGCAGCAGAGAGCATTAAAGCAGTCGGCATGGAGCAGAAAGACTGCCAGATCGAAAAAATTGCAAAAGCAATGGAAGACAAAAAAATCTCCTTCGACGGAGCATTCGATGATCTGGACTACAAAGCTCTGGTAAAAGACGAAATTGACTTTGCAATTCTTCCGTCTGAGTTCCTTCCGGGAAATGCAAAAGATGAGGAAGATGCTGATGCAGCCGACGAGACCGCAGATACCAAAGCTGAGGATCAGAAGGACGATAAAGACGATAAGACAACGGATGAGAAAGCAGACGAAGACAAGACTCCGGAAGAACTTCTGAAAGAGGAAAATGAGCGTCTGTCCGACACCGCAGAGCGTCTGGCAACCCTGACCATTCCGATGCTGGTTGACCGTTCCGCAGACGAGAAGACCGATCTTGCGAAAGCAGAGTGGCTGAAAGTCTACGGCGTGATCTTCGGATGCGAGGATCAGGCAAACGAGCTGTTCCAGCAGATGGTAAAGGCAGAAGAGAATAAATAAGTACAATAATTTGCAGCAAAAAATGAGAAAGGGCTGCTGCCATATGGCAGCGGCTTTTTCTTTAAGAAAGGAATATCAAATGACAGGAAAAAACGAAAGAAAGCTGAAAAAATGGGCCGCACTTTTTCTTGCAGCAGCGATGTCACTGACGGCCTGCGGCAGCACCGCATCAACGGGAAGCAGCACATCGTCCGCGTCGGGCACTTCGGCAGTTTCTGAGAGCAGCACATCCACAGCATCCGCAGCAGACGTTTCCGAAAGCCGGACGGAGAGCACATCCGTCTCGGAAAGTACGGCTGAAAGTGAAAGCACCTCCGAAGCCACTGCTGCGAGCAGCACCTCCGGGAGTGATACCGCATCCGCGGATGGTTTCGCAACGACAGACGATGTGAGCGACGCACCGGACATCACCGGAATCACCATCGAGAGCAAGATGGTCCTGAATTACGCCGAGTGCTTTAACGTATACTACTGCACAGACGGCTATAAACTGATCGATGTCAAAGACGGCGCGCAGTATCTGCTCGTCCCGGACGGAAAAGAGGCGCCGGATGACCTCGATTCCGACGTAATTGTAATCCATCAGCCGCTGGAACGCATCTACATGGCAGCAACCTCTCCGATGGCGCTGTTCGATGCCATCGACTCCCTCGATACGATTCGTCTCTCCGGTGAAACCGCAGACAACTGGTACGTACAGGATGCCGTTGACGCGATGAATGCCGGAACGATGATCTTCGCCGGAAAATACAGTGAGCCGGATTACGAACTTCTGGTCAGTGAGAACTGTGATCTGGCCATTGAATCCACGATGATCCTCCATTCCCCGAAGGTACAGGAGATGATCGAGATGCTCGATATTCCGGTCTTCATCGACCGTTCCAGCTACGAATCCCAGCCTCTTGGCAGAACCGAATGGATCAAACTCTACGGTGCCATGCTGGACAAAGAGGAGGAGGCAGCCGACTTCTTTGCAAATCAGGCAAGTGTTGTGGAAAATCTGAAGGATTTCCAGAATACCGAAAAAACGGTCGCTTTCTTCTATATTAATACGAGCGGAGCTGCCGTTGTGCGGAACCCGGAGGACTATATTTCCAACATGATCGAGCTTGGCGGTGCGCGCAACGCCTTCCGTGATCTCCAGGACGACAGCGGAAAAACATCCGTGCCGATCACGATGGAGCAGTTCTACGATACGGCCGAAGATGCGGACTACCTGATCTACAACGCAAGCATCGATTCCACCGTCAAAACCCTGGACGACCTGCTGGCAAAGGATTCCATGTTTGCCGATTACAAAGCAGTCAAAGAGGGCAACGTCTGGACAACCGAGAAATCGATGTATCAGGCAACCGATAAAATTGCACAGTTTACCAACGACATTAACCTTCTGGTAACGGGCGGCGATCCGGATCAGATGGTATTCTTAAGAAAATTATCCTGATGGAGGAACGTATGTCAGAGAAAAAAAATATGACAGGAAAAGAGAACAGTTTCCATATGGAAAACTTCCGGCGCCGTTCGCGGTATGCCGCTGTGTTCCTGGTGCTGATTCTGGCGTTCGCCGCCATCACCGTGCTGAATATCAATTCCGGAAACGTAAATATTTCGATTCCGGAAATTTTCCGGATTCTGCTGCGGCGGACCGGAGAGGGGAAAGCGTACAATATTATCTGGAAAATCCGCCTTCCGCGTATTCTGATGGCGGCAATCCTGGGCGGTGCTCTGTCCCTGTCGGGCTTCCTTTTACAGACTTTCTTTGAAAACCCGATTGCCGGTCCGTTTGTTCTTGGAATTTCCTCGGGAGCCAAAATGGTCGTGGCGCTGACCATGATCTTTTATCTGGAGCGGGCGCGCAATATCACATCTTACACGATGATTGTTGCAGCATTCTTAGGATCCCTTCTCTCCGTCGGCTTCATTCTGCTGATGTCCCGACGGATCAAAAATATGGCAGGACTTCTCGTCGGCGGTATTATGATCGGTTACATCTGCTCGGCGGTCACGGATTTTGTTGTCACCTTCGCGGAGGATTCCGATATCGTCAACCTCCACGGCTGGTCACAGGGAAGCTTCTCCGGCATGAGCTGGAGCAACGTAGCGATCTCTGCGGCTGTGATCGGCATCACCTTTGTCATCACGTTCCTGATGGCAAAACCGATCGGTGCATATCAGCTCGGTGAGGCGTATGCGCAGAGCATGGGTGTCAACATCAAAGTATTCCGCATCGCGCTGATTCTGCTTTCGAGTATTCTCTCCGCATGCGTCACCGCATTTGCCGGTCCGATTTCGTTTGTCGGCATTGCCGTCCCGTTCCTCGTCAAACAGAGCCTCGGCACATCGCGTCCGCTCGTCGTAATCCCGGGAACGTTCCTCGGCGGAGCCGTCTTCTGTATGATGTGCGACCTGATCGCGCGTATGGCGTTTGCACCGCTGGAGCTGTCCATCAGTACGGTCACATCGATCTTTGGTGCGCCGGTCGTCATTTTCATGATGCTGCGCCGGAAAAGGGGGTAAGAGAATATGAATGAATATTATTTTCATCTGGACCACCTGACGGTCGGCTATGATAAGAAGCCGCTGATCAAAGATATCTGCATCGGCATCGAAAAAGGCGAGATCGTTACGCTGATCGGACCGAACGGTTCCGGTAAATCAACGATTCTGAAAAGCATCACCCGCCAGTTAAAGCTGGTCGGCGGAAATGTGGAGTTTGACGGGAAAAACCTGCATGAGCTTTCGTTCCGCGAGTTGTCCACGAAGATGGCCGTTGTGCTGACGGAGCGCATGAAGCCGGAGCTGATGACCTGCCACGATATCGTGGCAACGGGCCGCTATCCGTACACCGGACGGCTCGGCATGCTGACCCGCGAGGATGAGGAGAAGGTCGAGAAGGCGATGCGCGCCGTTCATGCCGAAGAGCTCGGCGGCCGCGATTTCAACGCCATCAGCGACGGCCAGCGCCAGCGCGTCCTGCTGGCCCGGGCCATCTGCCAGCAGCCGGAGCTGATATTATTGGACGAGCCTACGTCTTTCCTCGACATCAAGGGCAAGGCCGAATTGCTGGCCATCCTGAAAAGCCTCGCCCGCGACAAGAAGATGGCCGTCATCCTGAGCCTCCACGAGCTGGAGCTGGCGCAGAAAGTTTCCGACAAGGTCGTCTGTGTCTCGGCGGCGGGCGTCTCGGACGTCATGACGCCGGAAAAGGCC
>ENA-OPCV01002364-OPCV01002364.1-human-gut-metagenome-genome-assembly--contig:-NODE-2364-length-11976-cov-2.433688_pt1 | contig 11976 bp, 10 predicted proteins | sample MGYA00241257_ERZ501494 | MGnify/ENA primary metagenome ERZ501494 (study PRJEB25962, sample SAMEA2042618) | human gut metagenome | biome: human gut; feature: human-associated habitat; material: faeces...
TTATGAATAGAGATGCTTTAAAACAAATAATGGTTGATCAAAAAGAAATTTATCTTAATAACCCATTGATAACAAGAGAATATCCACTGGAGAATAATGTCAATTACTGTTTTGTCGGTATCAGAAGAACAGGAAAATCATATATGATGTATCAACAGATAAAGCAATTGGAAGCAGATGGAGTTCCAATGTCTCAGATTGTATATGTGAATTTTGAAGATGAACGTCTTCTGGAAATGACATCAGATGATCTGAATACTATTTTAGAGATTGGTCTGGAGATTTCCGGGACAGATGTGAAGCCGTATTTGTTTCTGGATGAAATCCAGAATATTAATGGGTGGGAAAAGTTTGTCCGCAGAATTGCAGATATGAAATATCGGATTAATATTACAGGAAGCAACAGTAAGATGTTGAGCAGTGAAATAGCTTCTACATTGGGTGGAAGATTTGTAATTATGAATGTTTATCCGTATTCTTTTTCTGAATATTTAAGTGCTAATCATATGGAAAAGAATTATCTGGAGGTAATCAGTACGAAAGACAGGGCTGATGTCCTGAGTAAATATAATGAATATGTGACTTACGGAGCATTTCCCGAATTAGTTGAAATTAGAAATAAAAGAGCATTTTTAAACAGCATCTATCAAACGGTATATCTCGGTGATATTATAACAAGAAATAAGATTACCAATGATTTTGCAATAAGACTCATTTTAAAGAAAATTGCAGAATCCGTTACAAAGCCATTATCGTTTAGCAGATTGACCAATATATTAAAAAGTGCCGGAACTTCTATTGGAAAGCAGACAGTGATTAATTATGTAAGATATATGACTGATTCATATCTTCTTTTTACTCTGCAAAATTATGCTGCAAAACTTGTTGAAAAAGAAACCTCTCCGAAATACTATTTTATGGATACGGGACTTCTTGGTCTTGTATTGCTAGATTGTAAGTCTGCCCAATTGGAAAATCTTGTCGCTATCGAATTGATAAGGCGCTACGGAACAGAAAATGTCTACTTCTTTGAAAATAATGTTGAAATAGACTTCTATGTTCCGTCTGAAAAGCTTGCAATTCAGGTCAGTATGCAAGTGCTCGATAATATGGATACGAAAGAACGGGAAACCAGGGCATTTGTAAAACTGAATAATTTTATACTTGATTCAAAATGTATTATTATTACAAATAGTGAAGAGGCAGCTTTGAATTGTGAGGGCATCGATATTGATGTAGTTCCGATTTGGAAATGGCTATTGGAAACAAATATGTAAGGCGCTTTATAACAATCAATTAGTAAATGACGAAGAGTAAACGAACAAATTAACAGTGTATGAATTTAATAATGAATTATGAAAAGGTATGTACAATCCGGATAACAGGAGAAAGTACATACCTTTTTTGCTGGAATTATGTAGTTGCAATTTGTTTTGCATAAGAGAGAAATTCTTTTTCGCGCTTGGTGAGTTTGTGGTTTTTCCTAATTATATAGCTACAGCGTATAGCAAGTTTTCGGTCAGCTATAGGAATGATGGTAAGTCCGTCTTCATGAGGTTTGTTTAAATAGGCTGATACAGTCAGGTATTTGCCGCTTTTTAAAGCATCGTAACTGCTGCCACGGTCAGATACAGTCAGCAACTGAGGATGATCCTGGAGACCGAGTACATCAAGATAGCGAATGGAACTGCTGTCATTATAGGTGACATAAGGATAGTCCATGAGCTGAGACAGTGTTACTGAGGCTTCATTGGCAAGGGGATGTTTCCTGGACAAAAGAACACAGGAAGGAATCGGCTCTGTCAGAGGCTTTTCTTTTAATCCGGCCTGCTCGACCATGTTGTGATATTTTTCTACCCGCTCCGTAGAGTAAAAAATAATGCCAAGGTCTGCTTCACTGGAAGAAACAGAAGCAACAACTTCTTCATTTCCCATTTCTTTGATAATATCTGGAAGAGCGGGAGTCAATCGCAGATGATAATTTAAAAACTGTTCCATAATATAAGGGACATGAAAACATGCAATATTAAGTGGAGTAAGCTCCTGATTTTGTCCTAAATTCTGAATCTGCTCTATTTCCAGCAGAATGTGCTTGGAAATACGAATAAAGTCTTTACCGTTGGGAGTTAAAGAAATTCCAGAACCGCTGCGGATAAAAATATCGTAACCAAGTTCCTGTTCCAGGCTTCGTATGATGCCACTGAGGTAAGGTTGGGATACTAAAAGAACCTGAGCAGCTTTTCGGATAGAACCGTATTGAGTGACGGCAACTGCATATTCCAGATGTTTTAAATTCATAATAATCTCCATTTCTGTTATCTCTGATTGGTAACTGATAACTATTTGCTTATAGACTATAACGATTCTCGGAATATCCCTAAAATCTGTAACTATGTTATCATGCTAACAAGAGAGATAGATAATAGTTCATAGCTATTTCACGGCCGTAAAATCAGTAAAAACTTATATTTCTCATTATAAAGAAATCTGAATAAAAATGCAAATCAAATGGCTTTGCATCGAAAGGAAAGGATTGGGAAGTATTATGAAACATCAGTTATTGCAAGAAGCAGAAGCTATGCAGGAACAGCTTGTGTCGTGGCGCAGAGGTCTTCATCAGATTCCGGAGACTGGAACACATTTACCTCAGACTGTGACATTTATCAAGAACCAACTTGATGCGATAGGAATTAAGTATAAGATTCATGAAAATTGTTCCTGTATTACTGCTGAACTTGGAAACGGAGAGCCTTGCATTATGCTTCGCTCTGATATGGATGGGCTTCCGATAAAAGAGGAGTCGGGAGAAACATTTGCATCAGAAAATGGCTGTATGCACGCCTGCGGACATGATCTGCATGCGACCGTTCTTTTAGGAGCTGCCAGGCTTTTAAAAGAACATGAGGCAGAAATTGAAGGAACTGTAAAACTGTTATTCCAGTCTGGAGAAGAGATATTTAATGGAGCAAAAGCAGCAATTGAAGCAGGAGTTATGGAAAATCCTAAAGTTGATGCGGCATTTGCGATGCATGTGGGTTCTACATTAAATCATAATGTAATTATTTACAGCGAGTATCCAATGTCATCTGTATATGGATTTAAAATTGAGTATACAGGAAAAGGTACACACGGTTCTACACCAGAGCAGGGAATTGATCCGCTGATTGCAGGAGCAAATTTATGTATTGCATTGCAGGAACTGATCGCGCGTGAGATTTCTGCAAAGAAAGAAGCAGCACTTACAATTGGAAAATTTCAGGCAGGAAGTGCTTCCAATGTAATTCCTGAGATAGCAGTAATTGAAGGAACGCTTCGTACATTTGAACCGGAGATCCGTGAACAACTGATTGCGAGAATTACAGAGATGGCAGAGGCACTTGCCAAGGCATACCGTGTGAAAATGGAGCTTACTGTGTTAAGTGATGTTCCACCAGTAAAAGATGATCCAGCTATGGATAAAGAAGCGGTGGCATCTATTCAGGAACTGGATGACACAACAAAAGTGCTGCCACTGTATCATGTTATGGGGTCAGAGGATTTTGCTTTCTTTTCTGAGAAAGTACCTTCCAGCTATTTTTGCATCGGAGCAGGTGTGGAGGATAAAACAAAATGGGTTCCGCATCATAATCCAAAGATTGTGTTCAATGAAAAAGCATTGTCACTTGGAGCGGCCGTTTATGCAAAAGTTGCAATGGACTGGGTAAAAAATCACAAAGAGAACTAGAAAGAATCAGAGGATTACAAAAGAGGAGGAAAAAATGAAAGCAAAGAATAAAAGTGCATATCACTGGGTGATTCTTGTATGCTGTATTTTGACATTAATGTTTGCATATTCGACCAGAGTCAGTCTTGCTCAGTTATTTTCAACAGAGATATTAAAAGAAACAGGTTTTTCAACGGGAGCATATTTTTTAACATCAATGATTACAAGTATATTATGTATCATTGCATCTCCGATCATCGGTAAAATGCTTCGCGGAAAATATATGAGAATAGTTTTTATCGTATGCTGTATCGGAACAATGGGAACATATATGTGTTATGGTTTATGTCATGAATTATGGCAGTTCTATATTGTAGCGGCATTAGTTGGTGTGTTTGCCATGGGCGCAGGAACGATTCCGGTTACACTTATTATTACAAACTGGTTCGAGAAGAACCGAGGTCTGATGATCAGTGTTGCCCTGATGGGAATCAGTATCGGAGGTATGGTATTAAGCCCGATTCTTTCAGCGATTATCGGACAGTTTGGCTGGAGAAAAGCATACTTTATTCTCGGAATTGTCAGCTTGATCGTACTGATTCCGATTTCTGTATTCATTGTCCGCCGTACACCGGAAGATGCAGGATTACTTCCGTACGGACAGGGAGAAGAAGTTCAGGCAAAAGAAAAGAAAAAATCATATCCGACAAGTACTTGGAACGCTACATTAAAAGAGGCCAGACAGACACCGATTATCTGGATACTTGGCATTGCAGGATTCTTCATTTATTTCTCAGCAGGAATCATCATGCACCAGAGTTACTATCTGCAGGGAGCAGGATTTTCAGCAGGATCCATCGCAGCATTTATTTCCCTGTATTCAGCAGTAGCAATTGTTGGAAAACTTGTACTCGGTCACATTTTTGACCGTTTTGGACCTAGAGCAGGTATTTTATTCGGATGCGGTACATTTGCATTATATTTACTTTGCTTTATCTTTATTGGAAACAGCACAGGAATGATGTATCTTGCAGCCGTTCTGTACGGATTCGGAACATGTACGGCAACGGTAGCGCTTCCGATTATTACAACACAGATTTTTGGACCAAAGAACTACAGTGAGTTATATGGATTCCTTTCCGCATTTACCATGACAGGAAATGCAATCGGAAGTACAGGTATCGGGTTTGTGCGAGACCTGACAGGAAGCTATACAATCGCACTTTGGGTACTGGTTGCACTGACTGTTGTTGCAGCAGCATTCGTATTCCTCTGTATTAGAAGTAGTGAAAAGCATGCAAAGAAAGAGACAGTATAAATGTAGAAGCGACTATAGTTTACTTCATTAACGAGAGATTTTGAATGAATCTCTCGTTTTTTCAAATAGGTGTTTTGTCAGGATTGACAAAGCACCATTTTCTTTTTATAATCATAAACATGTGAGACAATGGCGTTTTCATCCTTGTATGAGAGCGCCCTTTTTTGTACAATGAATGTATGTGGACGTGCGAAATATAGAGTATTTGTTTTGGTGTAACAGGTAAAATGAAGCATGGGGCAAATGACTTTTATGGAGGCTGAGTGCACATGAGTTATTTGGCTCTTATAGATTCAGATAGTAAAAAATAATACAAGCGGGAGGTTTCTTATGAACAATTATACACGCGATGATATTTTGAGAATGGTTGAAGAGGAGGACGTTGGTTTCATTCGTCTTCAGTTCACAGATATGTATGGAACTTTGAAAAATGTAGCAATCACCAGCAGCCAGCTTGAGAAGGCGCTGGATAATGAGTGCATGTTCGATGGTTCTGCCATTGAAGGTTTTGCGAGAATGGAAGATTCGGATATGTATCTTCGCCCGGATCTGAATACATTTGAAATCTTTCCGTGGAGACCGCAGCAGGGGAAAGTAGCAAGGCTGCTCTGTGATGTACAGAAAGCGGACGGCAGTATGTTTGAAAGTGATCCAAGATATGTGTTAAAGAAAGTGATTGCCGAAGCAAAAGAGATGGGGTATACATTTGACGTGGGACCAGAGTGTGAGTTCTTCTTATTCCATACGGACGAAGACGGACTTCCGACTACATTTTCTCATGAGAAGGCAAGTTATTTTGATCTGGGACCGTTAGATTTAGGAGAAAATGCAAGGCGTGATATTGTTCTGACACTGGAGGATATGGGATTTGAAGTAGAAGAATCTCACCATGAATTTGCACCGGCACAGCATGAAGTGGATTTTAAATATGATGAGGCACTTTTAACTGCGGATAATATTATGACATTTAAACTAGTCGTAAAGACTATTGCCAAGCGTCACGGGCTTCATGCTACATTTATGCCGAAACCGAAGTACAATGAAAATGGCTCTGGTATGCATATGAATATGTCTCTTCATAATGAAGCGGGGGAAAATGTATTCAATGACAAGAATGACCCGAATGGTATGAGTAAAGAGGCATACTATTTTATTGGCGGTTTGATGAAGCACATTAAAGCCATGACATTTATCACGAATCCTATTGTAAATTCTTATAAACGGTTTGTGCCGGGATTTGAGGCACCGGTGCATATTGCATGGTCCAGAAAGAATCGGACGCCACTTATCCGAATTCCGGCAGAACGTGGGGGGAACGTCAGAATCGAACTTCGTAGTCCGGATACTGCAGCAAACCCTTATCTGGCACTGGCAGTATGTCTGGCAGCAGGACTGGACGGTATCCGTAGTAAAATCATGCCACCGGACAGCATCGACCGCAACTTATTTGAGATGAGCGAGGAAGAACTCAAAGAGGTAGGAGTAGAAAAGCTTCCAATGAATCTGATGGAAGCGTGTCAGGAATTTGAAAAAGATGAGTATATTAAAAATGTGCTTGGAAATGATCTGGTGCAGAAGTATACACAAGCTAAGAAAAAGGAATACGAGGAATATGTAACCCAGGTCACAGAATGGGAGCTTAATAAATATTTACATCGAATCTAAGCCTGCTGTTGTGTGAAATATTTCTTATCAGGGAGAAGAAAAGATTCAGGAAGCTGCTAAAAGCGGACAGAAGGTCGGTTTTATCAGCGATACACAGCAGGAGGTGGCAAATTGGTAGGTATTATAGTTGTATTTCCGAACAAGGATAATGCGACCAATATCCGAAATCTGTTAGTGCGTGCAGGGCTTAATGTTACTGGAGTGTGCACGACAGGAGCGCAGGCGATGAACTACGCAGATTCTGTTGATGAAGGAATTATCGTGTGTGGATACAAACTAAAAGATATGATGTATTCAGAATTAAGAGAATATTTGCCGGATCGCTTTGAGATGCTTTTGATTGCGTCACAAGGGAAATGGGAAGAAGGGCTGGCAAGTGGTGTCATGGGACTGACTATGCCGATCAAAGCGTATGATCTTATGAATACCCTTCAGATGATGCTTCAAAATATGGACCGGCGGCGCAGAAAACGTAAGAAAACGATTAAGAGCAGGACTCCTGAACAGGAAGCATTGATCCGAAAAGCAAAAGAATTGCTGATGGCGCGAAATAATATGACAGAAGAAGAGGCACACCGGTATCTTCAGAAGAACAGTATGGACAGCGGAACGAATATCGTAGAGACAGCGGAGATGGTACTTAGCATTATGAATGAATAAAGATGGGAGAAATAATAAAAATGAAATTCACAAAAATGCAAGGTTTGGGGAACGATTACGTTTATGTAAATTGTTTCAAAGAAAAAATCGACAATCCACCTGAGGTGGCAAAGATTGTCAGTAACAGACATTTCGGAATCGGGTCAGACGGTCTGATCATGATCAATCCGTCTAAGGTGGCTGATTTTGAAATGGAGATGTATAATGCAGATGGTTCCAGAGGAGAAATGTGTGGAAATGGAATCCGTTGTGTCGCAAAGTATGTCTATGATTACGGACTGACTGATAAGACACACATTTCCGTGGAGACACTTGGAGGAATTAAATATCTGGATCTGACGGTGGAGGACGGAAAGGTCGTTCTTGTCCGTGTGGATATGGGAGAGCCGGAGCTGATCGCAGAAAAGATTCCGGTGATCGCAGATAGTGAGAAAGTTATTGATGCACCGATAGAAATTGACGGAACAACCTATCATATGACTTGCGTATCTATGGGAAATCCACATTGTGTGATCTTTATGGATGATGTGGAGAATTTCATATGACTGGTGTATCAATGGGAAACCCTCACGATGTTGTCTACATTGATGATGTACAGGGACTTGACATTGAAAAAATCGGACCGAAGTTCGAGAACCATGAGAGATTTCCACAGCGGATTAATACAGAATTCGCAAGAGTTATCGACAGAAAGACCGTGGAAATGCGTGTGTGGGAGAGAGGATCCGGCGAGACACTTGCATGTGGAACCGGAGCATGTGCTGTAGCAGTCGCGAGCATTTTAAACGGATATACAGAGCGAGAAGTAGAAATCCGTCTTCTGGGAGGAAATCTTCAGATTGAATGGAATGAAGAAGATAATCATGTCTATATGACAGGTCCGGCGACCGTTGTATTTGACGGGGAGATAGAACTGTAAGAAGATATCACATAATGAATAAATAAAGGAGACTAGAAAGATGTTTAAAGTAAACGAAAATTATCTGAAATTACCAGGAAGTTACCTTTTTTCAACGATTGGAAAGAAAGTATCAGCATATCAGGCAGATAATCCGGACAAGCAGATTATCCGCCTTGGAATCGGTGATGTAACACAGCCACTTGCACCAGCAATCATCGAGGCAATGCACAAGGCTGTTGATGAGATGGGCCATGCCGAGACATTTCACGGATATGCACCAGATCTAGGATACGAATTTTTAAGAAGCGCCATGGCAAAGAACGATTATCAGGATAAAGGCTGCGACATTCAGGCAGACGAAATCTTTATTTCTGATGGTGCAAAATGTGATTCAGGAAATATTCAGGAAATTTTTGCGGCAGACAGTAAGATTGCAGTGTGTGACCCGGTTTACCCTGTGTACGTTGATACAAATGTAATGGCAGGACGTACCGGAACTTACGATGCAAAGACAGAGACATGGAGCAATGTGATCTACATGCCTTGTACAAAAGAGACAAATTTTGCACCTGCGCTTCCAGAAGAGACACCAGATATCATCTATTTGTGTTTCCCAAACAATCCGACAGGGTCAACAATCACAAAAGCACAGCTTCAGGAGTGGGTAGATTACGCTAATAGAGTCGGAGCAGTCATCATCTACGACTCTGCATATGAAGCATATATCTCCGAGTCAGACGTACCACACACCATTTACGAGTGCGAAGGAGCAAGAACATGCGCAATAGAGCTTCGAAGCTTCTCTAAGAATGCAGGATTTACAGGAGTACGTCTTGGAGCAACCGTTATTCCAAAAGATCTGAAATCCGGAGACGTGATGCTTCATTCCCTGTGGGCAAGACGTCACGGAACAAAATATAATGGTGCTCCTTATATCGTACAGCGCGCCGGAGAAGCGGTATACAGTGAAGCAGGAAAGGCTCAGTTAAAAGATCAGGTCGCTTATTACATGAACAATGCAAAGACCATCAAACAAGGACTGAAAGACGCAGGATACAACGTATCCGGCGGCGTGAATGCACCATATATCTGGTTAGAAGTACCAAAAGGAATGACATCCTGGGATTTCTTCGATTATCTGCTTGATAAGGCTAATGTAGTAGGTACTCCTGGATCAGGATTCGGACCAAGTGGAGAAGGATATTTCCGCCTGACTGCATTTGGAACCTATGAGAATACAGTTGCAGCGATTGAGAGAATTAAGAAGATGTAATAAAAAAACGGCCGGTATTCCTATACTGAAAAAAGTACGGGATACCGGTTTTTTTAATGTTATGTGTTCCGCAGATGGCGCCACAACAAATGCAGAGAGAGGCGGATCAGAATCTCGAATATATTCTTAGCTGAAGTTCTGTAATATGTTCGAGGATATCTGCTGATTGATGATTGTCTACCCAGATCAGTTCCAGAATAGGTCCATCAGGAACAAGACCATGACCATCTGCATAGTTGAGAAGTTCCGGAATATAAGTGGTGTTCTGACGGTAATCACCTGCATAGGTGAAGGTAAGATAAGTACCGCCGCGGAGACAATACTCTCCCGAATTATCAATGATAAACACTCCAGAATAATTTTCATACTGTCCTTTCTTTATTTCTTCTAACGGAAGAAAAGATCCGATGTTATGGTTACTGATAATATAAAGATTTTCTGTATTTTTATTCAACAACTGTTTTACCAGAAGATCCATTTCTTCGTCTGTGTGGTAGGGAATATGCAAGGTATGGCAATAACGGTCGGGAAACGTCTGCAGACGGATTTTAAGCAGTGCCTGGTCTTCCGCACCGGATAATGTCAGAAGCCGTTCTTCTACATTTTTCTGAAGACGGTTTAATTCTTGAATCTGCTGATGGATGACATCCAGTTCTTCTGTGAGCAGCTTACGCGTGTTCTCAACGCTTCGATTGTCCATGTATTCCCGGATTTTTTCCATAGGAAATCCCAGACGTCTCAGATCACGTATGATATTCAGACGCCACAGATCATCAAGCGTATAGAGCCGGTAATTATTTTTTCCGCGTTTTGGAGCCAGAAGTCCCAGCTTCTCATAATAGCGGAGAGAATCCGGTCCGATGTTGTATAGTTTGGATATTTCGTTGATCTTAAAAAACTGTTTCATATATTCACCTGTTGAAAACAAAATTCTGTTGATACATAATACTTGACCTTAGTATTATACCAGGGTTTAGACTATAAATGAAAGAAAAACAGGTAAAAGAAATGAGGTTTTAATATGAGACTCGAAGGAAAGTCTTTGAAGAGTGATTTTTTGCGTTTTATCATCCCGTCAATTATCGCCCAGTGGGTATTCTCGCTTTATACCATGGTAGATGGTATCTTTGTGGCAAGAGGGGTATCGGAAGTGGCACTGACAGCAGTGAATATCTCCATGCCGTTTACAACAGGACTGTTTTCTGTCTCCATCCTGTTTGCAGTCGGAAATTCGACGATTGTGGCAATTCTTCTGGGACAGGGGGAAAGACAGAAGGCGAACGAAGTCTTTACGCAGAATGTGGTCTTATTATGTATCCTGTCGGTGTTGATTACAATACTGGTTATGATATTTCTGGATCCATTTGCAAGATTCCTTGGAGCAACGGATCATATTCTTCCATATGCGAGAACATATATTGGAACGATCGCACCATTTTCTGTAGTATATATCCTATCTTATTCATTTGAGACGCTGATCAAGACAGATGGCTATCCAAAGCTTGCGACAATCTATGTGACATCCGGAGCTGTGCTGAACTGTATCTTGGATTATATTCTGGTCATGGTGCTGCATAAAGGCGTCTGGGGTGCGGCATTTGCTACCGGGATCTCGCAGGCAGCAGTGATCCTCTTGTATCTGTGGCATTTTCTGGGACCGAAAGGAACAATAAGATTCTCGAAGTTCCATCTGATGCCATCGGAAATCGGGAGGCAGATCCGTAACGGCATGTCTTCCGGGATAACAGAATTCTCAAGTGGGATTATCATCTTCTTTTTTAACCAGGCAATCCTGAAATATATAGGAGAATATGCATTGGTAAGTTATACGATCATCTCATATGTGAATACGATCGTTGTCATGTCTATGGCAGGCATTGCGCAGGGAACCCAGCCACTGATCAGTTACTACTATGGAAAAAACGAATCGGAAAAATATAAGAAGCTTCTGAAGTATGGAATGGTGGCAGCTGCGGCAGGTTCCGTGGCGGCTGTACTCATATGTTATGTTGGGGCAGAAAGTATTGTGGGATTGTTCTTAAAAGAGAGTGAAGCATCTCTGAGTGTATATTCGGTGCGGGTGCTCCGCATCTTTATCCTGTCATTTCTGCTTGCGGGACTTAATGTGGTCCTGGGAGGATATTTTACCTCTGTGGAAAAGGCTGGATTCGCAACGATGATCTCACTTACCAGAAGTCTGATCGCACTGGTGATCAGTCTGGTATTTCTGACAGCTGTGTTTGGAGGAGAAGCTATCTGGTGGGCACCGCTGATCGCGGAGAGCTGCTGTCTGGTGTTATCAGCCGGGTTATATCAGTGGTACAGAAAAAAATAATTTTTTTAAAAATATCTATTGACTTTTCTCTGCAAACGAGTATAATTAATATTCGCTGGACAACTTAAGGACAGCAGAGAAAAGTCTTATTGATGCGGATTGGTGTAATGGCAGCACAGCA
>ENA-OPCV01002369-OPCV01002369.1-human-gut-metagenome-genome-assembly--contig:-NODE-2369-length-11961-cov-1.946330_pt1 | contig 11961 bp, 6 predicted proteins | sample MGYA00241257_ERZ501494 | MGnify/ENA primary metagenome ERZ501494 (study PRJEB25962, sample SAMEA2042618) | human gut metagenome | biome: human gut; feature: human-associated habitat; material: faeces...
TAAGAATGAAGCGCTGTTGCTGGATGGGTTACAGCCGCAGTATACCAATGCCCATTTAGAAGCGTTTAGAAATGGGAGTAACCGTGATCTTTATGCTGATACGGATTGGCTGAATGAGGGTCTAAGAAACCAGTCTTACAACAATCAGGCAGACTTTACATTTCAGGGTGGAGGTAAGCGTCTCCGGTATTTTACCATGTTGAGCTATAAAAACGATTATGGCATACTGAATTCTGCTTATACCGATTATTCTGACCGTTATAATGCACAGATGAAAAAGTATAGTCTGAATTTCCGGATGAATTTGGATGTAGAACTCACTTCTACAACAATGGCTAAGCTGACCATGCTGGGAATGCTATATGAGCGAAAACGTCCGAATACAGCAGAAGATAAGATTTTTACAGGTTTATATAAGACTCCTTCCGCCGCTTTCCCCGTCAGAACGAGTAATGGCTACTGGGGTAGCAACACTGTGTATAATGATAATCCGATTGCCCGTATTGCTGATGTCGGATATTATAAGGAGAATCAGCGTATGTTGCAGGCTGATTTGCGGATTATACAGAATTTATCAGTAATAACGAAAGGTTTGAGTGCAGAGATGGCTGTATCTTATGATAATAGTGCAACTTATCAGGAAACTGGAAGCAAGAATTTTCTGTACGAGATTAATTCTTCGGTATTGAATCCGGAGACTGGTGAATATCAGGTGAACACGGAACGTTTCGGCGATGATAAGGCTTTGACTATTGATAATAAAGATTTGGCTGACCAGTATATACGTGCTAATCTGGAAGCTAAAGTTGCTTATGATCGTACTTTCGGGAAACATACTTTTATAGCATCAGGATTGTATCGTCAGGAATCATTGACTCCTACAGGCAAGGCGCAATCACGTTATCGCCAGTATATAACAGCCACTGCCGGTTATAGCTATGATAATCGTTACTTATTGGATGTGGTAGTAAATCATAGTGGAACCAGTGTATTGCCTAAAGGAGATCGCTTTCGTACTTATCCGGCAGTTTCAGCAGGTTGGGTTCTTTCAAACGAATCATTTATGGAGTCTGTGTCTTTCATTGATTTACTGAAACTCCGTGCATCGTGGGGACGTTCCGGTTATGATGGCTTTGATTATTATTTGGACCGTCAGTACTGGGTAGGTGGTGCCGGTTTTGTGACGAATGATGCAGGAGGCACACTAAGTGGTTTGAAAGAGGGACGACTGGCCATTTCCGATATGTCATGCGAGATTTCCGACAAATATAATGTAGGATTGGACACGCGTCTGTTCAAGAACTTGACTTTCACTGCTGATTACTTTATGGACCGCAGAAGAAATATTCTGGTTGATGGTGCCAATATGGTATCTTCGGCATTGGGCATAGAAGTTGCTAAAACTTTTATGGGTGCCGTTGATACCAAAGGATTTGAACTGGCTCTGAACTGGAATGGTGAAAAGAAAGATTTCAGCTATCATGCAGGAGCTAACTTATCTTATGTCAAAACAAAAATAGTGGAAAACGGAGAAGGATATAAGCCCTATTCTTATTTATCTGCTAAGGGGTATCCTGTCGGCCAGATATTTGGCTTGGAGGCGATCGGATACTTTCGCGATGCAGAGGATATAGCAAAAAGTCCCACACAAACATTCTCAGATGTGCGACCCGGTGACATCAAGTATAAAGATCAGAACAATGATCAGAAGATCGATGATAATGACCGAGTTGCTATCGGGCATTCTTCTACGATTCCTAAATTATATTATGGCATTAATTTAGGCTTCGAATATAAAGGTTTTGGAGTGGATATGTTGTTTCAAGGCGTTGGCGGATACAGCAAAATGCTGAATGTGGCGAATGTGTATTGGCCTCTGCGCAATAATACAAATATTTCCACTTGGTATATGGATGATAATATACGTTGGACGGAAGAAACGAAAGATATAGCCAATCTTCCACGTCTGACAACTCTGAATACGAGTAATAACTTTCAGAATAGTACCCAGTGGCTGGTCAATGGTTCATACCTGAAACTACGCAATTTGAATGTATATTATAACTTGCCTCAACAGTGGATAAAGAAGGCGAAGATGGAAGCCTGTCAGGTATTTGTGCGTGCTAACAATGTGTTTTCATTGGATCATGTGAAATATTCAAATTGTGAGGATCTGAGTGTTAACTATCCGGATATGCTTTCTGTCTATTTCGGTTTTAATGTAAAATTCTAAAAAGTATATGACTATGTTTAAGAGATATATTGCTTTTATATGTATATCACTTTCGCTGTCCGCCTGTGATTTCTTAGATTTGGAAGAAGCTACAGACATAACGAAGGAAGGAGCTTATGCGTATGATTTTAATAATGTGAATAAATTGGTGGCTTACGTTTATTCGTTTTTGCCACAAGACTTTGGAGTAATGGGAGGTGGTGCTTTACGCGAAGCGGCAACGGACAATGCTGTGTTTACATGGAGTAATAGTAAGATTTACGATATCTATGAAAACGCATGGGGACCACTTAACACTATAGATGATGTGTGGGGTAATTCTTATACAGCTATCCGGTCTGCGAATTCGTTTTTGGAAAACTACTCCTTGGAGAAGCTGGAATACTTTAAATGGAATGAAGATTATGAAGAAAACCTGAGACGTGCCAAACGCTATGTATATGAGGTACGTGCACTTCGTGCTTTTTACTTTTTTGAGTTATGTAAGAGGTATGGGGATATTCCTCTCCTGACTCGTACTTATACGATTGAGGAAATCAACTCGGTTGAAAAGGCGAAATTTGCAGATGTGATTGATTTCATTGTTAAGGAATGTGATGATGTTGCTCCCCGGCTTCCTATTACACAGGATGCTCCCGGAACTACTGTTCCTGAATCCGAATGGAATGACTACGGGCTGGGGGAAACCGGTCGTGTAACTCGTGGTATGGTAATGGCTTTGAAATCACGTGCTCTTTTGTATGCGGCAAGTAAATTGCACAATCCTGAAGGTGACAAAGGGAAGTGGGAGAAAGCCGCTACTGCTGCTTATGCCATTGTCAAGGAGAATTGGTATTCATTGCCGAATATAGACGATGATCCCTTATATGATGCCAGAGGTGGGCATGATGTACTTAAGTCCAAGCAACTTATATTCGTGAAACGTAATGGAAACACCAGTTCTTTTGAAGGCTACAATTTACCCATTGGCTTTGAAGGTGGAAACAGTGGAAATACCCCGACACAGAATTTGGTAGATGCATTTGAAATGGCGGATGGGACAACTTTTGATTGGAACAATCCAGAGCATGTTCAGAATATGTATGTCAATGGGGAAGGGAAGCATACCCGTGATCCTCGTTTGTATACTACTGTACTACACAATGGTGCCGTTTTCATGAAGAATGCGATAGAAACTTTTGTAGGTGGAAAGAATGCCTATCCTATCGAAGGTGCTTCCTTGACCGGATATTATCTACGAAAGTATATGAATGAGACAGTGTCACTGTCACCTGCCAAACCGATTTCACAACCCCATCATTTTGTTATATTCCGCTATGCTGAAATATTGCTTAATTATGCCGAGGCCATGAATGAATGGCAAGGTCCGGATTATACAGACGGCACACATCCGATATCAGCTCGTGAAGCTCTTAATCAAATACGTTTTGCTGCTAATATGCCATCTGTAACGGAGCAAGGAGAGGCTTTTACACAACGTATTCGTAGTGAGCGCCGTGTAGAACTGGCATTTGAGGATCATCGTTTCTGGGACATCCGCCGATGGAAGATAGGAGAAGTGGTTAAAAATATTTATGGAGTAACCATACAAAAGGTGGCAGATGGTTTCTTGTACACGAAGAGCAAAGTACAAGAGCGTAAATGGGAGGATAAGATGTATCTATATCCCATATCTCAGGAAGAGGTTTTTAAAAATTCTAACTTGAAACAAAATACAGGATGGTAGAAAGAACGGATAACATGTAGTTCTTATTAGATCCAGACCGGATTAACTGTGTCTGGATCTAATTATTTTTTTTAAGTTGTCATGCTGTTGCTTACATGTTACCGAATAAAAATGTAAATTGCAGAATGTATATAGTAGTATCTGTTTTGAGATTGAATAATATTATAATTTTATGGATAAAATGATGAGAAATTATTATAGATTATTTCTTATATATGTGCTGAGTCATCTGATGCCATTTCAGCTTTTAGCTTGGAAGATTTGGAGAAGGATTGTTTATGTTTTGTTATTCGGCTTGATTGCTATATCAGTTCAGGCACAGAGTAATGCTTCACGTATGGACTGGTGGCGTGAGGCTCGTTTCGGAATGTTTATCCATTTAGGATTATATTCTGCAGCTGCCGGAGAATGGAATGAAAAAGAGGTGGAAGGAATTGGGGAGTGGATACAGAATTTTGCAAAGGTGCCCAATAGTGAATATGAAAAGTTATTATCGGATTTTACTTTGAGTAAATGTAAGCCTGAAACCTGGGTGCAGATAGCAAAGCAAGCCGGTGCAAAATACATTGTCTTTACGGCTAAGCATCACGAAGGTTTTTGCCTTTATCCGAGTGATGTGACTGATTTTGATATTGAGAATACACCTTACAAAGGTGATCCGCTGAAAGAATTAATAGAAGCCTGTCATAAATATGGCCTGAAAGTAGGAATCTATTATTCACATCGTCAGGATTGGAGGGAGGAAGATGCTGCCGTGATGAAAAATGAGTATGATGGGCATTATGGAAAAGCTAAATCAGAGGTAAAGCCGGATTTGAACCGATATATCCAAAGGAAAGCCTTGCCACAGGTGCGTGAGTTGCTTACAAATTATGGAAAGATTGATTTACTGTGGTATGATACCCCTTTTGATCTATCGAAGGAGCAAAGTCAGCTTTTTGTCGATGTAGTTAGAGAGTTGCAGCCGGATTGTTTAATTAATGGTCGTGTGGGATATAATCTGGGTGACTATGGAGCTTTGGGTGATAATGAGATGCCCTGTGCCTATGCTTCAACGGATTTGGAAATGGTGGCTACGCTGAATCACACTTGGGGATACAAAAAGAATGATCATGCTTGGAAAGGGAAGAAAGAAATTCTTTGTTCGCTGATTGAAGCTGTGAACCGGAATATCAATTACATGATTAATATCGGGCCGCGTGCAGATGGGCTGGTTCCTCAGCCGAGTGTTGATGTATTGAGCTTTATAGGAAACTGGTTAAGGGCAAATTCGGAGGCTATTTATGGTGCAACCGGAAATCCGTTCAATGATAACTTTCCATGGGGATATGTCACTCAAAAGAAGAATAATCTGTATCTGCATTTGGTTCGTCAGCCATACAAGAATCAGATTGTGCTGAAAGGGCTACAGTCCATTATTTCATCGGCAGAAGTATTGTCATCCGGTCAGGAACTGGTGGTAAGCAATAATAAGATATCTGTTCCTGAAGGATTGGATTATGAGTGTGTACCAGTATTTAAACTTACTTGCCGGACTCCTTTGAATATAAGTACTTTGAATTTTTCAAATGAAGGAATTATAAGTATGCCTGCCGCATCCGGACGGAAAGTGCCCGGGAAGAAGGGCTGTTTTAGAATAGCTGAAGGAGGAAATACAGAAAATTTCAATCCTCAAACGGGAAAGCTATTGTTGGAATGTGTAGTTGATGATCCAGGAGAATATGAAGTGAGGTTATATACCAGCAGACATTGGAGGCGGTCATTCACGGAAGGTACCAAAGTCTCTTTGAAGGTAGGGGATGAAAAACAATTCAAAGCCTGTTTGTTGAGTAAAGATGAGGAACTGGTAAACGTCAGGCAGAATTCTTATCCTGAGACGTGGAGCTATATTGGAACGGTGGCTTTTGAAAAGGTAGGAAATAAGATATTGGAACTTTCAATAGATACGATTGGTACATATAGCCGACTTGGATTTTTCGGTGAAGATATTCAGAATGAAAGCGAAAATAATGTTCGCGTCATGCGGATAGAACTGATAAAAAGAAATCGGGAAGACTACAATCGTAAATTGAATGATCTGCAAGGTTTACGCAAATCAAATCCATTGCCATTACCGCAGGCTACTTCCGAAGAATTGCAAGATGCGCGGAAATTGATAGAGCGATATCAGTTGAAGCGCATGCAGGATGGGCAGGTAGCAGGATTGCCATTGTCCAATGAAGAAAAGCTTACTTTGGCACAAGCTCAGGAATTGAGTATGGCAACCCGTGCTTTAGCTTATGCCGCATTAGAAAAATATCCCGGTGCAGAAAATGAGTTTGCTCTATTTATAGATTATTTGATTGCACAAAAAGCCATTGAGCGCATTGTCTTTCGCTATAGCAATTATCAGGCTGTCCGTAAAATACCTGCTGACTTCCTGACTGCTTTATCGGCTTGTGACGACATTCGGAAATCTCAATTGATTGAGGGAGTAAAAAGCTTGGTAGAGTTTGGTCAAGTGTATCTTTCTTCTTCCTGCTTAGCTCCCAGGATAAACTCGGATTATATTTATAATGTACTTCCTCATTTGCTTATTTGTACATTGTATAATCCGGATGACCGTCAGGCATTAATTGATTTGGAAGCTTTCTCTCATTTCCTTTCTGCCTGCACCCAGTATGTTCCCGGGGGGAATGACTGGTTGAAATCTGATGGCACTGGCTTTCATCATCGGACACATTATAATGGATATATGTATTCCTATAAAACCTTGGTTGAATATGCATCCCGACTGAAAGGTACTTCTTTCCGGATAGATAGTGGTGCTTATCAACGTATCCGGAAAGCAATAATCTCGTTCTATCTAATGGCTACCCGTTCTGTATCAGATGATAACCATTATTATGCTAACAGCTTGGCAGGACGTCATCCGTTTACGGGCATTGGGATCAGTTTTACGCAACAACTTTTTGAACAACTTATAGAAATAGGTGGAGATATAAAGGGGGAAACTGTCGATTTGGATTTGGCTTCCTATTATAATTACTTCTTTATGACAAAGAAGTATGCGAACGTTCCCGATATGAATTTAGAAGGCTTTTACCAGTTTAATTATAGCCCGTTGGGAATCTACCGATTTGATAATTGGATCGCCGCTATGCGTTGCCCGACAACGAATTTCTGGGGTGCTGAAATATATGCAGAAACAAATCGTTTTGGCAGGTATCAAAGTCATGGGACGCTGGAGGTTCTGTATGATGGACCTTTGGAGCGTTCCGGGTATCCGACCAAAGGGCATAAGGGATGGGACTGGAATGTAATCCCAGGGAGTACTACTGTGCATTATACATCTTGGAAGGAAATGATGCCGGGGGCTAATGAAACAGATCGTTTTGATCAGAAGTCTCTGACTACAAATTTTTCCGGAGCCCTTTCATGGGGGAATTGTGGTTTGTTTGCTGCTGCATTCGATCAGGGAGATAGTTGGGGCAAGCAGCGTTTTGAACCTACCAACCTGAGATTTTGCAAATCTGTTTTTGCTATCGATGGTATGTTGATTAGTCTGGGCAGTGATATTTCTGCTGTCGGTGATTACGCCGATAACCGTTTAACGGCAACCAATCTTTTTCAGGTAGTAGGTGGAAAAGAAAACTGTCCGTTGATAATCAATGGAAAAGAGGTTAAAGGAGATAGAGTGGAATCTTTGAATTTGAAGAAAAAAGATGCATGGCTGATTGCTCCTAATACTACAGGTTACTACATCCCTGCCGGTAATGACTCGCTGATAGTGCAATCTGTAGAACAATATGTTCCTGCGTCATCAGGACTCCAGAATGGATTAAAGAGTATGAAGGCAACCAAAGCTTATATCAATCATGGAATTAAACCTAAAGATAAGGGATATTGTTTTGTGGTTGTTCCTAATACTACATCGCAAAAAATGGCAATGTTAGTGAAGCAATTACAAAAGAAAGAAGGATTGTTTGAGGTCTTGTCGACGCAGGATTCTATTCATGTATTGAAACACCATTCTTCCGGTACTATCACTTATTCTTTATTTGCTCCGGCGTCGCATCTGGCTTACGGATGTTTGCGCTCTTCTGATACAGAACTGTTGTTTATGGAAAGGATGGACAAGAAAGAAAATATGCTTGATATTGCTTTATGTAATCCTGATCTCCGGCCTCAACCATCTGAAGTATACGGATGGATAGCTACCCCTACTTATGCATCATTTGTCTTGAACGGAGAATGGGCATTAGCTGACGGGGAGTGTTCAGAGAAAGTGCTTTTAATCGAATCAAAGTCTGCTGCTACCACAATCAAGGCGGTACTTTCTGAAGGAGAACCACTTTATTTAAAATTGAAAAGGAAGGCATCAAATGGTTGCTCTTCTGTAAGATAAAAGAGTCTCATAGATATAAATTTGAATACAAATAAGTGAAACTATGAAGTCAGTTATATATTCTTGCATAGTATTTCTATGTACATTATTAAGTTTGGTATCTTGCAATTCTTCTGATAAACCGCTGAAGTTTGCAATAGTATCAGATTTACATGCTTCTGCTATGCCCGATGGAAAGGAGCGTGTGCAGGCTGTTGTGGATGCTGCAAATAAAGAAAATGTGGATTTCCTGATTCAATTAGGGGATTTTATACGTCTTGATAGTATAAGCAGGTCTTTAGATTCTATTTGGAATGAGTACGAGGGAGAAAAGTATCACGTACTGGGCAATCATGATCTGGATGCTTATACAAAAGAAGAATTCTTGAAAGGATTTGGAATCCCTAACCGTTATTACTCATTTGATAAAGGTGATTTTCATTTTATCGTGTTGGATGGTAATAACCTTTACGATGGTAAAGAGTATAGCCATTATGCTAAATCTAACTATTTAAAGGCTAAGTCCGATATGCGTGCCTTTGTTGATCCGGAACAATTGGAATGGTTAATAAATGATTTGGCTGCAACTGATAAAAAGTGCATTCTGTTTTCTCATCAAAGTATAGATAGTTTTATGAATAATGGTGATGAAGTGCGTGCAGTATTGGAAAATGCAAACAAACATGCAGGTTTTAAAAAGGTGGTATTGGCTTTTAGCGGACATAATCATAGTAACTATACGAAAGAAATAAATGGGATTACCTATATACAGATTAACAGTGCATCTTATGTATGGGTTGGCAAGCCGACAATGACTGAGAAGCGCTATCCCCAAGCTATTAATGAAAAATATCGCTTATTGCGTTATTCGATTACTTATGATAAACCTTTGTATGCTATTGTAACATTGGCAAAAGATAGAATTGATATTAAAGGTACGCAAGCAGATTTTTTACCTCCTACTCCGCAGGACTTGGGGCTCGGGGATTCAATTGATATTTATCCGCTTGTTTCTATCATAGCGGACGCACAGATTGATTTAGATTGAGGCATATACCTTGATTTTGCTTGGTAAACACTATCTTTGCGGAAATCATTATTGGATAAAATGAAACGATATCTGTTGTTGTTGTGTTTATGCCTGTCTTTTGTTTATCTGAAAGCCCAATCAAATATAGATACTCTGCGGCTGTCCGATTATCTTTCTACAATAGAGCAGAATGGGCAATGTATAGGTTCCCTTGCTATAATGAAAGATGGAAAAAACATTTATACCCGTAGGCTGGGGAAAGATCTTCTCCGGAATAAACAGGAGATCGAATATCCGCTTTACCGGGTGGGGTCGATCACCAAGATGTTTACGGCAGTTCTTATCTATCAGGAGATTGAAAAGGGACGATTGAAACTGGAAGATAAATTATCTGATTATTTTCCGGAAATACCACGTGCCGGGGACATTACGATTTACCAGTTGCTGGAACATACGGCCGGACTGGGAAACTATGTTATGAAGAACGGTACATATAGCTGGATGCTTTCATATGTTCCAAACTCTGATATTATGGAAGAGATTATCCGTCAAGGTATCTTGTATGAACCGGGAACGGATTTCAAATATTCCAATAGCGGTTACTATCTGTTGGCTAACATTCTCAGAAAGATTCATAAAAAGGCTTATTTTGAAATTCTGGATGAGGAAATTATCCGTCCTTTAGGATTGTTTGTTTCTGCTTCCGGAATAATCAGTGATAGCGATGAAGCCCTTCCTTATGAGAAGAATGCTGCCGGAGAATGGGTGGAAGTACCGGACTTTTATTTTCTGAATGTCATGGGAGTAGGAGATATTCTTTCGTCACCGGAAAATATTAATCTTTTCTTGCATGCATTATTTACCGGAAAATTGATTTCAAAAGAACACCTGCAAATCATGAAACCTTATGGAGATGACCGGCATGGAAGGGGAATGATGTATATGCCTTATCATGAACATAAATACTATGGACATACCGGGGACACTTTTGGAGTTCATTCCATTGGCGTATATAATGAACAGGAAGATATATCGATAGCTGTGAGTGTCAATGGAAGTACTATTCCTTTCAGTGAATTCTTGTTGGAGATATTTGATTCTATTTATGGAAAGTAGTATAAAGAGTCAACAATAACAGACGGGTAGTCGTTATTAGGTTATAGTTAAATTTCATTTTATGAAACATTTCGTTCTTTTTGCCTGCGTGGCTGTTGGTTTGATTTTTGCCGGATGTCGTAACCGGCAGGAACCACCTGTGCCGGTAGTTGTGCAGGAGGCTGAACCTAAGGATACGGCTGTGCTGGAATTTCCTCATCCTAAAGAAAAACAGTTGACCGCTGCCGATATTTCTCTTACCAAAGAATTGCTCTATGACCAGCATACCCTCGAAGATACCTATCCATATAAGGATACGGTACGCTCTTTCAAATGGGATGTCATCCGGAACTGTTTGGCCTATATTGAGAATATGCAGCGCGATACTACCGCAAGGTGGGTGGTGTTGCAGAATTATAAGAATCTGAATAAAGAAGCTCCCCTGGTACGTAAGTTCGTGCGGAATGTGTACCGCCGTGTATCTGATACATTGGGCGTGGAGCGCTATCAATCGGTGCCGCTGTATCTGCCCGCTGATACGTTGGTACCCGAACGTTATGGTAGAGACGGTACTATCGCTTATCTGAAAGGCGAGGAAGGAAGTTTTTACCGGATATTACCCGCCACTTTTGAAGAAGAATGGCTGGCGCCACGCAGTTATCTGAAACAATTGCCGGATAGCACCGTCTTTAATCATGTGATTTTTGTCGACCGCCTGGATCAGAATATTACTACCTTGGAACATGTCTCGGAAGGTGAGTGGAAGATACGCAGCATGAATCCTGCTACTACCGGAATGCATGCTCCACCTTATGCTCAGGAAACCCCATTGGGAATGTATCTGCTTCAACAGAAGAAAACGCGTATGGTGTTCCTGAAAGACGGTTCAACGGAGACAGGAGGCTATGCCCCCTATGCCAGTCGTTTTACGAACGGAGCTTATATTCACGGAGTGCCGGTGAATGCACCGCGTACAAGTATGATTGAGTATAGCTGGTCGTTAGGGACTACTCCACGTTCGCATATGTGTGTACGCAATGCCACTTCACATTCCAAGTTCGTTTTTGATTGGGCATGCTATCTAATAATTTTTGATTATCATTTTGCCCATGTATTTCTATATAATTACTCATAAAATTTTTTAATTCTGTCACAGTTACTAATCTACCATTTATCTTGCACATATTTCTTCCATTATTATATATTTCTCTTGTTATTATGATATTTCCATCAATTGAATTTACATCATTTGGAACATACATACATAATTCAACATAAGAATGATTTTCGCCCTTTCTTATCATTTCTTTTGAAAATCTTCCACCACATATTATACTAATAGAATCTATTATTAATGTTTTTCCAGCTCCTGTTTCTCCTGTCAATACATTCATTCCTTTATTTAAGTCTATTTCTAAGTCATCTATTATTCCTATGTTTTTTATATGTAAATTTGTTATCATAATAACATCTTTCCTTTCTTAAAAATTTTTTCAAATCTTTGTTCGCTT
>ENA-OPCV01002374-OPCV01002374.1-human-gut-metagenome-genome-assembly--contig:-NODE-2374-length-11923-cov-1.664644_pt1 | contig 11923 bp, 3 predicted proteins | sample MGYA00241257_ERZ501494 | MGnify/ENA primary metagenome ERZ501494 (study PRJEB25962, sample SAMEA2042618) | human gut metagenome | biome: human gut; feature: human-associated habitat; material: faeces...
AGACATATGGCTGGCAAGGAACGTGTGGAGATGGAGAGATATCTGGAACTGTTGGAAGTGGAAAACGCTTGGAAGGGATAAAAATATCTCTTGACAGTAGTTTAGAAGGAAAAGTTCTTTATTCTACACATGTACAGACATATGGCTGGCAGGGATGGAAATCAAACGGTGCAATGTCGGGGACAAGTGGAGAATCGAAACGATTAGAGGCTATAAGGATAAAATTAGAAGGAGATGTATCCGAAAAATATGATGTATACTATCGCGTTCATGTACAAACATTCGGCTGGTTAGACTGGGCAAAAAATGGTGAATCAGCAGGAAGCGAAGGATATGGTAAGCGCCTGGAGGCAATACAGATTAAGCTTGTGAAAAAAGGACAGGCAGCACCGGGAGAAACCAAAGATGCTTTCAGAAAAGCAACAATTGGATATTCAACGCATGTTCAGAGTTATGGTTGGCAAGGTTATGTGTATGACGGTGCGATGTCGGGAACAAGTGGTGAATCGAAACGATTGGAAGGAATACGGATACAAAATATAGATTCGGAATTATTCGGAAGTATTTTGTATAGGACACAGATACAAACTTATGGATGGGAAGACGAGTGGAAAAAAGATGGCGAAATATCTGGAACTGTTGGACAATCAAAACGACTCGAAGCAATACAGATAAAACTATCGGGTGAACTGCAGGAAAAATATGATATATATTATCGAGTTCATGCACAGACATTTGGATGGCTGGATTGGACAAAAAATGGTGAATCAGCAGGAACTGAAGGATTATCAAAACGATTAGAAGGAATCGAAATCCGATTGGTTGCTAAGGGAAGCAAAGCACCAGGAGATACATTGTGTTCGTTTATAGGTAAAAATCGAAAAATTAATTACAGTACATATATCCAACAATATGGCTGGCAGTCAGAAAGATATGATGGATTGCTGAGTGGCACAAGTGGTGAGTCAAAACGTCTGGAAGGAATAAAGATTCAATTGGCTAATACAGGTCTAAAAGGTGGTGTGCGTTATCGTACGCATGTACAAGGATATGGCTGGTTGAACTGGATGAAAGATGGGAATTACAGTGGGACACAAGGAGAATCAAAGCGTTTGGAGGCAGTACAGATTGAATTGACAGGTGAAGCTGAGGAACAATACGATATATATTATCGAGTCCATGCGCAGACCTATGGCTGGCTGGGATGGGCGAAAAATGGTGCATCAGCAGGAACTGAAGGATTGTCAAAACGCTTGGAAGCAATAGAAATTGTAATGGTGAAAAAAGGAGATCCAGCTCCAGGAAGTACAAAAGGTACATTGATCAAATGATAAGATAAGCGGGAAGAATATTGGGATCATCAAACTTTAGGAGGGTTTCCCAAAGTTAAAGAGGGTTCTTCGAGAGGGTTTGATGGAAAATAACCTTAAAATTAAAGAGGGGAAGTCGAGAGGGGAAGAGATAACTTCAAAGTTAAGGAGGGTTCTTCCGTAGGGGCTGACAAAAAAGAATAATAAAAGTATTTCAGGCACGGTGAGTTTCACTGTGCCTGTTGTGCTGTACTCAAATGTGATTATCTTCGATGAAATATTGTACTTGCGTTGATGAAGAGGACCCGTTTATAACAGGATTGTTTCTTGTTGCATATAAAAAACGTGTTCGAAAATGTTCAAAATTACGATAACCACGACCAAGTCTTTTTAAATCTTTTGCTTTTCTGTTCAGGGATTCGATAGGACCATTGGATAAACGACTGTTGTAAATGCGACCTTCTCCGTGTCGTTCAACCATAACAAATGAATTAATTATGTAATCGTGGTTTCGAATCAGTAACTTTGCGAAGTCAATAAAGATAGGATTGCTGCTGTGAAGATATTTATCGATTAGATCATCAAGGTGTAATCTTGCGCCCATTGGATCGCCAGCATTATAAGTATTGAAACGGACATACATTTCCTTCAAATCTCGTAGTTCCTGAAGTTTTGGATCAATGTGAAAAAGAGAATCTTCATAATCAAACGTATTCATAAGACAATTGAAATGAGGATCCATCCGGGGCTCTGAGTGATAGGTGATATTTGCTTGATTTGATAGAATAAGCCAACGATATTTCTGTAGCAAGTATACTTCTCGAGATGCAGGGATGTGATCAGGCATGATTTCTGGATGCCAGCGTTGTTCGTAAATTTCACGGTCTCGCTGCTTAAACTTTCTAATAAGCTGACGGATGTATTTATCAATGGCATTTGTAACCCATTGCAATACATGAAATGAGTCAACAACAGGAACGGCATTCGGAAAGTATTTGTCAACATACCTGATGTAAGGATTGTACATATCTGAAATTAGATACTTTACCTGATTCCGTTCTTCTCGTGGTATAGAAACAAAATAAGGTTCTGTGACGTTCTGGCGTCTACTTCGAAGTAAGTCGATAGGTTCACCTGTGTAAAAATCTTGAATAACAAGAGCATACTTACAGAAGTCATCCAGGTCTACATGAACTTCATCGATTGAGATGATATCCGATAAAGGAAGTCTGTCCAAATTTACATATTTTTCAAAAGTCTGAATGGCATATGTATCAGATACATTAAATTTTTCGGCAATACGAGCTGCTGACATGGATAGATCTTTAAATTCGTTAACGATGAGCATTTCCGTTGCATTGGTATTTCGTTTTCTTTTTCCAACGAAGTTGAATGATTCATTAAAAGAGTAATTGCATAAGGGATTTGTACATTTCCAACGTCGCTGCTTTAGAAGCAGAACACATTCATAAGTGTCTTGTAGAATGGGATGATTTATTTTTCTTTGTTTTACTCCTCGTGAATGCATTTGGAAATCGCACTGAGGACAGAAGTGAATGGAAGGATGCGTTTCAAGAGTTATGATCTTTTGTGTTCCTTCGATTTTGATATCGGACATATAAACATCCGAATCTTCCAAGTTTAATAATTCTGTGATAGTATTCATATATCTCCTTTCAGTGGTTATTGGTCGCACAATTATCATAGTGAAAGAAGAAAAGAAGGGCAAGGAATCGCATGAATTCCTTGCCCTTATGTTGTTTGTATCAGCCCCTCACGAAGAACCCTCTTAATCGCCCCTCATAAAGAACCCTCACGAAGGTTGCCCCTCTTAAACTTTGGATACCCGAGTTATATTTCTGTTGTGTGATGCTTTTTTCTACAGAAGAGGAGGTTTTGTAAGAATGAAAAAGAAAGGAAAGCGTATGCTTGCGATGAGCCTTGCGGTAATGATAGCTTCATCCACTTGCTATGGGGTGACAGTTCACGCTGAGGATGTGAATGCATTGGAAACGACAGACACAGTGCAGGGAGTGGAGAAGGAAAAGACAGTGGAAGAAGAGTCTGCAGTTGAGGCAGATAAGAACAGTGTATCCGATGAGTCTAAACAGGATGCTGCACAGAGCGGAAGGATAGACTCTGATGCTGGAAACGCTGTAGAAACAGAAAGTTCTGACGCAGGTCAAGATGAGAATGATCAGGCGGAACTTTGGGATGTTTCATTGAAAAGTGATAATACAATTGCAATTCAGCATTATAAGGGAACATTGGAGGAAGTTGTAATTCCAGATACTATGAAATATAATGGGCAGGACTATCCAGTATCTGAGATTAGATGGAATTCTTTCATCAGCAACGCATCTATTCAGAAAATTACGATTTCAAAGAATGTAAAGACAATTGGAGAGAATGCATTTAGAGAATGTACAAATCTGGAAGAAGTGATCTTTGCATCAGACGCAGAATTGCAGACGATTGAAGATGGTGTGTTTTTTGGTGACACAGCATTAAAGATCATTTCTATTCCAGCCAGTGTAGAAGCGATTGGAGTGAATGTATTCAGAGAGTGTACTGCATTAGAAAGCGCGGATTTAACAAAAGCAGTTAAATTAACAGCTATCAATTCTTCAACATTTTGTGGCGATACGGCATTAAAAAGCATAACAATTCCGGAAAATGTAGAAAGCATTGAAAGTAATGCCTTTGCGTGCTGTAAGAATATAACGGAAATTCGGTTTTCTAATGATGGAAAATTAAAAAGTATCGGAAATTCGGCATTTAGCGTAACTGGTGTTGAAAAGGTTGTGATTCCAGAAAGTGTAGAAAGCATTGGGACAGGTGCATTCTTCAAACTTAGTGGGAAGTTAAAAGTTTATGGAGCAGCGGGATCAGCAGCGGAACAATATTGTCAGGTAACGAGTGGAGCAGATTTTTATGATGCGTCAAATATTTATCTGAATGAAGAGGCAAGTATCAGTGTTACGGCCGGCAGTTCATCTTATCAGATAAAAGTAGAATGGCCGGAGTCAATGGAAGATGTTCAGTGGACAAGTTCTGATGAATCTATAGCAACAGTAGATGCGAATGGATTGGTAACCCGCGTACATAAAGGCACGGTTAATATTACAGCAGAAAGAAGCAGTATGAGCTGTACCATAGAATTGACTTTCAATGGTGATGACCAGGAAGATCAGAAAGAAGCGGAAGAGTGGAGCTTTTCAAAAAAAGAAGACGGAACACTCAAAATACAAAAATACACTGGCGGAGATATGGAGATATCAGTTCCGAAGGTCTTGAAATATCGCGGTCGATACTATAAGGTTAGTGAAATTGACGATTATGCATTTGGAAGTAATGATGATATTACAAAAGTAAGTATTCCTTCAGGCATAAAACAGATTGGGGAGAGAGCATTTAATTACTGTACGAATTTACAATCAGTGGAATTGGAAAAGGGATCTGAACTCGAAGTGATCGGCGAGAGTGCGTTTAGCCGATGCGGAAGTTTGAAGTCGATTAATTTACAAGATGCAGCTGAATTGAGTAAAATTGGCGAGGATGCATTTTATGAAAATACATCATTGGCAAGTATAGTAATTCCGGCGAATGTACAGGAGATTGAAGCATATACATTTGCTGATTGTGAGAGTCTTACAGATATTGATTTTTCCAAAGCTGAAAAATTGACAACAGTAGGAACTAATGCATTTCGCAATATTGGTGCAGCAGAGATTGAAGTGCCGGATTCGATTACAGAAATCGGAAACGCTGCATTTTCGAGAGCAGAGTGGGAGCTTTTATATGTATATGGAGAAGAAGGCTCAGCGGCAGAAGCATATTGCGATACAACAGAAAGAAATGTGGAATTTCGATATGCCAAAGGCGTTTATCTGGAACAGTCGGAAGAAGGTCTGTATTTTGATATAGAGAGTCTTGGAGAAGCATTACAGCTAAACGTAGAATGGCCGAAGGATGCTGCGAAAGGTGAGATTCACTGGTCATCCAGCGAACCGGAAAGAATATTTGTAGATCAGAATGGAAAAGTAACGGCAATCAATTATGGCACAGCGGAGATTACAGCAGAGAGAAATGGATATACGGATACAGTTAATATAGATGTTGTTCAGCGGAGTATCTCAGAAGCGGACATTATATTAGAGGGGATAGAATGCACGTACAATGGAAAAGCGTTTACACCAGAAGTAACGGTTGTAGACGGGGATAAGGTATTAGAAGAAAATGTGGACTATGAAGTTACATATTCAGACAATATCAAAGCAGGAGTTGCAACAGTAACTGTTATCCGCATTGGGAAATATACTGGTGAAGTAGACAGATTCTTTACGATTCTGCCAAAGGTATCTTACCGCACTCAGGTGCAGACATATGGCTGGGAGAAGAATTATACTTCTAACGGCGGTGTCAGCGGAACAATGGGTCAGGGCAAACGGCTAGAAACCATTCAGATCAAAGCAGAAGGTGCAGACAATCTTGATATTGAATACCGTACTCATGTGCAGAGTTTTGGATGGCAGAACTGGACATCTAATGGTGCTAACAGTGGAACGGTTGGACTGAGTAAACGGTTAGAGGCGATTCAGGTTAGGCTGAAAGGTGATGATGCTGAAAGATATGATATATACTACCGTGTGCATGCACAAAATTACGGCTGGCTGAACTGGGCAAAGAACGGAGAATATGCAGGAACAGCAGGACTGAGTAAACGGCTGGAAGCAATCCAGATTGTTGTAGTAGAAAAAGGCGCAGATGCACCAGAAAATGTTGGTGGCATCGCATCTACAAATAAACTTTCGTATGTTCATACTACACATAACTGGGATGGCGGAAAAGTAACGAAAGAACCGGAATCATATACAAAGAATGGTATTAAGACTTATACCTGCACAGAGTGCGGTGAGACAAAGACGGAACAGATCTTAAAATCATTCCCGGTGGATGTGTCATATCGCACACAGGTACAGACCTATGGATGGCAGAAGACGGTAAAGAACGGACCGATTGCCGGAACGATGGGACAGAGCAAGAGAATGGAAACCATGGCGATCAGTGTCAAGGATCTTGTAGGAGCAGACAGTGATCTTGGAATCCGTTATAATGCGCATGTGCAGTCTATTGGTTGGCAGGGGGATGTCAATGATTCTACGACTTGGAAAAAGGACGGAGAAAATGCCGGAACTGTAGGAATGAGCAAGAGGCTGGAAGCTATTCAGATTGAACTGTCGGGTGATGATGCGGAAAAATATGATGTATACTACCGCGTACATGCACAGACCTATGGTTGGCTGAACTGGGCAAAGAATGGTGAAATCGCAGGAACGGCAGGTTATAGCAAGAGACTGGAAGGAATCCAGATCATTGTGGTTGAAAAAGGAGCTGAGATCAATACGAGCTTCGGAGGTATCAAATCCACAAATGGTCATTCATACATTGTAAAGTAAAAGATGTGTGAATTTATAAAATGTAAATTGATATAGATATATTAAGAGACATTGAACAGCAAAATCAGGCGGTTTGATGTCTCTTTTGGATATTTTTTTGTTGTTATGAGAACGTATAATTGATGTTTTTGTCAGGTTTATCAGAAAGTGTATTTATATAAAGGACAGAGTATGAAGTGTTATGTTATAATGCTTATTAAATAATAAGTTTTAGGAGTATATTCATGCATTTTAGAAAGGTAAAATCAGCATTAATAATAACAGCAATTCTTGTGACAACTTGTTTTAGTAATCAGTTTGCATTTGCATCAGAAATATCTGAAAATCAGAAAAGTGAAAATAGTGTAGAAAATGGTGAACAGGATGATTTGAATAATGGTAATGACCATTCGCAGGAAGAAAAAGAAGATGAAGTTTCTGAAACAGAATCATCGGAAGAAATTATTGACGGGCAGGAACAGACAGTGGAAGCAGAAGAGTCAAAGTCTGTTCAAGGGGGAGAAGATGCTCCTTATGGAATGAAAATTAATTTGTTAGATAAACCATACGGTGTGACGAAGGATCGGTTATCATTTAGCTGGACCGATTCATTTGTTAATAATATGCAAAATCAAAGTGCCTATCGTATTGTGATATCGAAAAGAGAAAATGATGCATCTGAGGGAATATATATTTATGATACAGATTGGGTGGAGAGTAGCCAGAATACATCAGTATTATATGATCTTTCAGGAATTCTTGAGGACAATGAACTATACTACTGGCAAGTTCAAATTAAGAATGAAGATGGAGAGGAAAGTTCTTTGTCAGAGGTTCAGGCTTTTACAACGGAAGTGGGCGATGAATGGAAAAGTCAGAAAGGTACTTGGGGTAGTGCATCGCAAAAAGTGGTGATGTTTCGAAGTGAAATAGATAAACCGGAAGAAGTTGAGAAGATAATTGCAAGTGTGACAGCGACTTCTGCAAAGATTGCCAGACAATATGTATATGATCTGTATATAAATGGTCAGGAAGTAGGGATGGGACCTTTGCGACAAAATGGTAACGAATTGTATTACAATACGTATGATATTACTGATTATACAGTCGATGGAAAGAATGTAATTGGGTCAGTCAATTATTCTGAGGGTAATTCAGCTTTTTTGTGTCAGATTACATGTTATATGAAGGATGGAAGTAGTAAGGTGCTTACAAATTCAACACAGGATAGTTCAGATTGGAAAGTGTTGGATTCTGATGATATTTTTATAGGAAATGATATGACATCCATTGGAACATGGGCATATGTTGCCAGGCGAGATAATCTGAATGCAAATAAATATCCAGGTGGTTGGGAAGAAGTTGGATATCATTCATCAGAATGGAAAAAACCTGTGTTGAATTCAAATTTGGATAGTTATCAGTTTGTCAGTTCTCAGATGGACAATATGAAGCGTTATGAAATATTACCTGCATCAGTGACCAGAAAAAGCGATAGTACATATATCGTAGATATGGGAAAAGAAATTATAGGGGGAATACAGCTTAATCTGCAATGTTCTGAAAGAATTATAAAATTGGATTATGGAGAAGAATTGAATGAAGATGGATCGGTAAAATCTCGATTGAATGCGGGTAATTTGTATCAGGAATCCTGGACACTGAAATCGGGAACGCAAAAGATAGCGGGCATAGGAATGAAGACATTTCGTTATGTGCAGATTGCAAATCTTCCAGATAATTTTAGTTCGGCGAATATTATTGGACTGATGATTCGAACAGGTTTTGATGAGGAAAATTCAGATTTTCAATCTTCTAATAAAGTCTTAAATGATGTATATGAATTATCGAAATACACATCTAAGGCTACAACGCAGGATGTATATGTGGATTCGCAAAACAGGGAAAGACTGCCATATGAGGGAGATGCGTTGATTACAGCAATGAATAGTTATAGTTATTCAGCAACGTCTACAGTTGCTAAGACTACTGCGGAATATTTGTTGGATAATACAACATGGCCGGCAGAATATTCGTTACATAATATAACTATGATTTTACAGAATTACATGTATACGGGAGATAAGCGAACACTGGCATCTTCATATGAGGCATTAAAATCAAAAACACTGGAAAATTATTATGATAGTTCAGAAGGGTTGATGAAAGATGTAGTTAATGGATCGGTTGCAGGTCAACAAGTGATGACAGATTGGCCGGCAGTGGATCGAGATGGTTATAATACATCTTCTGCATATTATAATACAGTGTTTAATGCTGTGTGTTCCGGAGCCTATGCGGATATGGCTAAAATAGCAGAAGAATTAGGCTATGAAGGAGATCGGGCATATTATCAGAATCTCTCAGATACGATTAAACAGAATATGATTGCAAAATTATATAACGCAGAGACTGGAAAATTCTGGGATGGCTTGACAGTGACAGGTGAGGTCGTTGAACATTCTGCGCAACATGCAACAGCCTATGCTTTGGCGTATGGCATATATACAGATCAGACAATGGCAGATCAGATGTGTAATGCAATAGAAAATGATGGGGAACTGAAAGTAAGCTTGTATAGTTCATACTTTTTGCTGCAAGGTTTGTATAACAGTAATCATGGTAATCTTGCAAGGAAAATTATGAGTAATCCAGATGCCGAATTAGGTGTAAATAGTTGGTCATATATGATGTATGGGCAGGGGGCTACAATTACGACAGAATTCTGGAATAATATAAAAAAGACTAATATGTCGACAGCCCATGCATGGGGAACGGCACCAGGAAGTATGTTGATTAGAGGAATGTTTGGAATTCAGCCTTTAACACCTGGTTTCGATACATTTCAGATTAAAATTCAACCGGGAGGATTACAACAGGCATCTGTAAAAGTTCCAACGATGAAAGGTGAAATAAAAGCATCATATGCATTGGATGGAACTGGCGCAATGACAGGAGAAGTAACGATACCGGCAAATTCAAAAGCGGTATTTACAGTACCATGTACAAATGGACAAGCATCTTTGATTATTGATGGGGAAGTGGTAGCGGCAGAATATGATGGGATTTATTTTAAATATGAACTTGGAAGTGGAACGCATACTTATCAGATAAATGCCGAAGAAATGATTGATGAAAGCGAATGGGTAGAAGAGGATGTGGTATATAGCGTATATGGAGAGTCGGGATGGACGGAAAATACAAGTAATAGATCTGATCTGAGACACTCAAAGAATGAGATGATTGAAGCTATTCGTTTGCACATAAAAAATCAAAGTGTTGATGGAGATATTCAATATGCTGCATATATGCAGGAATCTGGTTGGCAGGAATGGAAGAGTGCTGATCAGGAAGCGGGAATCCCATCAGGAGGAAAGCGACTGGAAGCATTTAGGGTGCTACTGACAGGTGAGCTGTCTGAGAAATATGATGTATATTACCGTGTACATGCACAAACTTATGGTTGGTTAGATTGGGCAAAGAATGGAGAAAGTGCCGGAACAGAGGGACTATCAAAGCGTTTAGAATCTATACAGATTGTATTGGTAGAAAAGGACGGCAATGCGCCTGGCAGTACTTCCAAACCATTTATAAAAAAATAATAGAGAGTGTGTAGCAAGCAAATTGACGTCTAATGCTATATGATGGTAAAATTATAAGTAAATATTGGTAATATACCATATAAGACAGAAAATTCTGTAAATATCAATATGGGAGGAAATGAGCGATGAAGTCACGCATTCAGAAAAGTATCATTGCATTACTGTTGTGTTTGACGCTTGTGGGTGGTAGCTCTATATCGGCGATTCAAGCAAATGCATCGGATTTGAGCAGTAATAATCAGGCTGATAATGAGGCGCAGGGCAGACAGAATACTGATCCTGATAAGGAGAATCCTGGTGATCAGGGGATGGATTCTAGTGAAGTTCTAAAAGATTCCGAGCAGAATGACGAGGAAAAGCAAGAAGAAGTATCCGATGGATCTGAGGGAGAAAATGAAGATTCGAATAAGGATGAAGAAGATGCAGATGGAGAAGAGACTCAGTCCATCAGTGTAGAGTATCAGGCTCATGTGCAAACATATGGCTGGCAGAAAACTGTAAAAGATGGAGAACTTGCGGGAACATCTGGACAGTCAAAACGAGTTGAAGCAATTAAAATGAAGCTGACGAATTTACCGGAAGAATATGAAGGCAGTGGCATTGAGTATGCGGTGCATGTACAGACATATGGCTGGCAGAATCCGGTAGCTGATGATGCCGTAGCAGGAACATCTGGTCAGTCAAAACGTCTGGAAGCAATTAAAATCCAACTTACGGGCGTTGACAAAGATAAATATGATGTGTATTATCGTGTACATGCACAGGGATACGGATGGCTTGATTGGGCAAAGGATGGTCAGGCAGCAGGAACACAGGGATATAGTAAGCGAATAGAAGCAATTCAGATTGCCGTTGTGCCAAAAGGAAGCGATGCACCTGGCTCTACATCCAGACCTTTTGTAAAAGAAAAAATGTCTATGCAATATAGTTCATATGCAGATGGTTTGGGATGGATGAATGCCGGTGATGGTAATGTATCCGGAACAAACGGACAATCCAGAATGCTGGAAGGGTTAACGGCATATATATTGAATGCTGATTACAGTGGAGATGTAGTATATGATACGTATATGCAGTATTCAGGATGGACCGGAGAAAAGAAAAATGGTGAAATTGCAGGGAATCCAGGCAATAGTATTCGAATGGAAGCAATAAAGATGCACCTCACTGGTGAGATGGACTCTAAATATGATTTGTATTATAGAGTTTATTGCCAGAATTACGGATGGCTTGGCTGGGCAAAGAACGATCAGATAGCTGGAACAATTGATTATAGCAAACGTATAGAGGCTGTTCAGATTAAGCTGGTGCAAAAGGATGGAACTCCACCTGGAGAGACTTCAAATACTTACAAACAGGCAAAAATAAAATACAAAACACATGTACAGACTTATGGTTGGCAGGATTATGGATATGATGGAGAAGAAAGTGGTACAACAGGACAATCAAAGCGCTTAGAAGCAATTCAGATAAGCCTTCCGGATACCAGTATGAATCAGTTTCTTCAGTATAAGACGCATGTGCAGACCTATGGCTGGCAGGATTGGGGGACTGGAGGGAAGATATCGGGAAC
>ENA-OPCV01002375-OPCV01002375.1-human-gut-metagenome-genome-assembly--contig:-NODE-2375-length-11920-cov-2.419638_pt1 | contig 11920 bp, 10 predicted proteins | sample MGYA00241257_ERZ501494 | MGnify/ENA primary metagenome ERZ501494 (study PRJEB25962, sample SAMEA2042618) | human gut metagenome | biome: human gut; feature: human-associated habitat; material: faeces...
CTCACAGCTGCCCGCCGGTAAATTCAGCAAAACCTCTGCTGGAGAAAATCTGCCCAACTCGCCGATCACCCGCTTTTCCCAATCGGAATCCACCTGTAAAGCGTACACCTCGCCGGTAGAAACATCCGAAAAAACTACGCCAAAACACTCCTGCTGAGGATGACGGAAGATAAGACACAGATAATTATTGCTGCCTGCATCGAGCATATTGCTTTCCAGCACGGTACCGGGCGTAATCACGCGGATGATTTCCCGCTTGACCAGTCCTTTTGCAGTGGCGGGGTCCTCCATCTGCTCGCAGATTGCCACCTTATACCCCTTTTTGACCAGTCTGGCTATGTAGTTTTCACAGCTGTGGTACGGGATGCCGCACATCGGCGCACGCTCATCCAGACCGCACTCCTTGCCGGTCAAGGTCAGCTCCAGCTCCCGCGAGGCAATCAGCGCATCGTCAAAAAACAGCTCATAAAAATCTCCCAGCCTAAAAAACAGCAGCTGCTCCAAATACTGCTCCTTGACCTTCCAGTACTGGCGCATCATCGGGGAAAGTCGACTGACATCGACCGGTTTGCTCGAAATCTTTCTTTCCATCGTCGTTTCCTCTCTTCACTTGATCTGTGGCTGCTATACACAGAGGACAGCGCCTGTCCTTTCTGTACAACAGCCGATCGGTTTGTTTTTGTATACAGGGTCAGCCAGCACCCTAAGGATGCTGGCTGACTTCGCTGTTGTCTTCCGATTAGTGACAGCCCGAGCAGCCGCTGCAGTTTCCGCCGCAGCTTGCCTGCATCTCGATGGTGTCAGGGTCCTCACCGTTGACCGAACCGTAGAGGATGGTGCTGATGAAGTTCATCATGCCGTCTACCTCTGCTTTTGCAGCATTGAATTCAGCCATGTTTGGATTTGCCATTACTTCCTGGTACAGAGCTTTCAGCTCCTTGTCCAGCTGGTTGAGTTTCTCAGGATTTTTGTTTTCCTGAGACATCTCTACGCTCAGCTCAGAACGTTTGAGGTTGAATTTTGCAATCAGCTCCTGCAGCTTTTCATCCTCATCGTTCGCTTTTTTTGCAGCGTCGATTCTCTTGTATCGTTCGTCCTGCTGGATCAGCTTACCCAGCTCTCTGGCCATTGTGATGATGTCCATTGTGATCTCCTCCAGAATTGAATATCTATTGTCTCCTGCACTACACCGTATCAGGATGCCGCACAGGGTCAACGCTTAAGATTTATTCTGCCAGCTCGCCCTCATATTCCGAGCGCAGCCCTTTTGTGATGCGCACCTGACAGAAGGTTCCCACCCTTTGCTCTGTGGACGGGAACTGTACCAGCATCCCGTTTTCACATCTGCCGGTCATCCAGCCTTCCCGGTGCTCGCTGGGATGCTCGACCAGCACCCGCAGCACCCTGCCTTCCATCGCGCGGTTGTCCTCCTCACTGATGGTATGCTGAAGCGCAATCAGCTCGTTGAGCCAACGGGTCTTTTCCTTGTACGGAACCGGGTCGTCCAGCAAAGCTGCCCGGGTGCCCGGTCGCGGAGAAAAGATGAAGGTAAACATACACTGGTAGCGCACCTGACGGCACAGCTGCATCGTCTGCTGGAAGTCCTCATAGGTTTCGCCGGGGAAGCCCACGATGATGTCGGTGGTAAAGGTGACATCCGGCATCTTCTGGCGGGCATATTCAATCAACGACAGATAATGCTCTTTGGTATAGCGGCGGTTCATCTGGCGCAGCACCCGGTCGGAACCGCTCTGCACCGGAAGATGGATGTTGTGGCAAATCTTTTTGCTTTGCGCAATCAGGTCGATCAATTCCCTGGTGCAATCCTTTGGATGGGAGGTCATAAAGCGGATGCGGAAATCCCCCTCCAGCGACTCGATTTGAGAAAGCAGCTGGGTAAAATTGATTGGCTGCGACAGCCCTTTGCCGTAGGAATTGACATTCTGACCCAGCAGCAGGATTTCCTTGTAACCAAGAGCGATGATTTCCTTTGCTTCCTGCAAGATTTCCTGCGGTTCACGGCTGACCTCTCTGCCGCGCACATAGGGGACGATACAGTACGAACAGAAATTGTCGCATCCGTACATAATCTGCAAAGAAGCCTGCACGCCATCTGCGCGGCGCATCGGCAGTCCCTCCGCAATCGGGTTTTCTCTGCCTTCTCCTTCAAAGTAGTTGACCACCCTGCGCTCCCCTTTGAGCAGTCGGTTGATCAGCTCCGGCAGGGTGTACAGCACATGGGTTCCAAAAATCAGCTCAACAAACGGATAGCTGACCCGAATCTGGTTGACCATCTCCTTCTGCTGCATCATGCAGCCGCACAGACCCACGATGATAGAAGGATTTGCCGCCTTCAGGCGTTTGAGCTCTCCGACCATGCTTAACAGTCTGACCTGTGCATTTTCTCGGATGGCACAGGTGTTGTACAGGATAATATCCGCCTGGTCCTCCTGCTGCGCCGGTTCACAGCCCATGTCCAGCAGCATTCCCATGATTTTTTCACTGTCTGCCACATTGCCCTGACAGCCAAAGGTTCTGACCCACGCCCGCGGCGTGTGTCCCATCCGATGCACCAGCAGCTGACGGTTTTCTCCTGCCATCTGCCACTGCCGCATCATCTCCTCCCGAGAAACCACCACAGGCGGCTTGCTGTTCGGCTGTGTATCCACTAACTGTTTTCCCATTTCTGTAGCTCCCCTGTATTCCAATCAAAGTAATTGTTTTCCGATCAGTATCTGTCGTTTGCCTGCCGTTATTCCATTCTGCCTTCATTCCCGCAGACTATTTGCGTTTTTCCATCGGTATTCATAAGATTTTCTGCTTTTTCGACAGGCATTTCTTTGTAAATAGTTTAAATACTATCCTTTATTATACAATTTTCCGGCATTTTCGTCAATGCTGACTCTCCTGCGTTTTTGACCATTTGTCTCGAACGCTTTTCCTGTTTTTGAGGCTTTTTTCGTCATTTCCAACGACAATTTTGCGCAGCGTTTTGTGCAAAATCCTGTCATTTTTTTGGGAATCTTTCAAAAAGGAATTGAAAAGAAAGCCTGCGAATGCTATGATAAAGTAAGAATTGATGAAAAATAAACAAACCCAACCTAAAGGAGTGTTTTTATGATGAAATATTACATCGGCATCGACCTGGGCGGAACCAACATCGTCGCAGGCGTGGTGGACGAACAGTTTCAACTGATTGCCAAAGCCAGCGAAAAAACCCTGGTAGGACGCCCTGCTATAGAAATTGCTAAAAGTATGGCAAAAGCTGCCCGCACCGCTGCACAAAATGCCGGTGTCCCAATGGAGCAGATTGAAATGGTGGGCATCGGCTCTCCCGGCATTGTGGACAATCAGAAGAAGGAAGTCATCTACGCCAGCAACCTCTACTTCCAGAATGTCCCCATCGGAAAGATGGTGGAGGACGAGCTGCACAAGCCGGTCTTTATCGCCAATGATGCCGATGCGGCAGCCTACGGCGAATTTATGGCAGGCGCCGGCAGAATGAAGGATGGCAAACACATCTCGAATATGCTTGCCATCACGCTGGGCACCGGTGTCGGCTCCGGCATCATCATCAACTCCAAAATCTACAACGGCTACGGCTTTGCCGGCGGCGAGTTCGGACACTCGGTCATCTGCCTGAACGGACGCCAGTGCACCTGCGGTCGCAAGGGCTGCATCGACATCTACTGCTCCGCTACCGGACTGATTCTGACCACCAAAGAGCAGATGAACAAAAACCCGGATTCCCTGATGTGGAAGCTGTGCGACGGAGACATCGACAAGGTCGACGGACGCACCTGTTTTGATGCAGCTGCCCAGGGAGATAAAGCCGGTCAGGCTGCGGTGGAAGAATACACCGGTGTTCTGAGCGAAGTGATTGTCAACGCGGTCAATACCCTCCAGCCGGAAATCATCTGTCTGGGCGGTGGTGTTTCCAAGCAGGGAGAAAACCTGCTGCGCCCGATTCGCGAACACATGAACCGCTTCTGCTTCGACCGCTTCTCTCAAAACCGTACCGAGGTGCGCATTGCCGAGCTGGGCAACGACGCCGGCGTTATCGGTGCTGCCCTCATCGGTCTACAGGCATAAGCGATGGCTGCTATGTCCACTTTGGTACCATTGCGAAAGCTGCTGCATTTCTTCTGGCCCTCCCGCTGCCCCTTCTGCGGAGAGATTATCCCTGCCGAGCGCCGCTGCTGTTCCCGCTGCAAAAACAGCCTTGCCTGTGACCATCCTGCCTTTTTTCTGGATGGACTGGATGCCTGCTTTGCCTTTGCCGATTACTCCCACGAAGCTGCGCAGGCGGTGCATCGGCTCAAGTTTCAAAACCAACCGCAGTTAGCGTGCGTTTTTGCCATTTTGATGGCACAGCACCTCGGTCCTGCCTTATTGGAAGAAGAGCCGGATTTGCTCTGCGGAGTTGCCATGCACACAAAGCGCAAACGAAAACGAGGCTACAATCAGGCACAGCTGATTGCGCAAGAACTTGCCAAACAGCTGCATCTGCCCTGTCAACAGCTTTTGGAAAAGACTGCCGCTACCGCTGCCCAGCACACCTTGAGCGCAGCAGAACGGCGCACCAATTTGCAGGGTGTCTACCGCGTTCTGGATGAACAGCAGGTCGCAGGCAAACGCATCCTGCTGGTGGACGATGTCATCACCACCGGCTCCACTATGCTCGCCTGCGCCCAGGCTCTGCGACAGGCAGGAGCCATTTGGGTGGGAGCCGTTGGCTTTGCACATCCCTTTCCTTCTTCCTCCCGGGAAGGCCACGAACCACCCAAAGGTTTTTAACGGAAAACACCCCATCTGTTTTCAAGCAGATGGGGTGTCCTTTTATACGGTATCCTTCCAAATCAAACGCCGAATGTTTTTTGTCTATAAGACCTATCTGGCGCGAAAGCTTTTGCAGCTGGTTTCACAGCGCTCCTGTGCGCCGTATCCGCTGATGTCCACCTGCTCGGCAGTACAGCTGCCCTGGGTGTTGTACACACAATGCTCCGCTGTACATTTAATCATGCAGTCCGGGTTTGGATGGGAAAACTGGGTCGCATTGGAGATTTCTCCTGTTCCCTTTTTGTGGAAGCTCTGGCATTCGGTTTCACTGCACCGGCAGGCTCCTCTTCCCTGCACCTTGATGGCAGGCTGACAGCAGCAGCAATTCTGATTGCTAGCGCAGCTGGTCACATGACAGGTCAATTTACTCATCGTTCATCCTTCTTTCTAAAAAGAATCTGTGGAAAAACTGGATTCTACTGTCTTTTTCCGCTCTTATTTTGCTCCGGCTCAGGAATATTTATTCCTCATTCCAAAATTTTCTCTGATTATTGTCACATAATTGATAAAAAGTAATCGAAAGTCCTTCTTTTTTCGCGGAAGTTATGCTAAGATATAAAGTAAAGAATCTTTAAAAATTCAAAAATCGAGATAGATTAGGAGGTTCCTCTGTTGAAAAAAAATATCTCCAAGCCACTCAGACGTGTACTCAGTGTTGCCCTCAGCCTTGTTTTTGCCTGCCAAATGGCGTTGCCCGCCTTCGCACAGGCTGCTACTACCCCGCAAACCGGCACGACTACACCGCCTACTACCGAGCAGCAACCTGCACAGGGCACAACCAACAATCCCACCGGCACAACCGGAACCGATGGTACCACCGGAACGACCGATGCTTCCGGCACTACCGGCACTGCTGGCACGACCGGTACCACCGGCACAGCAGACAACACCGTGACAGCTCTGCCCACCATCACTTCCGATTCCTACATCGTGATGAACGCTGAAACCGGTCAGATTTTGATTTCCAAAAACCCGGACAAACGGCAGTATCCCGGTGACATCACCAAGATGCTCACCTCCGCCCTGGCTTTGGAGTATGTGGACCCGGAAGGCAGCTACACCATTACCACCGAAGACGTCTTCCCCACCTACCCCGAGTCCTACCGCTTCAGCAACGGCACCTATGTTGCCATCACCCAGGACGAGGTGGTCAAGATTCGTGACCTGTTGTACGGCTCGCTGATTCAGTCCGCCGACGATACCGCCAACTCCCTTGCCGACTGTGCTGCTAAATTGGCAAATCGTTCGGTCGCGATGGAGGACGGCTCCACCAGCTACACAGCCGGATTTATGGAGATTCTCAACGAAAAGGTAAAATCGCTGGGATGTGTCAATTCCAATTTTGTTAATCCACATGGACTGTACAATGAAAATCAGTACACCACCGCCTATGACATGGCACTGATTACCCGCTACGCACTGGGGACACCCAACTTCCTGCAATATTTCGGTCAGACCGAATATTCGATGGAGCCTACCAACAAACAATCTCTGCCCAGAAACTGGCGACGCAACAGCGACGAAAGCATGATGCTCTCCTCCAGTGAAAACTATTACAACGGTATTCTGGGCATGAAGGTCGGTCACACCACCCAGGGCAATTATACCGGTGTCGCTGTGGTGGAGCGGGATGGCGTGCGACTGATCTGTGTTGCTCTCAACTGCACCGGCAGCAGCGCCTATGCTTTGCAGACCGACATGACCAATCTGTTCAACTACTGCTACGGCAATTTCACTCCCATCACCTACACTGCCGCTGAATTAGCTCCCGAAGGCTTCCGTACGCCGGTTTACAGCACACGCAGCGAAGGAACCGAAGGCAGCGAATATATCGGAAATGCTACCTATTCCACCGATTCGGATTTTACCGTCCTGCTGCACAAAAACTTTAGCAAGGACGACATTGTCCTCACCTCTGACATCCCCGGCAGATACTATCAGGATGAGGAAATGGCATCGACCATCACCTTCTCCATTTCCAACAGCCGTATGCAGGAAGCCGCACAGTACATGGTCCCTACCATGGCGGCACTGAAGCTAAAGGTAAATGTACTGACCTTTAACGAAATCAAAGCTCAGAAGCAGCAGGCACGCCAGGAGCTGTTTACCAAAATCTTCAATGTTGTCAAGATTGTCTTCATCATCTTTTTGGTGCTGCTCATCCTGCTCCTGATTGTTCGCTTCCACAACAAGCGTAAGTATAAAAAGCGCATCGCACGCAAGCGTGCAGCGGAGGCACGGCGCCAGCAGCTGCAACAAAACAGCGCACAACAACGCAGCCCGTCCTCATCCAACCCACCCAGAAGAAAGCGCTAACCAAAAGAACCTATAAAAAAATCCCGAACCGGTCGGTTCGGGATTTTTCTTTACTTCGTTTACTTTAAGAAGCCCTCTACAATCTTTGCCTCTGCTTCTTCCGAGGTAAGACCCAGACTCATCAGCTTGATCAACTGCTCACCGGCAATCTTGCCGATTGCCGCCTCATGAATCAGCTGAGCGTCGATGTCATTGGCGGTCAGCTCCGGTACAGCGCTGACCACACCCTTTTCCATGATGATGGCATCACACTCCGAGTGACCTGCGCAGCGGTTGTTTCCGTTGATGACCGAACGGAAATACTGGTAGGAATTGCCCTTTGCAACCGAGCGGGAGACCAAATCTGCACTGGAATCTGCCCCGTCCAAATCCACCTTGAAGTAGGTTTCTGCACGCTGCTCCCCATGGGTCATAATCTTTTCGCGGATAATCAGCTTAGCATCCCCTTGCAGAACGGCTGTGGTTTCCCGTTTGGTGGAGTCCACTCCTTTGATCTGCACGGTATCCATCTCCATGTAGCTGCTTTCTGCCATCTCGATATGAGTCTTCGGATTGATGATGCGTTTGCCGGTGCCATCGCCGATGCCGATGTGCTTTTCCTCATAGCGCACTCGCGCATTTTTGGAGAGGAAAAAGCGGTGGATTCCGTTGTGCTGGGAATCTTCCTCGCCGTCCACATGGACGCCGCAGCCTGCCACGATAACGATGTCCGAATTTTCTCCCACATAGAAGTCGTTATACACCAAGTCATTCACATTGCTCTTGGTCACACAGGCAGGAATATAGACGGTTTCCTTTGTGTTCGGCTTGATAATGATGTCGATGCCGGGTTGTCCGACCTTTGGCACAATGTCAACATTTTCGCTGGACTGTCTGCCTGCGCAGCCGCTGTCCTCGCGGATGTTGAAAGCTCCCTTGATCTCACCGGAAATATCCGAAATCATACTCAACAGTTTTTTGGTAATATCATTCATCACAATTTCCCCCTTGTTCAAACAGCGGTCCTCTTCCCTTTGGGCAGTACTGACAGTTTTCATCCAGCAGCTGCGGCAGGATCTGCTCCTTGGTGCCTCGCGCTGAAATCTTTCCGTCTGCCAGGACAATGATTTCATCGGCAATGTCCAGGATTCGCTCCTGATGGGAAATAATGATGATCGAGCCGTTGATTTCCCGACGCATATCGCGGAACACTTCAATCAGATTGTTGAAGCTCCACAGGTCGATGCCTGCCTCCGGCTCGTCAAAAATGCTCAGCTTAGTCTTGCGCGCCATCACGGTGGCAATCTCGATTCGTTTGATCTCGCCGCCGGAAAGGCTTGCGTTGACCTCGCGGTCGATATAATCCTTTGCACACAGTCCCACCTGCTTGAGGTAGGAGCAAGCCTGACAGTCGCTGATTTCCTTGCCCGCTGCCAGACCAATCAAATCGCGCACAGTGATGCCCTTAAAACGAATCGGCTGCTGAAAAGCAAAGCTGATGCCTTTCTTGGCACGTTCGGTGATGTTCATACCGGTGATGTCCTCACCGTCGAGCAAAATCTGTCCCTTTTCCGGCTGAAGAATTCCGGCAATGGTTTTTGCCAGGGTGGATTTTCCTCCGCCGTTTGGTCCGGTAATGACTACAAATTTTCCGCTGTCAACGGTGAAGCTGATGTCACGCAGAATCTCCTTCTGTGTATTGTTGCTAAATTCATCCTCTACACTCAGAGAAATATTTTTTAATTCGAGCATATCGTCACTCCATATCTATAATTCCATCTGCAGTTATTGCATTAAAATCCTTCTTTAAAAATACTCTTTTTTAGTCTACTTGTCAAGTTTTTTCCCTTTTTTAGCGAAGTTCTGCAAAATCATGCTGTCGATTTTCCTATAAATCATCCAGTTTTTCCGTCTATCTTTTACAAAACAACAAGGGCTGCAAAAGGTTTCATCCTCTTGCAGCCCTTGCCGTTATAAAGGTTTTCTGGTTTTTAATGTAATCGAGCGCGGTCTACCACCTTGGACATTCCGTTGAGTACAATATACAACAGAATGATTTCAAACGGCAGTGCCACAACATTTTTAATCACCCTTGGACCCAATGCACCCAAAAACGGCATTCCATACAAAAGGGAAATCCAAAAGGTGTTCAAGCAGCAGTTGAGCAGCAACGAAATTAAGCTCTTGGATGCAATCGCACGAAAGATGGTGCATTTTTCCCGGTACAAGAAACATCCATACACCATTCCGCCCAACATCGCCGTCAGGGTAAAGCCAAAGAAATACGCGCCGTCCGGCTTGAGCAGATACTTGATGATGTCTCCGGCTCCTGCTGCAATCGCTGCTGTAAACGGTCCATACAACATACCCAGCAGCGCGGTGATCAGATACCCCAACCCAATCTTCAGTGTTTCGGTCAAACGAACCGAACCCACAAACGAGATGACGATGCTCATTGCCAACAGCATCGAAACACCGGTCAGGGTGCGCACAGATTTCAGCTCCTGTGCAGACTGACGAAATTTTTGGGAGATTGATAAGGTTCCCCCACATTCATTTGACATAAAGCTCATAAGAATCATACCTCCTAAACAAATTTGACGGCTGTACAAACTTGGAGATATGCTCCTTGTATGTAACAGCGGGATGCGACAGACAGACCGCAAATCCTGTTTCGGATTTTTCGTCCCAGCAACAACTCCCCGTTTGCCGAACACTTAACGCCTGTTTGTCTACTCTGCTTATGTCCTCCTCATTATAGCACTTTCTTTACAAATTTCAACTGTTTAACTTTTCACGATTTATCATTTTGCACAATTACTTTTTATTAAATTCCGCTTTTGTCCGCATTTTCCAGAAAAAACCTTGTAAATATCTACAAGAAATCCTTCTTGTTTTTATAAAAACAGCGATTTTTCTGCACACCCCTACCAATAATTCCGTATTTTGAAATATTTTATTCAAAAATTCAAAGGGATTTTCTAATTTCCCGAAATATGCTATAATAAAGTTGTTTTTAAGAAAAGGAGCAACCCCTTTCATAAGGAGGAAGAAAAAAATGGAAAAGTCTAAAGTTTATTTTACCTCAATGAAGGTAAATGCCGGAACAAATCTTCTGAAAAAGCTCAATCATCTGGTGCGCGAAGCAGGTATTGCCAACATTGATTTTGAAAACAAATACACTGCTATCAAAATTCATTTTGGCGAACCGGGCAACCTTGCCTATCTGCGCCCAAACTATGCAAAGGTCATCGTGGACCTGGTCAAAGAACTGGGCGGCAAGCCTTTCCTGACCGACTGCAACACCCTGTATGTCGGACGCCGCAAAAATGCACTGGACCATCTGGACAGCGCTTATGAAAACGGCTACAATCCCTTTGCCACCGGCTGCCATGTCATCATTGCCGACGGCTTGAAGGGCACCGACGAAGCATTGGTGCCGGTCAACGGGGAATATGTGAAGGAAGCCAAAATCGGACGTGCGGTCATGGATGCCGACATCGTCATCTCCCTCAACCATTTTAAAGGTCATGAATCCACCGGATTTGGCGGCGCCTTCAAAAATCTGGGCATGGGCTGCGGCTCCCGCGCCGGCAAGATGGAAATGCACAGCAGCGGCAAACCAAACGTACATCCCGAGCTTTGCATTTCCTGCGGAGAATGTCGCAAAAACTGTGCGCACGATGCCATCAGCTTTGTAGACTATACCGGTGAAAACCGCCCGGGCAGCCGAGCTGAACGCAAAAACGCCAAAAAGCGCGCCTTCATCGACCACAACAAATGTGTAGGCTGTGGACGCTGCATCGGTGCCTGCCCGGAAGATGCGGTCAAAGCCGGCACCGATGAAGCCAATGACATCCTTAACTACAAAATTGCCGAATACACCTACGCTGTCATCCACGGTCGCCCGAACTTCCACATCAGCTTGGTCATCGACGTTTCTCCTTACTGCGACTGCCATGCCGAAAACGATATTCCAATCGTTCCTGATATTGGTATGTTTGCCTCTTTTGACCCGGTAGCACTCGACCAGGCATGTGCCGATGCGGTCAACCGTCAGCCGGTCATCGAAGGCAGTGTTCTGTCGGAAAAAGAACATTGCCACCACGACCACTTCACCGATACCCATCCCGACACCAACTGGGAAAGTTGTTTGGAACACGCTGTCAAAATGGGCATGGGCAGCCGTGAATATGAATTGATTGAAATCAAATAAAACACACACATAAAAAGACCTCCCGAGGGAGGTCTTTTTTTAACATACACGAAGCAATTACGCCTTCTTCTTGAACAATGTCTGGCAGCCTTCTTTTGCAAGAATGAGTGACAGAAGAACAAGTAAGCTTCCGATTATTGCACGGATCCAGCTCCACATATCGACTGCGTTTGTGACGTTTGCGTAGATGGTCTGAAGAAGTGAGATTACTGTTACGATAAGCATAAATGCCATTGGGATGATGAGCATCTTATTGTTTTTGCCGACTTTACCAAGCCATGCAGCTACAGCTAACAGACCAAGTGCAGCAAGCAGCTGATTGGAAGCACCAAACAATGCCCAGATCTTTGCATAACCTGTCATACCAAGTGCAATGCCAAGAACTACTGTAATAATTGTAGCAAAATATGGATCTGTTAAAACTCTCTTAATGCCTGTAGCATCCTTGTATGTCTCACCAGGTGCTAACCAGAACTCCTGGAACATATATCTAGCAAGACGAGTTGCAGTATCAAGTGAAGTCAGACAGAATGCAGAAACAGCAAGGATTAACAGTGAGTAGATAACACT
>ENA-OPCV01002377-OPCV01002377.1-human-gut-metagenome-genome-assembly--contig:-NODE-2377-length-11907-cov-4.338593_pt1 | contig 11907 bp, 6 predicted proteins | sample MGYA00241257_ERZ501494 | MGnify/ENA primary metagenome ERZ501494 (study PRJEB25962, sample SAMEA2042618) | human gut metagenome | biome: human gut; feature: human-associated habitat; material: faeces...
AGGTTATCAGCTTATATTGAGGCCCGAAACGGCTGATGAGGATGGAAACCACCAACGGTCCACCGGCCAGTCCCAGTTTCACGGGTTGGGGAATGCCGGGGAACATGAACGGCAGACTGCCCAAGATACATCCCAGGGCAATACCCAGGAAGATAGGAATCAAGTTGGGATGGTTGAGACGCTTCAGCGAGTTACCCAGCACCTTCTCCGCATGACTCACGGCAAGCTCACTGCCTACAATCGTCACACGGTCTCCCATCTGCAACTGCAAGTGGGGAGTTGCCACCAGATCCACGCCCGAACGGTTGATACGGGTGATGCAGGCACCGAAGTTGTTACGTATCTTGAGCTGAGACAGAGACTTGCCGTTCAGTTCCGGCTTGGTGATGAGGATGCGGCGTGAAATCAAGTTCTTGTCCTCCCGTTCCCACTCCACCGAAATTTTTCTTCCGAAGAAGGCAACAATGGCCTCCACATCTTTCGGGTTGGCAATGAACAGAATTTCATCCTGCATGTGCAGCACCGTATCGGCATTCGCCAGTTCTGTTTCCTGACTGCCGGTGTGCCGGATGCGGGAGATGACAAACGCACGGTTCAACAATGGTTTCACATCTCTGATCCGCTTGCCGTCTATTGCCTCATTGCGTATCTCTACCGATATGGGACGCACGGTCAGCTCCTGCAGATGACCCAGCCCGTGCTCGGCATCCTCCTCTTCTTTTTGGGTGTTAATCCGCATGAAAATCTTCAAGGCTAGCAGCGCCAGGATGCAGCCCACCACCCCCAGCGGATAGGCAACGGCATATCCGAGTGCGATTTCCGGAGCATCCACCCCGTTGAGGTCACTGTTTGCCTGCTGGGCAGCACCCAGACCGGGGGTATTGGTCACGGCTCCGGACAAGATACCCACCATCGTAGTAATGGGGATTCCGGTGGCAAAGTGCAACACAATGGTGATAAGCACGCTGAGAAAGACGGAAAGCATTGCTACCATGTTCAGCGTAAGTCCGCCCTTCTTGAAAGCGGAGAAGAATCCCGGTCCCACTTGCAGACCGATGGAATAGACAAACAGTATCAAGCCAAACTCCTTCAGGAAGTGCAGCAGATGTTCGTCGAGGTTCATGTCGAAATGTCCGAAGACAATGCCCACAAACAAAATCCAGGTGACACCCAGCGAGATGCCTGCCACCTTCAACTTGCCCAGCATGATACCGAAGGTGATGACCAGGGACAGAATCAGGACAGAGTGTGCCACTCCTCCGCCCCAAAGATTGGGATAACCCTCAAAGAGGTTTCTTAATAGTTCCATAGTTTCTATCTTTAGTTTTTACTTTTCAGCCTTATTGTTTAATTCTTAATTCTCTATTTAAAAAGTGTATCCCCACAGAAATCACTTCTCCGGGGATACGCATTTCACACATAAAAAATAACTACTATTATAAAGGCATGTTGCCGTGCTTTTTCGGTGGATTGCTCTGATTCTTGTTGTGCGCCATCTCCAATGCCTGCACTAGCTTGTAGCGGGTATCGCGCGGCATGATGACCTCGTCTATGAGGCCACGCTCGGCAGCGCGGTAAGGGTTGGAGAACTTGCTTTCGTACTCCTTGATAATCTCCTGCTTCTCTTCGGCAGAGGACTTACGGTAGAGGATGTTCACCGCACCCTCGGCACCCATCACGGCGATTTCCGCCTGCGGATAAGCCAGGTTCACGTCGGCACCCGTCGGTTTGCTGGACATCACGATGTAGGCTCCGCCGTATGCCTTGCGGGTAATCAGCGTTATCTTGGGCACGGTGGCCTCGGCATAGGCATAGACAATCTTGGCGCCGTGGCGGATGATGCCGTTGTGCTCCTGCATCGTTCCGGGCAAGAAGCCGGGAACATCTTCGAAGGTTATCAGCGGGATGTTGAAGCAGTCGCAGAAACGAATGAAACGTGCCGCCTTGTCGCTGGCATCAATATCGAGCACACCTGCCAAATAGGCAGGTTGGTTTGCCACGATACCTACCGAACGCCCGTTCAGGCGACCGAAACCGATAACGACGTTCTTGGCAAAGTGAGGCATCACTTCGAAGAAGTACTGGTTGTCCAGCACCGGTTCTATAATATCCTTGATGTCATAGGGCATGTTCGGGTCCTCAGGAATGACGGTCTGAAGCGCCTCTACCCGGCGATGGATATCGTCGGAACAGGGAGTGAAGGGAGCATCTTCCATATTGTTGGACGGCAGGAAGCTCAGCAGCTCGCGGATGCTCATCAGTGTCTCCTCCTCCGTATTGCACATGAAGTGGGTAACGCCGCTCTTGCTGCTATGCGTATAGGCACCGCCCAGTTCCTCCTTGTCCACCTCCTCGTGGGTCACGGTCTTTACCACGTCCGGACCGGTGATGAACATGTGGCTCTGCTCCTTTACCATGAAGATAAAGTCGGTAAGCGCCGGAGAGTAGCATGCCCCACCGGCACACGGACCCAGAATGGCAGATATCTGCGGAATGACACCCGACGCAATGGTGTTCTGATAGAAGATGGAGGCATAGCCTGCCAAGCTGTTCACACCTTCCTGGATGCGTGCGCCGCCCGAATCGTTGAGGGCAATGACGGGAGCACCGTTCTTCAGGGCAAGCTGCTGCACCTTCACAATCTTTGCGGCATTCGTCTCGCTGAGCGAACCGCCATGCGCCGTGAAGTCGTAGGCATAGACAAATACAAGGCGGCCGTCTATCTTTCCGTAACCGGACACCATGCCGTCTCCGGCAATCTGCTTCTTCTCCATGCCGAAGTTGGTGCAGCGATGGTTCACGAACTTGTCCAGCTCATTGAACGAGCCTTTGTCCAGCAGCATGTCAATACGTTCGCGGGCAGTCATGCGGCCGGAGGCGTGTTGTTTCTCTATCTTGTCTACGCCCCCACCCAGCGAGGCACGTTTGTCCAGTTCCTCAAACTGGCGGTATATTTCTTCTCTGTTCATATTTGCATTTACAATTTAGTGATTTATAATATACGGACTGAATGCGACTCGGGATTATTCCTCCTTTATCAACTCCAATTCAATCAATACTTGGTTGGCATTTACCGGTTCGCCCTCGCTCACGAGAATGTTGCGGACGATGCAGTCGGCATTTACCTTATAGTTACTCTGCATCTTCATGGCTTCCAGCACCACGGCAATGTCTCCGGCAGCCAGTCGGTCGCCCACCTTGACGGGGATGCTCACTACCTTGCCCGGCATCGGTGCCAGAATCTTGTCGCCCTGCTTCTCGTCGGCTCCTTTCTTCATGTGCAGATACTTGGCTTGCGTGTCTACAATGTCTACGTGGAAGGAACGCTGGAGCATGCTGATGTCATAACTCTTGCCGCCCTCGCCGCGCACAAGGCCTGCGTTGAACGAGTTTCCGTTGTGCAGGATGGAGCAACTTCCGTTCTCTGCCATCACAATGTCCACTTCGTAGGGCTTTCCGTCAATGGTAAGTTGTACCTTATTCCCTTCCTTACCCACCAGGGTAATGTCTGCGATACGGTCTCCTATATGTATTTCCATTATTAATTATCCATTATCAATTATCCATTCCTTAAATCCTGAGCACTCCCTTCTGCAAGCCAAATCCCCCCCAACGGCTGATGGGGCGGGCATCGGGTAGCTGTGCCGAAACATTCTCCTCCAGATTAACCAGATAGTCCATATAGGCAGCTATCATGGCTATGTTCTCCAACTCTTCGTTGGCAGTGTTGGTGCGTACCAGCATGCGGGCGTTCTTCTCGATAAAGAGGGTGTTGTACTCTCCCTTCACAAAGTCGGGCACGTGCATGATGCGCTTCAGATAGGCAAGGTTGGTCTTTACGCCCGTAATTTTGTACTCGTAGAGCACGGCGCATACGCTCGATGGCATACTGGCGGGTGGTTGCCCATACGATGAGCTTACCTATCATAGGGTCGTAGTAGATGGGAATCTCATAGCCGTCGTACACATAGCTGTCTATACGCACACCGATTCCGTTCGGCTCCGTCAGTTGCTTGATGACACCGGGAGACGGCATGAAGTTGTTTTCCGTATCTTCGGCACAGATGCGGCACTCTATAGCATGGCCGCGCTGGAACAGTTCCTCCTGCTTGAGGTGCAGCACCTCGTCGTTAGCAATGCGGATTTGCTCTTTCACCAGGTCCACGCCTACCACTTCTTCCGTGATGGGGTGCTCTACTTGCAAGCGCGTATTCATTTCGAGGAAGTAGAACCGACGGTTCTTGTCTACCAGAAACTCGATGGTACCTGCACCGGAGTAGTTTACTGCCTTGGCTGCGGCAACCGCCTTCTCTCCCATCTCCCGGCGCAATTCCGGCGTAAGGAAGGGTGACGGGCTTTCTTCTACCACCTTCTGATTGCGACGCTGCACGGAGCATTCGCGGTCGAAGAGGTGGATGACGTTGCCGTGGTTGTCGCCCAATATCTGGAACTCGATGTGGTGGGGTTCTTCCACGAACTTTTCCAGATAGACCGTGTCGTCTCCAAAGGAGGACATGGACTCGGAGCGTGCCGTGTTGTAGGCTTCCACCACTTCGCTCTCGTTATGGATAAGGCGCATACCTTTACCACCGCCACCCATAGACGCCTTCAGCATCACGGGATAACCTATCTCGTTGCAGATGCGCACGGCTTCTTCGGCACTCTGCAAAGGTTGTTCCGTTCCGGGAACCACGGGTACGCCTGCCGCAATCATTCGCTTGCGGGCAGCTATCTTGTCGCCCATCGCCTCCATCGTCTCGGCGGCGGGACCGATAAAGATAATCCCTTCCTCCTTGCAACGGCGTGCAAACTCCGAGTTCTCCGACAAAAAGCCGTAACCCGGATGGATGGCATCGGCACCGCATCGCTTTGCCGTGGCAATCACTTTTTCAATATTCAGATAACTCTCTTTTGCCACGGCCGGTCCTATCGGATAAGCCTCATCGGCATATGCCACATGATGAGAGGTGCGGTCGGCCTCGGAGAAGACCGCAACCGTAAGCAGTCCCATCTCCCGGCACGAACGCATGACGCGCAAGGCAATCTCACCTCTGTTGGCAATCAATACTTTCTTAATCATTTTACTTTTTCTTTAATATATAAAGGATATATATAGTCACACCACAATGCGGACATACCTTTAACAAAGGCATTCCATTTCTTGTTTAAATGTTCAACTAATATCTTCGTACTGTCTTCCTAACCCACGAGCAAAGGCAGCCTTTAATGAATGGCAGGTCTTCTGACTGACTCCTAATCCTGAAGCCTTCCCGATATTTCAATGCATATCAGTGGCAAGGGTGTTTTTCATGATATAAACGGAGCTTCACAGCAGCGGGACTGTCCGGGATTTACACCCGATTCCCTTTTAATCCAGATGATGGAAACATGCATCCGGAACCAATTCGCGGGCAAAGATAACAAAAATTATCAGGAGTATTCGCAAACCTAATAGTTTTTGTTATCTTTGTCCCAGTTTTGGTTTCACCTCTCCCGGTTCTGTTGGAGATGAGTGATGAAAAAGGGAATCAGGTGCAAATCCTGAACAGACCCGCTGCTGTAAGTCCTTCCAAAATCTTTGAATATTCTACAAGCCACTGTCCGCCCGGCGGATGGGAAGGCATTCAAAGAGGGATAAGTCAGAAGACCTGCCAAGACAACATAGTTTTAGTGCTTTCGGGGAATAAAGCAACAAAACATTGAGTCGAGGCATTCTTTATCCATATAAAGGAATCTTTCTCTTTGTTCATTTTTCCTTGAGGGCAAGTTACGAACGCTTATAAGGAACTGAAATGAGATTCATCACAGGACTGCTATTTACATTTATCTGCCTACTGCCTGCAGGTAGTATGGCACAGAATAAGGTCACCTTATCCGGAAAAGTCATAGACCAGCACGGGACACCGATAGCCCAAGCCACCATCGCTGTGGAAAACACCACCTCCGGCACCTATACGGACGACCGGGGGAAGTATTCACTGCAAGTCGCTCCGGGCAAACACACCTTCGTCGTCTCCTTCCTGGGCTACCAAACCGTGAAACAATCCCTCGACATCCGGCAGGATAAAAAACAGAATTTCACATTGCAGGAAAGCGCCGTGGCATTGAATTCTGTCGAAGTATACGGAAAGACCCAAACGCAGAAAGTGAAGGAAGGGGCCTTTGCTGTCAATGCACTCGACATCAAGCCGATAGTAAACTCACTAAATAACCTCAACGACCTGGTGAACCGTACAACGGGCATCAAGGTGAGAGAGGAAGGCGGGGTTGGCTCGGACTTCGACCTCTCCATCAACGGCTTGTCCGGAAATTCAATCCGCTACTTTCTGGACGGAATGCCACTGGACACCAAAGGAAGCGGTGTTTCCCTCGCCAACTTACCCATTAACATCATAGACCGGATTGAGATATACAAAGGAGTAGTCCCTGCCAGCTTGGGAACAGATGCACTGGGCGGTGCCATCAATATCATTACAAAGCAGGAGAAGAAGAATTATCTGGATGTATCTTACGGCATCGGCTCCTTCCATACACACAAGACGGACCTGAACACCCAGTTCGTAGAAAAGGGAACCGGACTAATAGTCCGGCCAACCGTTGGCATCAACTACTCCAAAAACGATTATAGAATGAAGAATGTGCAGATGCGCGACGAAAGCGGAGACAATTTCATATATGGCAATCCCAAGCGTTTTCATGACGGCTACTTCTCGCTACTGGCACAGGTGGAAGCCGGATTTGTCAACAAATCCTGGGCTGATGCCTTCTTTGTTTCCGCCTCCTATTCAAAAACAGACAAGGAACTGCAGACGGGGTCTGTCCAAAACAAAGTATACGGAATGGCAGAAAGGAATTCCGATTCCTGGAACATCTCTGCCCGCTATCAGAAGTACAACTTCATCCTGAAGAACATGCAACTGAATGCCTCCCTCTCCCACACCTGGGACCATTCCTTGACCGTGGACACTGCCTATCGGAAGTACTATTGGGATGGAGGATACATCGTGAGCCAGCGCAACGAGATTATGGGCAAAGAACCATCCATGCGCCACTACAAGCGTCCGCTCACCATTATGCGCACCAACCTGGACTATCAGCTGAATACCCATCACAGCTTTAATCTGAACTACCATTTGAGCCGTACCGGAAACGACCGCTTCGATGACCTTGATACCAGCTTCGAGCCGTCAAAAGATGTGGTTACCAAACATATCCTGGGACTCTCCTACAACCAGTCTCTGTTGGATGGCAAGATGGAAAACGTATTCTTCATAAAAGACTACATCAACCATCCCAATATCCGGCAGACCGACCAATCCAGCGTGACCGGCTCGAAGGATGTGCAAGGTTCCACCACCAAGAACTACTTGGGCTACGGTGCTGGACTTCGATACACCATCGTAGAACCTTTATCCATCAAAGTATCCTACGAACATAGTGTGAGACTACCCATTGCCCGCGAGCTGTTGGGAAACGGTACCACCATCTATGCCAACGTGGCACTGAAACCGGAAAACAGTAACAACTTCAATGCTTCTCTATTCGGCACATGGCACCCGGGCAATGGACATACATTCTATTACGAGATGAGCGGATTTTTCCGCAAGGTAAACAACTACATTCAGACCAGCATTGCCGAGAAAGAAGGCACGATGCAATATACCAACGTCCCTGCCGTCCACGTGAAAGGTGTGGAAGGGGAAATACGCTACGACTGGCAAGGCAGACTGCAGCTCTCCACCAACGTCAGTTACCAAGACACCCGCGACCAGCAGAAGTACAAGGGCGACGGAAAACCCTCCGCCACCTACAACAACCGTGTGCCCAACCGTCCCTGGCTCTTTGGCAGTGTAGAAGCATACTATACCTTCCGCAACATCGCCCTGCCCGAAAGCAGACTGCGCCTGGGTTGTACCTATCAGTGGGTGCACTGGTACTTTTTGACCTGGGAAGCTTACGGCTCGTATGACAACAAGGCACGCATTCCCGCCCAGCACATCTGTAATGCCGACATCACTTACTCATGGAGACGCGGACGCTATAATCTGGCTTTGGAGTGTACCAACTTCCTCGACAAGACAGCCTATGACAACTACAAGCTGCAGAAGCCCGGACGTGCTTTTTTTGCTAAATTCAGACTATTCATTAACTAATCATTTAATAATTCATTCAAAATGAGAAAATTCAAATTTACACTGATTGCCTTTATGGCTGCCATGATGGCACTGTCATTCACAGCGTGTTCCGATGATGACCCGGAACCTAATCCTAATCCGGACCCGGAAGTCAATGAGGATAACTATCACTTCGACCTATTTGTAACCGTAGACAAGCACGGCGGGATGAGTAGCAAGAATACCACTATCGTCCATAGCGTCAACTCATTGGCCGCAGAGCAGGGTGTCATCACTGTGAAAAGAGAAGGTTCGGAACTGGGAGATTACTCCATGGAGACTATCTCTAAAGGAAAATATTACTACCAGATTCCCGCAACCAATGACCGTTTCGTGAAATATCAAATCAAGAACAATGCTGTTCAGGTAATTGCAGAACGTCCCTTCAAGACCAACAGCTATAAGGTGCGTGCCTACACACATGCCTGGATTGACGACAATACACTCATCATCATGTCTACCAATGGCGGGAAAGACCAAGTGATTTATACAAAGCTGAACGCAAAAGACCTGACAATCCTCGATGAAGGTACTCTGAACATACCTGATCCTACCAACTGGACCAAGCTGACAAGCTCCGGTATCCTTACCTACCGCAAATCGGACAATAGATTGTACTACTTCTATTATTGGAAAGAAAAAGCCGGTCTGACAATTGCAAGCGAACAAGAGCCTAATTTCCACACAGCCATCATCAATCCGGTAACTATGGAAGTAGAAAAAGACATCAAATCTCCCGTTGAAGGTGAAATGGCAGGAAGTGCCTATGGAGAGCTGATGCAAAACTGCGTGATGTATGACGAAGCAGACAACCTCTACCTGGCTTGTTTCCATGAAGAGGCAAGTGGTATTGAAAAGGGGATGCTACTACGCATTAAGGTAGGCGCAACAGAATTTGACACTTCCTACAACGGTTATCAAAATGCAGACGGTAAGTTGATGACAGTTCAGTATTTAGGAAACAACAAAGCTTTGGTCTATGCTCGCAATGACAAAGCTCCTATCAGCGATAAAGCAGCTGCTGCAGGAATCAAAAAGCCTACAGCTATCGATGCATTCTCACACTACTATACCGTCATCGACCTTGCCACCGGAACCAAGACACGCTTAAGCTATGATGGCAAGGAAATCGGTTACAGCGGCGGTCGCTTCTCACAGCGTTCTGTCATCTTCAACAACAAAGCATACATTGGTGTAAACACTGAAGAAGATGCCAACGCCGTTATCTACATCTATGACATCAAGACCGGTAATGTAGAGAAAGGAGCCGAAGTGGACGGACGCTTCTACTTCGATATGATACGTGTCATAGAGAACGATTAAAACAAGCATCAGTATTTATGAAGAATTTGTTTGTCTTTTTATTCCTTTGTAATTTCCTCCTCCTCTGCCATGCGCACGGGGGAGGCAATTACGAGCACAGCGATATGCTTGCAAGTATGAAACCCGGTGACAAGGCCGCCCTGCTCATGGTGCACTTCGGCACTACGCATGACGATACCCGTGCCCTCACCATTGATGCCATCAACGCCAAGGCACAAGCTGCCTTCCCGGAGTTGAAGTTCCAAGAAGCCTATACGTCGCGCATCATTATCCGCCGCTTGAAAGAGCGCGGCACCACGAAGCTGACTCCACTGGATGCCATGCTGAAACTGCGCAGCGAAGGTTACACACACCTCATCGTGCAGAGCACCAACATCATTGACGGAGTAGAAATGGAATCACTCCTCCGGGATGTGGAAAGCGCACTGCCCTTCTTCAAGGAAATACGCGTAGGTACTCCCCTGCTCTACTCTATAGAAGATGCAGAGAAGGTGGCAGATATTCTGGGCAACCGCTACAACGTCCCGGCACAAGGCAAAAAGGCTGCCAAAGAAAACTTCGTGCTTGTGGGCCACGGCACTTATACTCCTGCCACTGCCATCTACAGTCAGATGGACTATATGCTGAAAGCAGGCGGACTGACCAATTTCCATGTGGGCACCATCGAAGGTTATCCTACCTTTGACACCATGCTGGCACAACTGAAAGCCGGGAAAGCCAAACGTGTGACCCTCATCCCCTTCATGTTTGTTGCCGGAGACCATGCCAAAAACGACATTGCCGGAGAGTGGAAGGAGATGCTCGAGAAAGAAGGCTTCACCGTCAGTGCACAACTGGAAGGACTGGGACAAATTCCGGAAATTCAAGAAATATTCATTGACCATATCCGTTTCGGACTGAAGCACCGCATGCTGGACATCATGACGAAGAAGGCGGCCTATGCTGCCGGAAAAGACACAGAATAATATACCCATTAGTGGGTATTTAGTGTTCTTGAATCATCTTGTACTTTTGCAGGAAAAAAGCGAACGACAATGAATGTTATCACCAAACTGATGTACTCTATTCATAGGATACTGGGCACTTTGCTCTGTATCCTATTTCTCATGTGGTTCCTCTCCGCCTTCGTGATGATGTACCACCGCTTTCCCCGTGTCAGCGCCAAAGAGAAAATGCAAAAGCTGGATATGCTCTCCCAAACCGGAGACTCACTTCCGGACATCTCCTCCGTCACAGCCCGCCTGCCCCGTGGCGTAAAGGTCAGGTCTACGATACTGAACCTCAATGCCGGACACCCCGAGTTCAGCTTTAGTACCACAAAAGGCACGCTTCATTTCCTTGCCGATTCCACCATCTCACGACCCTCTCTGGACAGCGAACACCTGCACCGGACAGCAGCTTTGTGGTGTTCTTCTCCCATTACCCGTATCGACACCCTCCACTCTCTGGACCAATGGATTCCCTTCGCTGAACTGAAAAAGGAAATGCCCATTTATAAAATATACTTTGCCGACGATGCCGGGACACAGCTCTATCTGAGTTCACAAAACGGTGAGGCCTTGCAGTTCTCCAACAGAAGCGAACGCTTCTGGGCATGGCTGGGTGCCATTCCCCACTGGGTATACTTCACCTGGCTGCGGCAGGACACCGTCCTTTGGACTAAGACCGTCATCTGGCTCACAGCTCTGGGTTGTCTCATGGTCATTGCCGGCATTTGGGTAACTGTGGATGTATGGCGTAAGACGCACCGAAGCCGCCATCCCAAGTTCTCCCCCTACCGAAAAAGATGGTATCACTGGCACTACGTCAGCGGAATCTTTTTCGGCATCTTCGTACTGACCTTCACCTTCAGCGGCATGATGTCTCTGGCAGACATTCCCGAATGGATTCATAAACCGGCACTGAAGAAAGGCAGCGCCACACGCACGCTCCATGCCCGTGCCCCACAACCGGAGGATTACCCCTTGGACTACCGCCGTGTCATAGCTGCCTATCCCCAAGCTTTGCAGATAGAGTGGCGCAACTTCCGCGAACATCCCTACTACATCGTAAAAGATAGAAAAAACGAGTATTACATCGATGCCGCCGACAGCCTGCCGCGTCCGTTACAACTCTCCGAAGAAGAAATCCTGAAAGGCGTGGAAAGCATTTATACCTCCCAGCGTGATTCTTCACAACATATCCCCGGCATACGTATCTCCCGGCTCGAACATTTCGAGACCTACTATCGCGACATGAGCAATATGTATCGCGGACGACCCCAGCTTCCCGTCTGGAAGATAACGGTGGACGACCCGGACCGGAGCGTCTATTACATTCACCCGGAAACGGGAATCATCCGCCATGTAGACACCTCCTCCCGCTGGAAATACTGGAGCTATACAGCCCTGCACCGCATGCGTCTGCCCGG
>ENA-OPCV01002378-OPCV01002378.1-human-gut-metagenome-genome-assembly--contig:-NODE-2378-length-11904-cov-3.534560_pt1 | contig 11904 bp, 7 predicted proteins | sample MGYA00241257_ERZ501494 | MGnify/ENA primary metagenome ERZ501494 (study PRJEB25962, sample SAMEA2042618) | human gut metagenome | biome: human gut; feature: human-associated habitat; material: faeces...
CGTCAACATGGCCGATACCGAGCTGAATGCCAGAATGAAAGCGCTGACGGATGAGAAGGAATCCCTCAAGGTGCAGATCGCAGACGCGCAGCAGGCAGAAGTCGATCTGGAGGAACAGGCTACCAGACGCCGACAGATGTGGGACAGCATCATGGAATGCGCCGCGGGCTATACGGAATTTGACAATGAGCTCGTCCGGCAGGTCATCCAAAAGATCACGGTGGAGGACGCGGAAACCATCCGCATCCACTTCAGAGACTCGGACGAAGTGCTGGAACAGGAATTATAAAAAGAAATGGGGATGAAACCAATGGCAATTTTTCTAACAGGCGATACGCACGGCGACTTCAGCCGCTTCCGCCCGGAGGTCTTCTGGGAACAGGAACGCTTGGCCAAAGAGGATTATGTGATCATCTGCGGGGATTATACCGAGTAAATTTCTATACCGAAAAATTTCAGAATCCTGTAAATAAGCAGATTCTACATAAGATTTTTCGGTATAGTATTTTCAATCCAGTGTATAGAGGGCTTGCTTTGCATTCTTGTTTTTCCAGAGTTTCTCAGTGCCTCCGATGATTGGCACTGACTTGTTGATGGCATCACTCATCATCTCCAATGTAGCAAAAGCATAGAAACCAGATGTGGTGGATATGCTTTCATGCCCAAGCAACTGCATTATAAATGGTAAAGGAATGCCGTTTTTATACAAATCCATTGCTTTTGTTTTTCTAAACAAATGGCAGTGAACATTCTCCGGAACCGCATTGCATGTCTCTCGGGCCATCTTTGCCGCTGTACCAACCACGAGACTAATGCTGTCTGTGGAAAGTCTGTGAGGTTTTCCGTCCCTCATGCTATAAAACAGTGGGGCGGACTGTTCCGATGGATGAAACTCCTTCAGATAGGAATTAAGGTGAGCCACAGTCTTCCTCATGATTGGAACATTGCGCCTTTTTCGACCCTTTCCAATTATAGAAATATAGGGGTTAGGTACATCAAGGTGCAGTGATTCTATGTCAAGGTCGGCCAATTCTTGCACCCTGGCTCCTGTATCATATAAGAGTATGAGAATCATTCTGTTCCGTCGGTGTTTCTGCGTGTTCATATCATAAGCAGATAGAATGGCAGCTGTTGCTTCAGGCCGAAGATACAAAATAGGGTGCTTTTCTTCTTTTAGTTTTTGAATTTGGCAAACAGATTCATAGATACCACGAAGTTCAAAGTCCTCCTGTCCACAATATTTTAAAAAAGAACGGATAGATGTGATCCTGAGATTTATTGTTCTGGTTGATGCCCCTTGACCTTTCAACCAGATAATAAACTCTTTTACATAATCACGGGTAAACGCCTCAAAGCTTACAAGCTCATCTTCGATATTCTTTTTTTCTTTCAAGAACCGTAAATATGTTTTAAGTGACTGCTTATACGTTTCTATCGTCTTATCGGACAGGTTTCGTATAGCGGGCATATAATCATGCAGATAGGAACGCGCCATTGTCCAGAAACATTTGTCTCTTTTACGCTTATATCTCATATGGCTCAACCTCAGGCAGTAAACTCTCCAAGTTCTCTGTTGCAGCGGCATAGTCTGCAAAATAGTCAGGGATCAGGTGCACATAGTAATACGTCTTTTCAAGCGAGGAGTGTCCCATATAGCGCATGAGATAAGGAAGCATGGAAATGACATCTTTTCTCTCTTTAGCCCAACGTGCTATATTGGCACACGCAAAGTGGTGCCGGAAGTCGTATGGCCTTGGCTTAATCTCGCCATCTCGTTTGAGCCCTGCCGCAAGCCATATCTTTCTGAAATTAAATGGTATTGATGATGCAGATATGATATTACCGCTTGGTCCCGGGAAAAAATATTCTCGTTTAGGGAAACAATTCCTTATGGCACAATCATATTCTATCAGGTAAGATATCAACTCATCCGATAAAAATAGCCGACGGTCTCGATGTCCTTTTGATTGTAGGATATCCAGATAACCGTCACTAAGGTGGACATTTTCACAACGGAGATGTCTGGCTTCACCACACCTCGCACCGCAGCAATAGAGAAAACGGTACAGGGCCGGATAAACATAAGGACGCCCTGGTGTTTTCTTTCGGAGCACGTATGAGTCACATTCTTTAAAAAATCGTTGTATCTCGATGTCGGACAGCAAGTAAACTTCTGGTCGGAAAGAGTTCTGGGAAACAGGGTATTCAAGAACATATGCGTCTAAATCACCCATGGAGCGAAGATAGCGTCCGAACTCTCTAACAGGACTTATCCAAGGGCCGCATTTTGAATTGGAGTGTTCAGAGCGTTCAATACTCCATCCTACTACGAGGCTTTTGCAGAGAACTGTGCTGTTGCCATGCTTGAAATTGTACCGATCTAAGCTCTTTAAACACCATTGAGCCGATGCATTATATTGTATGCCTATGGAATTTTTAAACTTTAGGAATGTTTCCAGAGATGGCCCGAGCGCACTTATAAAAAGACTCATGTATTTACCTTTCGAGATATTCCTGCAAGAGGCAGTACACATTCTTTAAGGTTACTTATGTCTGCGGTTATATAGATATCGGTAGTTCTTGTTTCCGCATGCCCAAGGATTGCTGCAATTGTTGTTAATGGAATGCTATTTTGAACCATCATCGATGCTGCGTTATGGCGCAGCATACACATACCCCAGATACGACCATCCTTTTGTATGCCAGCGCGTTGGAGTATGTTGCTTACGATATAGTAGCACGTTGAGTGTCCCCCCAAAGGTATAAAAGGTGCTTGGCTTCGCAAGAACACATGGTCATCGTCAACTCTGGGACGCTCCTCTAAAATATAGCGATAGATCGAATTCCCAATATCAACTGTTAATGGAAGGCATACAGCGTTGCCCGTTTTGCTTTGCTGAAAGAAAATGGTCTCATTGTCCCAGTCTATATTGGCGAGCCTCAAATCGACCACATCAACCGCACGCATTCCCGTAGTAAGCCCCAGGAAAAATATCGCTGCATCTCTGTGAGATACACTTGGAGATGATAGTACTTCTTCTATACTCATGATCTCATTGTCCGTAAACATTGGAACTATCCGCTTGGTGCGGTAAGGATGAATCCCTGCCACTGCAAAATAAAGATCTTCACGCCCAAAATGCCGGAAGATATTGCGCAATATGCAGAGGACATTACGCTGATGTTTCTGAGACCAAGAGCAAATATAATTTACGACATCTGATACAGCCAGATCCTTTAAGGTCAGTATTCCACCGTCCTCCATATAGCGAAGGAGATGTAACATCCCATTTTGAAAAAATCCGATCGTTCCAATATTTGAATACTGTGTTTTTAAGTGCTCCATATAATCCTGATAGATTTCTATGAGATGTATAGATTTCGGCAAATTCTTCTCTTTTGTGACCATTGAGAAATCAAAAGTGCCTTGGAGATAAAATGAATTTATTAGCCGCACAAAACGACCATACATGACATTCCGATATCCGACAAACGCTCCTGTTTCCTCATTAAACACATTATCAGCAAATATTTGACCAATGTTGACTGTATAAGTATCATAGCCATTTTCTGCGCAGAACTTCTTGAATCTATTGCTGACTTGTTTGTAGTTTTCGATACTTTTTACCGCATAGCCTGCATTGGTTAAAGCGGCTAAAAAGGCCTCGCACAAATCATTAATATCTGATTTCATAGAAGACACCCTCCATTTGCCTGGTGCTCCCTATAATATCAAAAATATTATGCCGAAAAAAGTCTTTAAATTATTGCATTTTCAGCGCAATATAAAAGATTTCGGGATAATATTTTTTTCGATATAATCACCGTTGTCCTGAATTCGGGATAATGGAGACTTTGGCGGTATCTGGGACGGCAGCGACACAGAGCAGAAGTGGCTGGACTGGCTGGAGACCAGGTCCTTTACCACGCTGTTCGTCAGCGGAAACCATGAAAACTATGATCTGCTCCGCAACTATCCAATCAGCCAATGGCACGGCGGCTTGGTACAGGCCATACGCCCCAGCGTCCTGCATCTGATGCGGGGACAGCTTTATAACATCTGCGGAAAGCGGATATTTGCCATGGGTGGAGCCAGCAGCCACGATATTCGGGATGGAATTCTGGAGCCGGATGATCCGGATTATGAGCAGAAAATTCGGCAACTGAACGCCGCTGGCGCATTATTCCGAGTCAACCACTGTTCCTGGTGGAAAGAGGAACTGCCCAGCGAAGATGAACATCGAACTGCAAAGGCAACGCTGGACAAGGCAGGCTGGGATGTGGACTACATCATAACCCACTGCTGCCCCAGCAGCATCCAGAATACATTCAGCAGAGGATTGTATCAGCGGAATGCGTTGACGGATTTTTTCGATGAAGTCCAGGAACGTTGCAAATTCCGGTACTGGTTTTTCGGGCATTACCATGAGAACATGGTGGTGGAGAAAAAGTTTGTTATGTTATATGAACAGATGATCCGACTGAAATAATAAGAGTAGCCAGGGGAATGACGGTTTTACGTCATTCCCCTGGCTATTCTTGTTTGAGAAAGAAGGAAATACTATCATTTTTGCGTAAGTGTTGCTCTTGTGATAAAATATAATTGCAAGGTAACGCAGATGCCAATTGCATGGGAGGGATAAAGATGCTGTCTCAATTTGTTATAAAGTGTTTGGATGAATTTGACCAAGGCACGGGGGACATTCAGTTTTCTGCTGTTCGATACTTCGAAATCGCCAGCGAGAATGCCAAAGAGGAAGAGGATAAGAAAGCCCTTAATGTTCTTAGTGGAGCCCTCTCCATGGGCTACAGCGACGAGAATGACAACTATGTTCCTCAAGCTGTTATGGCTGATGGACGAAGAACCTTTGCAATGGAGGACTTAGATGATAGTGGTATCGAAACCTTGAAGGAGACTCTTCCCCACTTTACATCAGCCTGGGTCAAGGCACAGCTCTCAGACATTATATGGGTCAGGACATGTGAGCAACCATTCGCGCAAACGGCGGTGGAAGAAAATCTGCGGTTGTTTAATGAATCTTTTGATCCGAATGAATGGGTTGTTTGTTATCATGCAGTCAGAAGGGCTTTTCAGATTGCACTAAAGCCTAAAATTAAAAATAATAGCTTTTCAACCGTGCTTCAACAGATCGATTCGACAATACAGAAAATGGAGAATTGCAATGGTGGTTTTTTGCCATTAAAGTTGATAGAAATGGTTGTGCCGTATATATCGGAAGAGAAACAAAATCAGTATCTTATCTCGTGTCGAAAAATTTTTGATAAATCCATAGTGGATGCTACAACCGAACCTATTGTTAGATATTCCGTTGACATTCAGTGTGAATTACTCAAAAAGCTGAAGCGGCAAGATGAGATTCACCCATTGCAATTAGAGCTAGCAAGGTACTATGAAAAAACAGCGGCAGAGTCGGCAAGACATCCTTACCAGGCAATTCAAATGCTGCTATGTGCGTACAGTTTGTATGACCGTAGACTAGATCGTGAAAAACGTCTTGATATACACAAGAGAATTGAAGAATTACAGCATGCGAGATTGTATACAATGTCATCCATCCCTATTAAGTATGATCTTACCCCTATTCACAGCCAATTGGATAGCCTTTTCCATGGGCTTTCCCGTCAGGAGATGATTGTAGAATACGGGAGGATAGCCCTAATCTATGACATTGCAGATGTGCGGCGAGGTGTTTTGGAAGATCAGCGAAAAAATGTGTTTTTGAACCTATTATCTAAACGAATAATGGATGAAGAGGGACGAGTCATAAAAATCATTCCTCCATTAGATTTTCATGAACCCGAAAAGGAACCTAATTTGCTTCATGAACACATGGTAGCTTATGTGACAGATCGCAGAAATTTGGGAGAATCGATTTCACTTGGAATCGCCTATAGCTACATTCAAAGGCAAGGCGGTGTTGAAAATGGCGAGTTGGATTTTTTAATTGACGATAATGCTATTATCCCAGATGATAGGAAAGATATCGTTAAATTGGGATTGAGTATGGGGTTGAATAACGAACTGTATGCAGCAATGCATATCCTCCTCCCGCAGACTGAAAATATAATTAGAAACTTGGCAAAGATGTGTGGAGACACAATTACATATTTGAAAGAAGATGGGACAGAAGAATTTAAACCGCTATCACAGCTATTAAATGCAGAAAATCTTAGAGAATCTTACGATGAAAATGTCCTTTTCACGCTTGAAACGCTCCTGGATGAGCGAGGTGGACCAAATCTGCGTAATGAAAACGCCCATGGTATCCTATCGCCTGCAAAGGGGAGTAGTGGTGCTGCCCTCTGCTTTCTTAGTCTACTGATTCGTTTTTTATCTTTATATTCTCATGAATCTGCCGAGGTGCTTCGAAAATTATTGCAAAGGCAGTGACTCGCAGTTTGTCCTGAATATGCTACGAAACTTAAGGTTTCGGTGTAAATGTGCATAAAATAGAAGAACGCTGTAGCTTTTTAACTCGGTATATTACATTTGAAGAGGGCTTCAATTATGAAACTGCTACATATTTGGATTGAGGAGTTCCGTAATATCCAGAACCAAGGGATTGTTCTTGACATAGAATTGTTGAATGCCATCAACTTTCCAGTAGAAATAGATTTTTTCAATATTCTGAGTTTGAAAACTTGATATGTGCTGATTAGCTGCGCTTGCACATTGATAATAAGAAATTGGAAGGTGATGAATGTGGGAAAAGGAACAAACAAGAAGGGCAAGAAAGTTGCAGTTCCAAAAGCCAATATTCAGGAATTAAATGCTTCCAGAGATGGCGGACAAATCGCACTCAGAGGCTACTCGTATCAATTTTTGTATTCTTGCTATTTAATTCTTTCGTCATCAAGTCCGAACATTTCTTTTCAGCTTGAGGGAATTGAAGATGTTGATTATATTAAACAGGAAAATGACTGCAGTGATATTACTCATATACAGCTGAAATATTCTATCAATAAACAGGATGCCAGCTTTTTAGCTGGTGTGCTTAAGAATTTTCTGGAAGCCTATTTGATAGATCCAGCAAGAAAGTTTCAGTTGGTTTATGATTTCCCTGTTGCAACCGGCAATCTAAGCAAGCTGCTCTTTTCCAATCTTGATGAAAAATCGTGCGCATATTGGAAACATGTGATCTCCGATATCAGGCAGGACAACCCCACTTGGAATTGGGACCTGTATGATTTCAATCAGTTCATTTCACGGTTGTCGTTTAAGAAAATTGAAAAATCGGTACTTACCGCTGCAATTGAAAAAGCCTTAGTGCAAACCTACGAGATCACGACAGACAATATTTCTCTGTTTGCAAATAGTATAAAAATTCTTTGCTTTGAAAAAATGGAGCAGCGATCCTACGTGACCAAAGCAGAAGTGGATGCACAGATACAATCGGTTCGGATAGACATCAGCAAAGGACCTCAGAATCCTGCACACAGCTGGATTCGAAAGCTGGATTACACGAAGAAGGACCTTGACGGAGGACGCAGTTTTTACGAAGGAAAGAAAGCAACGCCAGCAGATATCGCAAGCGGTTTTCCAATTGAGCGACCGTATTTAGAGAAAGAAGTGATTCGTTCCGTCGGCGAAAACACAGTTACGGTTATGAAAGCTTCCAGCGGACAGGGAAAAACCACACTGGCCCTGCGGGCAGTGTATCTTCTCCGGGATGAATATATCCCATACCAGTTGCTGTGCTGTGATGAAATCAAGGAACTGGGGAATATTGTCCAATACTTCAAAGCGAGGATTCAGCTTGGCGAAAAGATTTTGGTTCTGATTGACAATCTGGATCAGCATTTCTGTCAATGGAACCGACTTGTCTCTCTCATGCAGTCTGAATTACATTGTCACTATAAATTGATCGTTACCTCGCGGGAGATGGATTGGTATCATTATAGCGGCGATTTGAGCAACATCCAATCCCTGAACGTCATTAAACCGGTTCTGGAAGAAAAGGAAGCTGTCGAATTGTTTCGCCGATTCAAAGAAGCGAAGCAGCTCCATCCGAGTATAACAGACTGGCGGGGCGCATGGAAGAAAGTTGCGGAGAGACAGTTGCTTATCGAGTATGTTTACCTGCTCACACATGGCGAAATGATGGCAGAAAGAATTGGCACGCAGATATCCGAAATAGGACAGTCGTCTTCTGGAAAAGCAAAATGCGAAATTCTACGTAAAGTATGTTTTGCAGATACTTGCGGAGTTAAGCTTTCTGTTGTCGGCCTTTATTCAAATCAGGCAGAAGAATCTGACTCGGATTTTGGAGAGCTCTTAAAAAGTATGGAGTCCGAGTTTCTTGTGCATGTGGATGCAGAGAGCGGGTATGTTGAGGGCCTTCACCCCATCCGGTCAAAGCATGTTGTTGAGAGATTGCATGAATTTCTTCCGATTGACAATACCGCTATTTCTATTATGAAAATGGCGGACAAAGTGGACCTGCCGATATTATTTTCCCATCTGCCTGAGTTTGCTCTGAACAAAGAGACGTTTTTCCGCGATGCGGTCGAGAGCCTGTGGGATGAAAAAGACCTTTCTAACTATATTTCTGCAATACAGGGGCTTTTTTCAGGGAGTGTGATGCAGTATTTCATTTCCAACCGGGCAGCGTTTGACGATGCAGATGTCCATGGCGGCCTTTTCATTCTATCGACAGAAATGTGCCCCTTTACTGTGTTCGAGGAGTTCGGCGTGTCAATGGATACGCTGGACAAAATGCGAGAAACATTTCCGGACAATAAGAATCTGGAATATCTTTGCCAATTGCGGGAGCGTATTCCCACCTGCCGTTTACAGGAAACGTATGTCTATGTTTTCTGCGATTGTCTATATAAGAAACTGCATGCCCTTCGTTTTGACGAGATAAAGGACATCACGTCTTATGCCTCCATTTCTGAGTGGATCTATAACATCGATCCGGAGTTAAATGTATCAACCGGATTTTCTCTAGATGATCTTTGGAGCAAGCCGGAAAAATTGACTCTGGAATGCGTTTCTACGCTGATGTATCTCTTCTACTGCGGAAACAGGGAGAAATATATGGAATATGTGGAACGAAATCTTAAGAGCATTCTTACGTACTTCAAGCAGCAGACAAGATCACATAGGGTATTTATTGATTCCGAAAGAAATGCGATTCACGTTGAATATGTTCTTCGATTACGCAATATAAAAACAGGAAATGAACAAAGCATATCAAGGCTGAAATTCATTTGCAAAGCCTTACCTATTTTTGATTTGTACTGTGCGGATGCACTCAAGCCGACGGTCAATTTGCTCTCAGCTTATCCTGTTCCCGACGATGCACATAAAGTAATGCCCATCCGAAACATTGTGATCATGTTCCATCAAAACCTGACATCGTTATGGAATAAAACCATTATGAGCAATTACGAATTTGATACCGTAACCGAATGGTTGGATTATTGGTTTGGTGTGAGAGAGAAGATATGTCTGCTTGCCGATAAATGCTGTGCCTGCCTGGATAAGCTCCTGGGCGGAAAGCCATTAGGAGGCTTGGCTAGAGAAGTTGATCAACTTCATGAAGAACTTATCCGGATGACCACAGGAGAAAAGCGATATCCCAAAGAGGACCGTCCATTTGAGAAAAAAGCTGTGCTGCCTGAGGGACTGGAGAGGAAAAAAGGAGAATACTTCCAAAGCATACAAAACTTTTTTAATCAGTTTGCGGGGATTCTAACCAGAGATGAGCAGAAACGGCGGTTACCTATGGCGAATCTCAGAGCGGCGCAAAGTGCCCTTGTACCGATGCAGGATTGCTTTGCGGAGGTTGCGGCAGACTTTGATGTTCAAGAAAGACAGCAGGTTCGTTGCGCAATGGAAGAGCGAAGTATCAAGCGGCTTACTATGTGCTGCAGCTATTATCTTGAGCACATGCCAAGCAAATACTTTGATAAGTATCAAATCAAAGATTGGTATGAAGAGCATTGCCGGGAGGAGCGAAGAAGCGTAGAAAAGGCATTATCGGAATTGGCATCCAAGTATTCACTTCATTTCCCTGATCAGATTTACACTGTTGGTATGTTGAGATATTATCCTGTCGTAGTTGATGACTTTGATATGACATCGGGAAGCAATTTGATCAAATGGATTCTGGGAAGTATTGCGTTTTCTGAAGCTCCCTTTGACTATCTGGTGATATTGTCTGCAAACGATCTTGAAAAAATAAACCCTATGGCGTTGCAGGTCTCTCGACAGATGCTCGCCGATGTCAAAAAAACGATTGAGTCAGAAAACTATTCATTACTTGAAAAGCAGATGATCCCATATCCGGTGGGCGTGTCGGCGCAGATGCTCGACTGCTTTGCGAGAAAATACGTTTTGCTAGAAAGGTCTACTGTAGAAGCTGAGGAACCTTCCATAGGAGATATTGCCGAAGAGCTGTGGATTTATTCCAAATCGGTTGAGTTGCTGACAGAGCCGGAAGATGCCGGTTATCTTGCAGCTGAAACCCAAGGCCTTCAGACCAATATTGCAGAAATACTTCGTTTATTGCAGGGTAAACTTCCATCCAAAGACGTTGATTGGTTGACAGAAATATGTAACGGTGTATTCTCTGGAAAAAATTTTGACGACATTATGTTTAACAGTGTTATTGCACACTTCGTATAGAAGATTGTAAAAAAGAATGTTGGTAGCATAGTCGTTAGAAAATACCAAATCATAACGGGTATCTTCTGTAGCGCATCTTTTCTGTCAACACCCGACAAAAAGAAACACCACCCACTCGGGTGGTGCTTCTTTTTGGAGCATTTTCGATTTGCGCTGCAAATCGCCCGCCTGCGGCGACTTTTATAGAAAAGCGGAAGGAAACCCGCAAAGGTTTCCCTCGCAAACACCCCCTTCCTCGCGAAGAACGAAGGATTCTGCATTCGTCAGACGCAAAGAACTTGCTGCCGACACCCATGCGCGAAGCGCATTTCAATCAGAGGTGAGGCAGGGTCTCTGCGTCGAACCCATAAGCTCCATGCCCCGTGCATGGATCTAAACGTCCCCACCCGAATGGATGGGGCTTTTTGCTTCGACTGCAAAAGGCGTAAACATACTCAAACAGGAGGAACTGAACGGTTCTCCATGGAATTTGCTGCCGCTCCGCCCTGCTTGTGATGGGTTGAGTGACGGATAGACTGCTCTTTTTTACAAAATAATCAGCGTTCCGTAGCTGCTCATTCTACACCTAAGGAGAAAATCCAGATCCCGGTGGAAAGGTGCGTTGTACAGCGGACGTTTGTCTGTGAAACGTGAGCGGCTTACAAGGGAATCTTTTTGGAATGCGAAGGAATTATAGAGAAATCTACAAACCGGTTTCCGGTTAAAGTGAATGATATTGTGCGATTTCCGTAAATCTATTGTTAAAATTTACAAAGATTCTCTGTAATTCTTGTGAATTTCAGCACTTGAACTTCTGAGTTAGAGTGCTAATATGTAAGCGAAAACAGGCGAGTAAACGTTTTTGCGCCTGCTTCAGAAGAAAAAACGTGCTTTTGGAAGGAGAGTTCAAGATGATTAGCTTTTTCATTTGCCTGGCACTGCTGATCGGCGGCTATTTCACCTATGGCTCCCTGGTGGATCGGACCTTCGGGCCCGATGACCGTGAGACTCCCGCTGTCAAGATCAATGACGGCGTGGACTACATGGTTCTGCCCCAGTGGAAGCTGTTCATGATCCAGCTGCTGAACATTGCTGGCCTGGGTCCCATCTTCGGCGCTTTGAGCGGTGCTCTGTGGGGTCCTGTTGTGTTCCTGTGGATCACCTTCGGTACCATTTTCGCCGGTGCTGTCCACGATTACTTCTCCGGTATGCTCAGCGAGCGTAACGAGGGCGCCTCTATCTCCGAGATCTCCGGCATCTACCTGGGCGGC